>OGHN01000538.1_pt1 | contig 19037 bp, 9 predicted proteins | sample 1571511 | NCBI WGS metagenome assembly OGHN01 (sample SAMEA2582024, study PRJEB24529) | metagenome | biome: Human gut stool | place: China | collected 2011 | reverse complement strand
GGCACTCAGCAGGTTGTCGTAGAAGAAAAAGGTTTCGGAGTAGAGGGTGATGGATTAACTTATCCTGTAAGCTTCGACCCCGATATGCCTTTCGGAAAATACGTCTTTACGGTATGGGGAGGTATGAAGACGCGAGGCGAACTCAATCTGGATAAAAACGAACTGTTGCTACATCCGGAGCACAGTCAGGGCGATGATGTTTATCAGGTTTGCGATACCCTCGTCTATGATGAAAACCATTATTGCTATACCAGCGAGATGGAGCGCACCAAGGGAAAACTGGTTATATGGTCAGAGAATCTTCCTGCCGGGTATCACCTGATGAATACTGAAGTAAGCCAGCTCTATGGAATAGTAAATCCAAGTTTCCTATATTCTGAAGAGACCAGCGTCTTTCATGAATCGGAAATTGAAGCTGGCGCCAAGACCAAGACCTCTATTTTCCTGGCTCCTTCTTTCCAGAAGGATGAGTCAGTGGTGGATGTCAATTTCTATAAGAATAGTGGCGAAGGCGCAGGCAGCAGTTCTTCTGTGTTGACGCCTGATGACGTGAAGGTAAGCATGGAGCGCAACAAGATTACGGTGCTGAAATATGTGTACGATTCCGACCGCAATCGCTTCACCATCTATATGAAGGTGAACGACAACTGGGAGGAAATTCACGGCATGATATTGGATTGATAATTAATTTATACTCAATTTTTAAATTTATAATTTATGAAAAAAGGTATGTTTTTTGCGCTTGCAGCAAGCAGCTTGCTGTTCAGCGCATGTAGCAGTGACGACGCTGTGGTTAGCACAGAGGGTCAGAACGAGGCAGTACAGCAGATTGTATTGCAGGTAGCAAGTAGCGGTGATGGCTTGACAACACGTGCAGGCCGCCCATTGTATTCTTCAGAGGCTTTGCAGACTATCCAGAATGTTCGCGTCGTAATTTACAACGCAGATACGAAGGAGATTGTCAAAGACGCAACGCAGGACTGGACAAAGAGTACTACTTATAACAATCATGGACATGGACGCCAGTTTACTCTTACTTTCAAGGGTAATGATAGACTGGAGAAAGGTAACTACAAGGTTATGGCTGTAGGTTACAGCAATGAAAGTGACTACGAGTATTCTTTGAATGCAACAAGTGCAGTTGGCCTTACTTACAATGACATTACTGCAACCTTGAAGGCAGGCAAAAAAGAAGCAGAGGAAGTATTCGCTGGTGATGCAGATCTTAAAATCGGAGATGACAAGAAGATCACCAACCTTACTTCTGGTGAGGAGAATGGCGTAGCAGTAACCTTGCATCGTCAGGTAGCTGGTAGCTTCGGTTATTTCCAGAACATTCCTGCAAGTGTGAATGGCAAAGCAGCCGCAATCCTTCGTCTCGTAGTAAGAGATAAGAATGATATGTTGACTTTCAACAACTTCAACAGCTCATTCACAGATGCAGCAACCAGCACTATCAAGTATTATGTTAATGGTTCTAAATCTGCAAGTGCTGCTACTGCAGATGCAAAGTTCAATAACAAAGAGGATGGTTATGTGCTCTACTCTATCAATTTGAATACATGGTTCCCTGGTGGTGATCAGAACAGTGACGGTGTGCTGAATGCTGAAGATACCAACTGGAAACACCCTGATGGTGTAAATACTCAGGTTGTGAAGGGTTCTGTATTCGGAAGCAACTTCGTCATTCCATTTAAATACACAGAGGGTAAGAACACCATGGAGCTTCAGCTCTTGGATGCTGATAACAATATCATCAAGACTTGGACCGTTTCTATCCCAGCATCAGATTTAAATTCGAATAAAGCAAATGGAGCTACAGACGCAAGTGCTTATATCTTCAACGTGGTTCGTAACCACATGTACAACTTGGGTGTGAAGACTTCAAATGGCACAACACCAGATCCAAGTAATCCTGATCCAAAGCCAACTGATCCAGATCCAGACAAACCAAAGCCAGGTACTGACGAGCCAGAAGACTTGAGCAAATCTCAGAACCTCATCTTGAAGGTGAACGACAACTGGGAGGCTATCCACAAGATGGAGCTGGGTGATTAATCTTACTACGTGCTCATAATATAGGCAGTATTAAGAAAAATATATCCAAGGGATGCACAGTGCCCGCTATAGGCACTCGCATCCCTTACTATCCCAACATCACAATATTTAATTTATTATTCATTTTATACTCAATTCCCATTCAAATCGAATAGGCGAACATTGAAATCGAATAGACGAATATGATGAGAAAATCTATAAATATAATCCTCGCAGCCAGTCTCCTAATGAGCTGCAGCGCAAGCAATGATGCGCCTGATACCCTCGCCGACGGCTCGCATGCCGTGAAGTTGAACATGAGAGTGGGTGTAAGCGCAGGTGTTGTTACCGGCTCACGAGAACTTGATACATGGGATGGAGCACAGCAGGTGAATGATATGAGAATCTACGTCTTCAGATGCCCCGAAGACAAGAAGGGCACCTCAGAAGAAGCATATACCTATTGCACCCCTATTGAAACGGAAGCAGCCAAGAATGGTTACTATTCCGTTGACGCATTCAACAATACGGAACCCTACTATTCTGCCGAGCACCAGAACATGCCCGAGCAGCATTCATACACCTTCGAACCCTATCTGCAGAACGGCTACTACTACCAGTTTCTAGCCATAGGAAGAGATGACAAATACGCAACGAACAAAGTACTTACAGAACCCAAATTCACTAAAGAAACGAAACTGGAGGACGCAAGAATCGCCCTCACCGAGGAGGCAAAAAACAGCGCCAAACTCGGTATCCTCAATACCACAGAACTGTTTAGTGGCATCCTGCAAGACGAGAAGACACACGAGGAAGCCCCCGTTCTCGTAACGGAAGAGACGAAATACTTCCACCGCACGCTGACCGCCAGCCGTAATGTGGCTGGCCTGATGATTTACGTAGAAAACATCCCGGCACAGGTGGAGTCGAATGCAGCAGGAGACGTGAGCACCGTTACCTTCACGCCCACCTCTCTATCCGTTGTAGCCACCGGCATCAGCACCGAAACGCTGATAAGGCAGAAGCAGGCACCAGCAGATGCTGAACCGTTGACTTATCAGACGTTGGGCACCATCGACCTCACCCCCTCAAACGGATGGACCGTAGATGCTACAGAGAACATATTCAAGCGAGCTGAAAACTCCCAGAAAGGATGGAAGGCAAACAGCTACATGATAAGCAACTTCATGATGCCTACACCAGAGGGAAAAATGCAGAAAAGCAAGAACTCGGCAGAGAACGAGACCACCTTCTATCTGCATTACACGGATGGCAAGCACCACAGGTACGACAACATCAGGAAATCTACAACCACTGGCGACAAGTTCAAGTTCCCTATCGAGGCAAACCACCTGTATTGCCTGGGAGCCAAGAGCAAGACCGTGAACCAGCCATACGACCTGAAGGAGTATTACGAGCCGGTGATGACCGACGTGAAGGTTGAGATAGAACCAGCCTTTGAAAAAAGACATGAATTTGAAACAGAATAAACGTTAAAAACAGCATAAAAACGGAAATAGAATATGCAGAAATCAAGATTTAGCATCTGTAAGATAAGCTCCATCAAGATGAACGCCATCAGGATGAACACCATCAGGATAGGCATGGCGGCAGGTTTTTGCTTCCTCCTCGCACTAGCCGCAGGATGCAGCAGCGATGCCGATCTGCCACCCTATCCAGATGGCAGCAATGGAGATGCAGGCATGAATCAGCCTTCAGAAAAGGACGACGAGATTACGACTGTTCCCATCACCATCACTCTGGGCGGATTAAGCGGCAGCGATGGCAATGCCAAGCAAGATGGCAGAAACACCCGTGTAGCTCCTCCTGGTGCAGGATCCTCTTCCTCGTCGGGCACAATAGGCGAGGACAACGGATATGCCGAGACCGAAAACGTCAATGCCGTAAGGCTGATAGCTTTTCGCCGAAGAGTTCAGAACAATGGAGAAAATTCTGCAACCTATGATGTCGCTGTCAACGATATCCAGGGCTTCGAGTACGACCCTACCAACGACAGGGTGATTAACGGAAAGCCCACGTTAGAAGACGGCAAGGAAGACGATTATCTTTCGGGAAAGCCCCACAAGCACTATGTGGTAAAGGGCACCTTCGGCATCAGCAGGGGCTACGAATATCGCATCATTGCCCTCGCTTACAATAGCCAGGAGAAATCGCCCTATCCGCAGTATGAGGAAAACAAAGTGGTTACCACGGAAATGCTCAATTTAAAAAAAGGTACTACATTTCAGGAGTTCAAGGCCACGTTTGCGAGTTACCTGGTCAAGGATGATGGCAAAACCGACACCCCCAACAACTGGCTTGACTATCTGAAAAAAAAAGATTTCTTACTGCATCATGTAGATAGCTTGAGCCGCCAGCTCATCACGGTGCCGCAGCTCTTCTATGGCACCCTCTACCAGCAGGGGGATGATACCCAAAATCCAATCATCTCTTCTGCTGATTATCAGAAAGAAAATCTGGGAAACAACACCCCTACGCCGCTTGTAGGAACACTCTATAGAGGCATGGCAGAAGTGGAGGTTCATATCACTCATGCCGCCCATTACAGCATTACAGCGCAGACACAATGGTATTGCCTACTTGCCGACACCGTGCTTACCCAGATGCCTCTTACCAGCTACGACGGTTTTAAGCAGGGTGAGGAACCTATCAATAACTATTCAAAAAAGGGAGGCTCCTATACCGCCATTGCCTATGCCCCATTTCCGGGTGAAGGCAAGGAAGTGGTGCTCAAGGCATTTGTGCTGCCAGGCAAGACCCATCTTGCCGTGAGAATAGGCCTCAAAGCCTATCCTCACGCCCACAACTATCAGATAAAGGCAAAGGATATGATGTCTTCTGAAGCAGCCACGGGCGTTATCGTGGTAGATGGAGTAAGCAACCTCTTCTATCTGAGACGAAACCATAAATATGTCTTCACATACGATGAGCAAAAGACACTTACAGACTCCAGACATTTGCTCGAATAAGATCAAGAGAATTATCAAGACGTTATGCTATGTTTTAAAATCAAACAGACAATGAAACTGCATTTTATATATAAAACTTTCATATCATTTTTGTTGGCATTCCTGATGGTTGTGCCCGCCTCTATCCAGGCGGCACAACCTCAGGATGATAACACCAGTCCCTATTTCGAGAGTGCTGCCGTTAGAGACTCGTTTATGAACTGCAAGAAACCCATCTGGACCAACAACTGGGATGCTCTGCCAGCCGACAAGCAGCAGGACCATTTTGTGGAGTTCAACAATGACCCCAAATATGGCAACATGACATTCCGTGAGCTGCGCAACCGCCGTGCCCTTACAGGCGAATCGTGCACCATTAACAAATTGATTGGTGTGGTAGGCGTAGGCAGCTGGGCAAAGGATATGGGCGCCCTTACCGACGATTCACTCGACAACTATGCACAGGTGAACTCCGTGGTACGGGCAGGGGTAACCGTAGATCCGATAGTAAGTGTAAAAGATATGGATAATTACTATTCCAAGGGAACGGTGGCAGGCTTTACCATCGTGGCTGGCTCGGGTAGCAGCGTGCTGAGCCTCGATGTAGTCAAGGCATTCTCCATCGGATTCTATCGCGACGGCAAACTGAAGGGCGTAAAGGCGGTGAGAGAAGGACAGGATGGTTCGGGAGTAACGCTGAAGCTGCTCCAGATACCGGGTTCCGACAACATCTGCGCCATGCTGACGGCAGAAAGCGACTGGCTCTTCGATGAAATCACTCTCGACTGCTCGGGCGGCATTCAGGCAGAAGTGGCGAATATTCTGAAAATCAAATATGCCTTCGTGGGCGAATCTACGGAGTTTACCATCACCGATGGAGGCATCAAAAAATACAACGAATATTTCAAAGACGACAAGCAGGTAGCGCTCAAAGAGATGAAAGGCTGGCGCCCTATTATCCTCGGCATCCCCCTGCCTTTCCTGGACAACGATATAAAGAAGATGACAGATGATGATCTGGACAATTTCGCCACCATCGTTCCTCTTCTTGACATAGGTTACCAGGGCGGAGCCAAGTTTATGATGCAGAACAACAAGAACCCGCAAGGCGAAGCATTCGAGGCTGGCATGGAGGCTGGCTTCAAATACAAGATGGATGCCCTGCTGAGCCTCAATGCAGGAACATGGGTCAACGTGCTGCTCTTCGACCACAAGGGAAACAAGGTGCAGGAAGAAACGATTTCTGCCCAGGTGCTCCACCTCTCGCTGGTGCAGATTGGCGACGGAACGGTGAGCATCAAGGCAAAGGTGCCGTTTTCAGGATGCGAAATCAGATTCCTTACGGTTCTCGGAGTTGATGCAGGCGCCATCGGCATCCACTATGGATTCGTAAGAATGGCTCCAGATGTATCCCACCGGTGCCCTATCAATCCTACCATCAGCAGCAATGTCTGCCAATCGCAGACTTCGTTTACTCTCCGTTCTAATCCGAAAGTAAGCGTAACATGGAGTCTGGTGAATGCCTGGGATTCGCAAAATAAAGATATTCTTGCCACCACACCTGTAAAGGTTACCTCTGATGGTCAAGTTACCAATCTGGAACCTGGTAAATATACCTTCAGGGCCACGGCTCAGGACGGATGTTATGATGAAACCACCATTACTGTAGGTGGTTTTAATGATGGAAATACAACTTGCGGCAAACCACTTGTCAACAAACTGGGTGAAGATTTCTACGAGGTATCGCCTGAGATTCACGAAACATCCGGCTCGCTGCTTTCTGTCTCTGAACTCAAGGATAGAGACAATATTATCAAAGGTGAATATGATAAATATGCCGAATATATAGGTGGCTTGAGTCTTGCCGATAACCTCTGCATCATCGGAATTCACCGCAAGGATGGTCAACTGATATACGATGCTACCGACCGACACGAAGGTGAATCAGAGCCGGATGCCGTCAAGAGAGCTCAACCTAAGCGCATTGGTTTTGTGGTAGAGGCTGATGCTACAGTAATCAATTTGCATGCCCTGCAATTCCTGCAGATACGCTGCTATAACCAAGGCAAGGAAGTATATCGCCATCTGATAGATGAGAACAATGCGATTAGTGCAGATATTGCAGGTTCAGACAAGCTGCAAAAGATAAGATATTCTATCGAAGTTCCTGCCTACGACAGCAAAGGCAAACAGATTCAGATGGATGAGTTCCAACTCTGGAATTCGGGTGTACTCAATCTGGGCGGTTCTAAACTCCGTATCTACTATGCCTTTATCGAGGAGGCTTCCGACGACTGTTCTTCGCCACTTGCATGTAGCAGTCTGGTGATGTCGCATAATCATTCACATACTACCATCAATGCTAATGAAACCAAATTTGGCGGAGCGGTGAGTGTGGCTACTGTAGATGATAACTTAGGTTATCTGGTGGATGATGACTTGAATACCTATATGGCGGTTGCCAATACGGTAAGTCTGGGAGTTGGTCAAACATTCGCCGTAAAGATGGGTAGAACACTCGACTATCATCATCAGTTGGGAATTGTCATTGACAACAAGACTTTCCTGGCAGCCGTAAATGTAGGAGACTGGCTAACGGTAGAAACCTTCAAAGACGGTAATTCTACGGGAGATAAATTTACCGACTGGAAGGTGATTTCCGCTAATGTAGCGGGTTATGGCGATAAGAATATCCTCTTCTTTCAGCCAAAGAAAGCGTATGACGAGGTGCGATTAACTTTAGGCAAAATTGTAGGCGCATTGGATGTGCAGAAATTCTACGGACTCGTGACACGTGGTGATATTGATAATGATGGTATTCCTGACTGTAAGGACGACAAGTCGTGCGTAGATGGTGTAGACGATATCGTTGTCAACAATGTATGCGTAGGAGATAAGATTGTCGTAACTGCTACCGGATTGACCGGAGTAGATTATCATCTTTACTTCGGTGATAAGAATGCGGGAGAAAATGGCATTGTGTCTCTGCATTCTACACCAGACACCAAGAACAATATCCAATATACCTACACCTCCAAGGAGCCGGGCGAATATCAGCTCACCTTCTTCGACGGCAGCTGGACGCCACTCTCTTCTGTAGTATATCAGGTTCATCCATTACAGACCCGATGGCTTCCGAGTGCATCTACCAATGAATGGAACAAATGGGACAACTGGAGCGACGGTTCGCCTTACTGCTGCACCAACGCCATCATCTCGTCGGATGCCGATAACTTCCCAATGCTGGGAACGCCAGTGAAGCCAGCCGACTACTGCTGCAAGGACATCTTCTTCGAACCCCGTTCGGCGGTGGATAACGTGCCATCGCTCAACTATCGCAAGGCATGGGTAGAACTGGAGCAGAAGCCGAACCATTACTATCTGCTGAGTGCACCGCTCAAGCAGATGTACACGGGCGATATGTTCATGCCTGCCGACACCACGAAGGCGAACTACTTCGAGGATCTGAACGAAGAAAACTGGAAGGAACAGCGCTTCAACCCGAGCATCTACCAGCGCCTCTGGGCGGCTGCGCATCCGGGTAAGATTTATTCGCTAGACAGCAAGGGAAATCCGGTTTTGACGGATGATAAAACGCTCGCCGTGAAAGAGGCCACCTGGTCGCACAACTTCAATGCCGTGGCGAAGGAGTACGGCATGGGTGAAGGCTTCTCTATGTGGATAGACAACGGCAATCTGCCGGCTACCAATAAGTTCAGTATCCGCCTGCCTAAGGCGCATAAAGAATATAGTTACTTCGTGGATTACGATCAGGAGAAAGTGGCTAGTGAAACAGTGACGAAAGATGCAAATAAGATAAACCGCTTCATCTACGAACCGGATTCTCCGCAGGAGGGCGACTTGACGATGGAATATAAGTATCTGTCGGAAGGTAAGGAAGTGACGGAGAACCGCACGGTGTTCGTGGGGCAGAGCGAGTATCAGATTACGCTGAAATCGGATATTCCTACGCAGACCTTCTTGCTGGGCAACCCATTCATGAGCCGACTGAATATCCAGAAGTTCCTGGAGGCGAATGGGAACGTGAGCAGCGTGAAGGTGGAAGTAGAGAATGAATCGGGAGGCATGGAAGAGCAAACTGTAAGCAAGGTCGCTTCTACGGGCAACGCCACCACCATCGCCCCAATGCAGGCATTCTATGTTACCACAAATGATGAGGCGAGTAAGCAAATCACCCTGCTGCTCACCCCAGAAATGATTGGTGGAAGCAAGAAGGCTACTGAGGAAAGTAAACCTGCTGAAGCCAAGGGACTGAAAGTGTGTGTGGAAAGCCTGAAGACGCGAAGAAAATCAGCAGCTATGCTGGTGATGGAGAATTCAGAAACTGCTTATGATGTTTCTGCCGGTTCTTCTTTCAAGAACTCTGTATTGGTTCCAACTCTTCTGGATAGTGAAGTGAAGTCACCTTTGAAGGTATTTGGTATTCAGCAGAGTCAGGCTTACGATATCCTTCCGATGACTGGCGCTACATCTTTAGGAATCTATCTGTCGCAAAAGGATAGCATCCGTATCGAGGTAAAACCTATTCAGGGTGTTGATATGAGCGGATATGTTCTCCATGATATGCTTTCGGGTGCCGATTATTCACTCGATTCTCCTCTCATTATTGCGGATGCCGAGACCTCGTTAGGCAGATTTGTTATCAGAAGCCGTTATGGAAGTACAGATGTGACATCTGTCGATACTGATCAGCGCATCAGTATTGTTCAGGAAGGTTCTTCTGTCCTCGTGCAATCTGCCTGCGGTCTGCTCAAGAGTGTCAAGGTCATAGACCTGAATGGCAGAATCATCAGCAGGGTACAGGGAAATGGTTCAAGGTGTTTAAAGGCGAGCATAGCCACAGGCATTCAAATCATACACATAGAATTGGCAGATGGTAGCAGTAAGGACTATAAGATGATTTTCTAAGTGAAATCAGAATAGCGAATTACATCTTTTACTTATAATTATCCCTGCCAGCTTGTGAAAGCTGGTAGGGCTTTTTATTCGAAAATCTAAAGATTCAAAGAATCATATATTGAGTCCACTTTAAAAAGTAGTTTTGGGTCCTTTATTCTATAAACCCATTTGATTATCAGATGGTTACTTTTGGAGGAATTATCAAAAATGACTTTTTAAAGTGGGCTCATAACTGAACTTTCGCATATCAGGAAGTTAAAGGAGTTAAGGAAGTTAATGCGTAAGTTTTACCTTGCTTTTCCAATTTTGGGGACAGCGTCCCCAAAATTGACATGGAGCCATTATTTTGAACTGTTGAAGTGTGACAACTCGCTTGAAATGCAGTTCTATTATAAGGAATGCATCAAAGAAGGCTGGAAAGTTCGAGAACCTTGTCGCATTCTTCTACCTGTTTCATACAATATTCAATTTATATTATTTGCAAAGATTGTGCCAGCGAGCGCAATGAAAGTTTGCTTTCAAATTGCCGAGCGCCGCCTATCTTTTTGTAAAGATAAGACATTTATTCGAATTAAGCAAGAAAATCCGGGTAAATTCTTTGGTATAATCAGATAATTTTCTTATTTTTGCAAATGTAAATTATAAAAGGAGCAATCATGGATCAGAATATGAAACGTTTGCCTTACGGCATCAATGACTTTGAGGCGGTAATAGAACAAAATCAATATTATGTGGATAAGACGATGTATTTGCCTTTGCTGGAAAACCAACCAAGCAACATCTTCTTCATTCGTCCACGCCGGTTTGGTAAGAGCATATTCCTGAGTATGCTCCATGCTTATTACGACTGTAGCAAGAAAGAGAAATTTCAAACTCTTTTCGGTGATTTATGGGTAGGTAAGCATCCTACTCCTTTGCAGGGAAAGTATCAGATTCTTCACCTTGATTTCTCGTATGTGGGTGGTGGTATCGAAAAGTTGGAGGAAAACTTCAATATGTATCTGCGTGTCAAATTGGACGGCTTCATGCGAGTTTACCAAGAGTTTTATCTGGCAGATTTTAAGGAGAGGTTCTTTAAGTCGGATTCTGGTACGGAGAAACTGGCTTTGCTTCAGGATGAGACTGCAGCCAAGGGTATTCCTCTCTATCTGATCATCGATGAATATGACAATTTCACCAATACCGTGCTCAATGAGCAGGGCGAGAATGTATATTGGGCAATCACCCATGCCGACGGTTTCTACCGTGATGTCTTCAAGAAGTTCAAGGGCATGTTTGAGCGTATCTTCATCACAGGTGTCAGTCCTGTGACCTTGGATGATGTGACGAGTGGGTTCAATATTGGCTGGCATATCTCCACCAAGCCAGAGTTCAATCAGATGTTGGGCTTCTCTTTGGAGGAAGTGCGCAAGATGTTTGCTTATTACAAGGAAGTGGGAGGTATTCCTGCAGCAAGCGATATCGAGGCAATGATAGACGAGATGAAGCCTTGGTATGATAACTATTGTTTCTCAGAGGATGCTCTGCATACTCAGAGTAAAGTGTTCAATAGTGATATGGTCATCTATTATCTCCGAAATTATATAGATAGGGGGGAAGCTCCAAAGCAGATGATAGATCCAAACACGAAGACAGACTACAATAAGATGAAGAAACTTCTTCAGTTGGATAAGTTGGATGGCGACCGCAAAGGTGTTATCCGCACGATAGCTGAGACGGGGCAGATTGTGACAACCCTGGAAGAGACATTTCCTGCCAGTAGGTTGACTAATCCTCAAACATTCACCAGTCTGTTGTTCTATTATGGTATGCTTACCATAAAGGGTACTTTTGGTGATATGATGATATTGGGTATTCCAAACAATAATGTTCGTAAACAATACTATGGCTATTTGTTGGAGCAATATCAGGAGGAAAAGTTTGTTGACTTGAACCAGATGAAAATTCTGTTTACTTACATGGCACTTGAGGGTAAGTGGCGTGAAGGATTACAGTTTATGGCAGATGCCTATTCCAAGGTATCGTCAGTTCGTGACGGCATTGAGTCGGAGCGTAATCTTCAAGGTTTCTTCATGGCATATCTGAATTTGAACAATTACTATTATACCGCACCGGAGCTAGAGTTGAACCATGGCTATTGTGATTTTTTCCTTTTGCCAAATCTTACTCATTATGCTACGAAGCATAGTTATATCCTGGAGCTGAAGGTGTTGTCGAAGAAAGATTACGAGTCAAAGCCAGAGGATGGCAAACTCTCTAAGGCAGAAGCCCAATGGCAAGAGGCTGAGGAACAAATCAAGCGATATGCCGCAGCTCCAAGGGTCGAGGCGCTGCGCCAGGGTACAACGCTCCATAAAATCATCATGCAGTTTGTAGCAGGTAAGTTGGTGAGGATGGAGGAAGTGGTATGTTGAGAGACATTGAATTATTTTAGTGTTCAAAGAGCACGGAGTTTAATATTCCGTGCTTTTTTGTGCATCAGGAAAAGTCTGGTGATGGTACATGCCAGTAATCCGAAAAAGTGAGGGTGTGTCATAAGTCTGAATAATAGTTGGCGCATAACAGTTGACCACCGCATGCACAACAGCTGTTGTGCATGCGCATATCAGCTGTTATGCAAGCGCACAACAGCTGTTGTGCGGCCGAAGATACTAACTGTCTCAACAACATATCCTATCTCTTCCAACAATATATCCTATCTCATCCAACAACATATCCTATCTCATCCAATAACAAGAAGAGGGTGAATCATAAACTTATGACACACCCTCACTTTACCAAAAGAGCAAGTCTGGGTTCGGTAAGTCAAGTGGAAGGGTAGTAACTACAAATATAGTACGATTCTTTTTCTTGTGTCTATAAAATTAGGAACAAATAATAAGGAATGTCTACTATTTCAGTTTTATGAAATTGATAGTGTCTACCCTTCTAGTTTATAAAGTAAAAAAGTGTCTACTGAAATCAGGAAAAGTCAATCTGTTTCTTTGCAGCCTTGTTGCTGAAAAAAAATTAATCTGCGTTTTATTAGACTAAAGATGCTTTAGTTTCAAAAATAATCCGTATCTTTGCAGTCGTATTCTTCCCGATAGTAGTTCTTGAATGCTTAATCTGGTAGAATGAAATTTAGAAAGAGCGGACATTTGGGATGCTAATAATTTAATAATGGAGGATTGGATATGAATAAATTAACAAGAGAAGAGGCGCTTAGACGTTGGAAATCTGCCAAGGCCACAAAGAAAGCCATGGTTGACAAGATGCAGAAGATGCTTTATGAAGACTACAAATTACGTACAGGCGAGGAGCCTGTGAGATTTAATGTCTTGTAATGAAAGAATTAGCTTTAGATAGAATAAATGCCAATTCTCCCTATATGAAAGGGTAGCAGTCCTTTTGGATGCCCATCCCATATCAAGTATGGTTGTTACTGATATCTATATAAAAACAAAATCCCCCAATCCACTTGAGTAAGTAGGTTGGGGATATTTATTATATCTTACTGATTCTTGAGTATTATCCATTGCCCATTTTTATCACTTCCTCTTCGTGAAATGTAGCCTTTCTTTCTTAACGAAGTAAGCTCTCTTTTTAATGTTGCAATCGAAACGTCTAGCTTATTAGCCAAATTCTCTCTTGTTATAGATGGATTTTGTTTCATTTTAGAAAGAATGGCTTGCTGTCGCTCATTTACAGGCTCATTTACAGGCTCATTTTGTATATGCAACGTTAATTTAATTGACGATAGTGCAGTATCGTTACCAAGCGTAGCGGTGTAATCGGTATCATGCTATCGTCATATTTTATATTGAAATAAAAATTCCCCAACCCGTTTAAGAAAGTAGGTTGGGGGATTTTTTTTCTGCCACAGCCTTCGTTCCTATTCTGATTTATTCAGGTATCCCTGATTTCTTCAGTAAAGGGGCGAGGAACTTGTAGGTATATCCCTTCTGCTGCTTTACCATTTCTTCTTGTGTTCCGGCAAAGAGGAGCTGACCGCCGCCTCGTCCACCTTCCGGACCCATGTCGATGAGCCAGTCGGCGAGTTTGATGACATCGAGATTGTGCTCGATGATGATGACCGTATTGCCACGATCTACCAGTTTCTGGAGTACATCCATCAGGATGCGGATGTCTTCGAAATGCAGACCGGTTGTCGGTTCATCGAGAATATAGAGCGTCTTGCCCGTATCACGCTTCGAGAGTTCGGTAGCCAGTTTTACACGCTGACTTTCACCACCAGAGAGGGTAGTGGAACTCTGTCCTAACCTGATGTATCCGAGACCTACATTCTGTAAAGCCTTGATCTTCTGCAGAATCTGAGGAACATTCTCGAAGAAATCTACCGCCTGGTTGATGGTCATGTCGAGAACATCGGCGATGCTCTTTCCCTTGTATCTTACCTCCAGCGTCTCGCGGTTGTAGCGTTTGCCGTGGCATACCTCACAAGGTACGTAGACATCTGGCAGGAAGTTCATCTCGATGGTCTTATATCCGTTACCCTTACATTCCTCGCATCTTCCACCTTTCACATTGAAGGAGAATCTGCCCGGCTTGTAACCGCGGATCTTTGCCTCGGGAAGTCCTACGAAGAGTGAGCGGATATCGCTGAACACGCCTGTGTAGGTTGCTGGGTTGCTGCGAGGCGTCCTGCCAATAGGACTCTGGTCTACATTCACCACCTTGTCGATATTCTCGATACCCTCGATGCTCTCGTATGGCATCGGTTTCTTGAGCGAACGGTAGAAATGCTGCGAGAGGATAGGCTGGAGAGTCTCATTGATGAGAGTAGATTTGCCTGAGCCGCTGACACCCGTTACGACAATGAGTTTGCCAAGTGGAAAATCAACATCCACCCCCTTGAGGTTGTTACCCGTAGCTCCGTGAATGGTGATATGCTTGCCGTTGCCTTCTCTGCGGAGGGCAGGCACCTCAATAGCCATCTTGCCGTTGAGATACTGGGCGGTGATGGTATCGGTCTTGAGCATCTCCTGGGGAGTGCCCTGGAAGACAACTTCACCTCCCTTGCGTCCCGCCTTCGGACCGATATCTACTATCCAGTCGGCAGCCCGCATCATATCTTCATCGTGCTCCACCACAATAACGGTATTGCCCAGGTCGCGAAGTTCCTTCAGACTGTTGAGCAGACGTTCGTTGTCGCGCTGGTGCAGACCGATGCTTGGCTCATCGAGGATATAGAGTACATTGACCAGCTGGCTACCAATCTGAGTAGCCAGACGGATGCGCTGGCTCTCGCCACCCGAGAGAGAAGCTGACTGGCGGTTGAGCGAGAGATAATTGAGTCCCACATCGAGGAGGAAGGTAACGCGTGAGCGCAACTCCTTGATGATTTCGTGAGCCACCTTCGCTTTCATCGAAGGCAGATGCTGTTCCACTTCTTCGAGCCAATCGCGCAGTTCATCGATGTCGAGACTGGCAACTTCGGATATATTCTTATCCCAGATTTTGAAAGAGAGCGATTCCTTTTTGAGTCGCAAGCCATGGCATTCAGGACATTCGATGGTAGAGATAAACTGGTCGGCCCATTTCTTGCCCGCCGCACTCTCGTCATCCTCCATCACCTTCTGCAGGTAGTCGATGATGCCATCGTATGCGCAGAAGTAGTCGGTAGAGGTATGCACCTTTTCCTTTTCTATCTTCACGTTTTCGAGCGAGCCATAGAGAATTTCCTGCATGGCATCGCCCGGAATCTCGCAGATAGGCGTCTTCAGGTTGAGGTCATACTTGCTGAGCAATGATTCTATCTGCCAGAAAATCATCTGGTTCTTGTATTTGCCGAGTGGAGCAATGCCGCCTTCATGGATGCTGAGTTTATCGTCGGGAATTACCTTCTTGATATCAATCTGGTTCACCTTTCCCAGACCCTTGCAATGCGGACAGGCACCTTCGGGAGAGTTGAAGGAGAACATGTTAGGAGCTGGATCCTGGTAGGCAATACCCGTTACAGGGTCCATGAGACGCTTGGAGAAAGTCTTGGCCTCCTTGGCACCTTTCTCAAGAACCATTACCATGCCGTCGCCCTGTTTCATAGCCGTTGCCACACTCTTGCGGATGCGTTCCTCATCTTCTTCCTTCACCACCAGTTTATCGACCACAGCTTCTATATTGTGGTTCTTGTAGCGGTCGGTTTTCATATTGGGAACGATTTCGAGGATGTTGCCGTCGAGTCGTACGTAGAGATACCCCTTTCTGCGCATGCTTTCGAAGAGCTCGCGGTAATGACCCTTGCGCTGGCGTACGAGGGGAGCGAGCAGGAAGATAGCCTTGCCCTTATAATCGCTGAGAATCATGTCGATGACCTGTTCCTCGGTATATTTCATCATCTCCTCGCCACTCTGATAGCTGTATGCAGTACCGGCGCGGGCATAGAGCAGACGGAGATAGTCGTAAATCTCGGTGGTAGTGCCCACGGTAGAGCGGGGATTCTTGTTGGTGGTTTTCTGTTCTATGCTGATGACCGGACTTAATCCCGTAATCTTATCAACATCCGGGCGTTCCATGTTACCCAGAAAGTTGCGGGCATAGGCAGAGAAAGTTTCGATATATCTGCGCTGACCTTCGGCAAAGATGGTGTCGAAGGCCAGTGAACTCTTGCCCGAACCCGAGAGTCCGGTAATCACGGTGAGGGAATCACGCGGAATCTCCACATCTATGTTCTTGAGGTTGTGGACCCGTGCGCCCCATACATTTATCTTTTCTTCTGAATTCATATTCCAATTCTGCTAATTGCTGTTTGCCTAATAGTTACTGTTCTGCTCTTCGGTATAACCTCTGAGCAGGTTGACATCACGTTTGATGTTATACACAACGCCATCTGCCCCCTTCGCCTTGACGAGACAGAAGTAGACACCCTCCTTGACCGGTTTTCCGCGGTAGGTGCCATCCCATCCCGTGGCAGGGTCGGCCCATTCATAGAGTTTCTGTCCCCACCTATTATATATATAGGCGTGGAACTCTTCGATATTCCGGTAACCATCCTTGGGCTTGTAGATGTCGTTGATGCCATCGCCATTTGGAGAGAAGGCATTCGGCATGAGAAGAGAACTGACCTTGGTCGTCTCTTCTGTGTTGTCCTCCTCGTCGTCGTTGACTTCCTGAGCGTGTAATTGACACGTTAAAAGTGGCAACATGATGCAAAGTAATGCTATTTTTCGTCTCATTTCTAAAATAATTTGTGCAAAGATAATAAAAAGATGAGAGATATTGCGTCAGATGCAAGATTTTTTGTATTTTTGCAGATGAAAACATGAAATATTTGAAGATATCGTTAAAAAAAACTTGAGATATGAGACAAAAAATGAGATATTTCCTGCTGTTCGTTGGGCTTCTGCTCAGTGTCAGCATTGGCGCGCAGACTGTAAAATGGCGCGACATTTACACGGTTAAGAAGAAAGATACTATCTTTGGTATCGCCAATAAATATGGATTGAGCCTTCCTGAACTGATGGATGCCAATCCGGAGATGAAGCGTGAGGGATACATGCTGCAGAAGGGAGCTACGCTCTTTATTCCATACACCAAAGACCAGAAGAATCCTAATCAGGTGAACGGTCAGAAGTCGGGGAATGGGGCGACGGTTCAGAAAACTGCTACAGCTTCGGGCACTTCAAAGGCTACTGTTGCCAGAAATGCGGTAAAGGTAGGCGTGATGTTGCCTTTGCATAATGTTGATGGCGACGGCAAGCGAATGGTGGAGTATTACCGCGGATTGCTGCTGGCTTGCGAAACCCTGAAGCAGCAGGGCACCGATATAGATGTGCGTGCCTGGAACGTTCCTATTGATGCTGATATCCGGAATACACTCTTGCAGGAGGGCGCTAACCAATGCGACATCATCTTTGGTCCACTTTATACCAAGCAGGTGGCTCCGCTGACCAACTTCTGCAAGACCTACGGCATCAAAATGGTGATTCCGTTCTCTATCAGCGGAGATGATGTAGAAAGAAACAAAGAGATTTTCCAGGTTTATCAGAGCGATGATGCGCTGAATGATGCGACCATCAAGGCATTCCTGAGCCGTTTTACCAATGTGCATCCTATCTTTGTAGACTGCAATGATTCTACTTCGAGAAAGGGCAACTTTACGTTCGGTCTGCGCAAGGAACTGGAACGCAGGAAAATCAATTATAGCATCACCAATCTGAATTCGAGTATCGAGCAGTTTGCCAAGGCTTTCATGCCTTCCAAGCAGAATGTGATTATCCTGAATACGGGACGTTCGCCACAGTTAACCCAGGTGTTGAACAAGCTCGACGAATTTGATGCGAAGTATCCGGGTGCAGCCATCTCTCTCTTCGGCTATACCGAATGGCTGATGTATGCCAAGTATAATCTGGAAAGATTCTATAAGTATGATACTTATATCCCTTCCACCTTCTATTATAACCCGAACTCAGCACAGACCAAGGCGCTTGAGAGCCATTATGAGCGATGGTTCCATCAGCCTATGATGGTGGCACAGCCAAGATTCGCCATCACCGGTTTCGATCACGGAATGTATCTGATTCAGGGTGTCAAGAGATATGGCAAGAACTTTACTGGTGAGCGCCAGCAGATGACTTACCAGCCCGTGCAGACTCCACTCCGTTTCGAGAAGACCAGTAGAGGAGGATACAAGAACAAGAGTTTCCAGTTGATTCACTATACCTTTAATCATCAGATAGAGGCGGTGAAGTACTAGTTTATAGTTTACAATTTATAGTTTACAATTTATAGTTGATAATGAATAGAAATATTGGGCTGCTGATTCTGATGCTCATCTTCGGAATTCCAGTTTCGGCACAGATAGGAGAGCATCGTAGTGATTTCGCCATTGGTTTTAATGGGGGCTATATGATGAGTAGCGTAGGATTCACACCCGAGGTACAGCAGAAGCAGCACGGCGGACTGACGGGCGGTTTCTCGATGAGATATACCTGCGAGAAATATTTCAAGACCATCTGTTCTATCTATGCCGAGGTAAACTATTCGCAGGCAGGATGGGAAGAGGATATCCTGGATATGGAGAATAATCCGGTGATTATCACCGAAACCAAAGAGGCGATGGCTTACAAGCGTACCATCAACTATATTCAGGTGCCAATCTTTGCGCATTTG
>OGHN01000535.1_pt1 | contig 19071 bp, 16 predicted proteins | sample 1571511 | NCBI WGS metagenome assembly OGHN01 (sample SAMEA2582024, study PRJEB24529) | metagenome | biome: Human gut stool | place: China | collected 2011 | reverse complement strand
GTGCGGGCGAGGAGTTCGTGCCGACGCTCGCGGCGGGCGGATATGTCTGGATCGCTTACGGAGCTGTAATCACGATCGTTCCGCTGCTGCTGGCGGGGCTTTTCGGACGTTTTTACTACAAACTCAACTATTATACGCTGATCGGCGTGCTTTCGGGCGCGTCGACCAATCCGCCGGCACTGGCCTATTCGACCGAGCAGACCACGTCCGACGCACCTTCGGTGGGATATGCTACGGTCTATCCGCTGTCGATGTTCCTGCGGGTGCTGGCGGCCCAGCTTTTGATTTTGATTTTCGGATAACTCAAAAAGGCGCGGCCAAACAAAGACCCGTTACTGCCATAACAAGTCATTGCATAGAGATTAGTAGCCGGCCGCGCCTTTTTTTAATTGAATAGTTATGAATATCGTATTATACGGAGTTCCGGCGGAAACGGCCGGAAGGATTGCAGACCGATACGGTCTGAAAGTGATAAATTCGCCCGACAAATTCGACGCATCGGGAACGATGGTACTTGTTCCGTCGATAAACGCCCCGCGGTACCTGTTGGCGTTTTACAACGCCATGCTGCGGCATGAGGACGATGTCGATGCGGTCATTATCTGCGGTGCCGAGTCCTGCGAGGCCGTCAGCACGGTGCAGTACTGCACTCCGCTGGGGAAATTCTTCACCCTGAACGGTGATCTGGACGGAGAGGAACTGGTATCGGAACTTTGTCTGCTTCTCGATTCGCTGTTCGCCGAGGGGAATCAAATCAATTTTTAGGAATGGAGACTAAAGGCTATGTACACGTTTACACCGGTAACGGCAAAGGCAAGACCACGGCGGCATTCGGACTGGCCCTGCGGGCGTTGTGCGCCGGGAAGGGCGTCTATGTCGGGCAGTTCGTCAAATCGATGAAATACAATGAAACGAAGATCGAACGGCTGTTCAACGGCTCGGACCCGGCATTCGGTCGTATCCGTATCGAACAACTGGGGCGCGGATGCTTTATCGGAAAAGACCCCGAGTTGGCCGATGCGGAAGCGGCACGCAAAGGATGGACCCGTTGTGCGGACCTGCTCCGAAGCGGGGAATACGATGTGGTGATCCTCGACGAACTGACCATCGCCCTGCATTTCGGACTGCTCTCGACCGCTGTCGTGCTGGATGTGCTGCGCAGCCGTCATCCGGCTGTTGAGGTGGTTATCACGGGGCGTTATGCACCGCAGGCACTGATCGATGCGGCCGACCTTGTTACTGAAATGTGTGATGTGAAGCACTACTACACGCAGGGCGTCCTTTCGCGCGACGGTATCGACCGTTGATTATTCGAGGCGTTGGTAGTAGTGTAATTCCCGGTCGTTTTCGCCCAGTACCTCCGGGTGCATGATCGCGATCAGGTCGTGCAGGACGACGTCGGGCTGTACCACACCCGACTCCCAGTAGTCGTTGCCTCCGGCGACATTCAGCCGTTTGTTGCAGTTGTAAACGGCACCGTTTCTTACGCATCGGGTGTTTGTGAATTTCGGGAACTGCGATTTCAACTCCCCGAGTGACGCGGCACTGCCCGCATTGAGCCACATATCGGCCTGTGCCGTGAGCATATACGCCTCTTCGAGGTCGATGGGGAGCGAACGGTTCGATGTGTTCTTCTTGTAAATATAATCCCCTCCGGCGTCGGCGATCAGCCGGGCGACGTAGCTTTCGGTCGACGCCATAAACCACGACCCGGCATAGGGCGTGTTAATCATCACTTTCGGATGTTTCGAAGTCGCCGCCGCGACTTTTGCCCGGAGCGCATCGTAACGTTCGGGAACCGGCTCGAAGACTGCTTCGCCTTTTTCGCGGCTGTCGGTGATCTCGGCGATAGCCACCAGCCATTCGGCCTTGCCGAGCGGCGACTCTTCGAGGTACTCGCCGATGTAACAGAACGGAATGCCCATTTCGAGCAGTTTCGACTCCATGCCGCTTGCGCCGCTCACGCCGAACAACAGCACCAGATCGGGCCGTTGTGCGAGCAGCAGTTCGTAGTCGATATTTCCGTCGAAGCCGATGTCCGCCACGGCTTCGGGGTGTGTCGTTACATATTTATTCGAAATATAGTTTCTTCCCGAAACTCCTACCACCCGGTCGACCTGTCCCAACGCATCGAGCATCGCCACATAAGTAGAGGAGAGGCAAACGATGCGCCTCGCTCCCGCTTTCACGACCTGTCCGGTGAAACCTGCCGGAATCTTTTCTCCGTTGCGGACGATGAAGAGCGTTGTTTCGGTGTTCTCGGCGCCTTGCCACGGATTGAATACTTTGAGAAGCGTACTTTGCCGGCCTTCAGCACCGACGATCTCGAAGCCCGAGGCATAGGACGGTTTGTAGAGGGTTTCCGTATAGGCGTCTATTCCTGTCGTGTTCGATGCGCAGGAGATAAGGAAGGTAGCCGCGCTAAGCAGGATGAAATAGACTGTTTTTTTCATAAGAATCCGTTAAAAAGTCTGTTTGCAGAAACCGGATGTATGGTTGTATGGCAGACAACGCATACTACTAACCTCTGTGATTCTCCAGTTTCTGCAAACAGACTATCAAAAAAATGGCGGCAGGATTAATTACAGGAAGGTTTGCAATGGTTCACCGCGATTAAAAGGCCCCGCCGCCGTGTCAAATATTATTGCGCAATTGTTTCGATCTCTTTTCCCGCCAAGTGCAGGTCGATAGCGCAGTTGAACAACACGCAGGCCGGACCATAGCCGTAGCCCAGATCCTGCAAGGTGGCGTTCTGGATCTTCACGAAATCGATGCCCGGCAAATTAACTTTGTTCCCTTCTTTGTCGCGAGCCCAGCCGATGTCGAACGACGATCCAGTCTCATCCGTGGGGTCGCTGTTGCAGACATAGCCGTAGTCGTACCAGCGGGAAGCTTGAGTTGGCCAGCCGTTCGTCAGATCTTCCGGGGCCTTGGCCAGAGGCGGCAGCATCGTGCAACCCGTATATGTCAGTGCGGTGCCCTCGGCCGATTCCATCAACCATGCGGGCCAGACCGAGAATGTCCCCCATGGAGCCTTGGCATAACAATAGGTTCCGGTTTCCGATTCGTTGATTGCATAGGAGACCCATTCTACCATTCCATCGGACGGGGTGACATTGTCGGGACGGGTATAAACCATTTTCAGGTTGCGTCGTTCGCCGGTCTTGCCGTATTCGCTGCCAGCCAGTTCGTACCATTCATCGTCGGCCTTGCCGTTGCCGTTCGCGTCAGACGAAACATAGACAACCCCTTGTGCAGGATAAGCGCCTTTGGTGGCATATGAACCGATGCGGAAGTCGCGCAGACCATTGACATTCATCACTGTATGGTCGAATCTGAATACGATGCTGCCGCCGAACGAACCGAGATTCACTCCCAGATCGTTTTTGTCAAACGGCTTGTCGACGAGTTTTGTGTTGACGCTTGCCAATACCGTGGACGGCGTGTCGATGGTCGAGAATGCCAATCCCTTGCCGTTGGTAATCGCAGGATTATACTCCAAGACTTCCGAGATATAATACGAATAGGCCGTAGCCTCGGTCGTTACGGTGACGGTGGCGCTCTTGGTCTCGGTGATGCCGCTGTCGTCGGAGATTGTCAGCGAAATCGTGTAGTCGCCCGTTTCCAGTTGGATGAACGAAAGCGTCTTGTCGGTTCCGGCTTCGGCAGCTTCCGCGTCGTTAGGGCCCTTCACCGTCCATTTGTAGACGGGGTTTTGGTCGAAGCCTGTGATCGTCGGTTCGATCACGAGCACCTTGCAGCGGTCGGTCGAATAAGTCGCGTCGAGCGACATCGAATTGGAGAATCCTGCCTGATTGATCGTGATTTCGAGCGTTTTGTCGCTTTCGTCCTGTTTGAGAACCACTTTGCCCGGTTCGCGGGCCTCGGTCGAACTGTTCTTGGCGACCGTGATGACCAGCGCAGTCTGTTCGAGTTCGGCCGGAGCCCATTCGGGAGATGAGACCACTTCGTAGGCTACTGCGCTCGTTCCGGCCTGAGCCGTTTTGGTTGAGGTGACCAGGATGGTGTAGGTCTTGCCGTCGGCCGGGGCGCTGATGGGGTTGTCTTCGGCCTTCACCGAGAATTCATAGGTCGTCTTCGACGTGTTGCCGTCGTCGTTCTCGTCTTTACATGCGGTAAAGAGTACGCCTGCGGCCGCAATGGCCAGCAAACTCCGGAAAGTAAATTTCTTCATCGTTTTATAAATTAAAGGTGTGTTGAGTTATTCGTCTTTAGCACAGCGGACGGAATATCCGTCGCTGCGATAGCCCCTGTCTCTTTTTATGCTGGGACGTTGGTCGTAGGGAATGATGTAAATGGAGAGCTGGTAGGTATCCTGAGTCCAGATACCTGTATTGAATCCCGAATTCTTCAGGCATCCGCCACCGACGCGGTAACGGAATCCGGCATAGGGAAAGACCCCTAGTGGCGAATAGTCGGTCGTGGCCTTGTCGAGTCCGTTCCATGCGAACAGTCCGTTCTTGTCCGCCGGGACACACCACCCTTCGGGACAGGGATCGAACGGCGTTTTGCCCCGAGCACCGCACCACAACGTGTCGCACGCTTCGACTTTCAGGGGCTCCTCGCTGGGGAACCAGTTGTCGGCTAACAGGAAATGCATCGGCGAAAATATTGATTTGGCAAAGTTCGTCCGGGTCAGGTCTTCGCTGGTTCTGATCGTGCGGATACCCGTGCCTCCCGATTGCGACCCCTCGGTCAGCAGCGTTCCTGCAGCGTCGTAGATGGGTTTGCTATCGAAACGGTTGTAGTCGGTCTGATTCGTTCCGCGGAGTATGCGGTCGCCGGGGAAGGGATCCTTGCGCCCCCATTGATACAGCAGTCCGCAGGCGGCCAGCGAGTCGGCCGGTGTGTTCTCGATGAGCGCCTTGTCGATCACGGCGCCGAGATTACGGTCCATGAAGGTATAATCCGTTACCCCGTCGCCGTTGTTGTCCCATGTGTAGATCTTTCCGAAGGCCACCAGTTCCGCATTGGGATCGTAGCGTGTCACCCAGATATGCCAGCTCCAGCGTATTTCGCCACCGATGCGGAGGCCGATTAGGGCGTTGCCTACCTTGTCGGCCGTCGATACGAAGATCGAACCCTCCTCGGCGGTCTGCCCCGGGATCAGTCCGACGTTTGTAATTAGGCCGGGAGTATCCTGCCAGAGCAGGACGGGTTCGGGTGTCATCCCTGTGAAATCGCTCTTGTCCAGCCATTCAGCATAGAGATCCCATATGGCATAGGCTTTCAGCACCGGAATGTCGACCGACTCGCCTGGCTTGACCATAAAGCAGTTGGGAGTGTACGATGCTTCGAGGTATTTTTCGTTAACATCGGGTTGGGGTTCCGGCTCCGGTTCCGGCTCCGGTTGGGGATCGGGATATTCGTTGGGATTGTCGTCGTTGTGGTAAGAGCATGACGAGCTACATATCACGCTAGCAAGAAGTAACAATGTGAAAAATAAAAACGTTTTTTTCATAGTCATGCATCTTTTACACAGCGTATTGATTGTCCGTCGCTGCGGCAACTGACATCGGATTTGATGATCGGTCGTTTTTCCGAAGGAGAGATGTAGATGGAGAGTTCATAGGCATTGCCAATACCGGTCGGTGGAGTTCCCGACCAGATACTGGCTCCGAATCCTGAGTTTTTCAGACAGCCACCGCCTGCCCGATAGCGGAATCCGGCATAGGGGAATACTCCCAGTGCCGAGTAGTCGGTTGTGGCGTTTTCGAGCCCGTTCCAGATGAACTTGTCATTCTTGTTCGCTGGGACTCGCCACCCCTCGGGGCAGGGATCGAATGGCGTTTTGCCCCGTGTGCCGCACCACAGCGTGTCGCATTTTTTGATTTCTGCGGGTTTACTGCTGCAATACCAATCGCTGTACCCTTCGGCGCCGAGCAGAACGGTCATCGGTTCAAGAATGGATTTGGCGAGCCCCGTCCGCGTGAGATCCGTATCCGTCTTAACGGAGCGGATACCCGTACCTCCAGTGGCACTTCCTTCGGTAAGCAACGTTCCCGAAGTGTCGTAGATCGGTTTGCTTTCGAAATAGTTGTAATCGGTACTGTTGGAACGGCGAAAGTCGTGGTCTCCGGGGAAAGGATCCTTGCGCCCCCATTGGTACATCAGTCCGCAAGCGGCCAATGAGTCAGCGGCAGTATTTTCTATGATCGCCTTGTCGATCGTGGCTCCGAGGTTGCGATCCATAAAAGTATAATCTACAACTCCGTCGCCGTTATTGTCCCATGTGTAGATTTTGCCGTAAGCTACCAATTCCGCATCCGGATCGTAGCGTGTCACCCAGATGTGCCAGCTCCAGCGTATTTCGCCGCCGATACGGATGCCGATCACGGCATTGCCCACCTTGTCGGCCGTCGATACGGCGATGGAACCCTCTTCGGCTTGTTGTCCAGGAATCAGTCCGACGTTCGTGATCAAACCCGGCAGATCCTGCCAAAGCAGAACCGGTTCGGGTGTCAGTCCCATGAGATCAGTTTCACCCAGCCATTCGGCGTAGAGGTTCCACATGGCAAAGGCTTTCAGTATCGGGATGTCGACCGACTGTCCCGGCTTGACCATAAAACAGTTAGAGGTATACGCAGCTTCGAGGTATTTTTGGTTAATGTCGGGTCCGGGCTCCGGTTCGGGTTCCGGCTCCGGTTGGGGATCGGGGTATTCGTTGGGGTTGTCGTCGTTGTGGTAGGAGCAGGCGACATTCCCGACGCTCAGCGTCAGCAGCAACGCAGGCAGCAACAGCAGTTTTTTCATTTTCATAGTGTGAAATCTCTATTTTATTGGTGTTGGTCGGGCCGCACGTAGATATGCATGTCGCGGGCCATGAAAATTTCAGTGGAGGTCTCGCCGATCCAGCCGCAGTACTGGTTTAGGGCGGTGTAGACGCGGATAAAGTCGACCCCCGGCAGGTGCACCGGTTCGCGGGTCTCGGGATCCACGGCCCATCCGATGTCGAAGCCGTTGTAATAGTTGCCGTTTTCGTCCTTGGCCTCGTTGGGATAGTTGTCTGCATAGGCGCCGTATTTGAACATGTATTGCAGGTAATAGGAGCCGTTGCCTGAGACATCCACGGCGTTCTTGGGCAGCAGCGTGCCTCGGAACGTCATTTCGTCGGCGTCGATCCACTTAGGATAGTAGTCCTGGTCGTGGAACTTGTTTTTGTAGACATAGTCGGTTTGTCCTCGATTATCCTCCCATTTGATGTAGGTCATATCGGTCAGGGCGCTGTCGTTTCCTTCGCCGGGCGTCGGGACATGGTCGGGGGCGGGACGATGATAGGTGATCTCATAACCGTAGGTAGCCGCCTCATCCGTGTACCACGGATTCTTGTCGATCTCGTACCACTTGTCGTCAGGCTTGCCGTTTTGGTTCTCGTCGAACATGACCATGATGATACCCGGTTCCGAACTGCCTCCGTCGACGCCCGGATGAGCTGCGCTGTTGAACGAGTTGCCGTCGATGCGGATGTCGTATTCGCCCGGAACGTTTACGACCGTATGGTCGAATCCGAACGTGATGTAACCGCCGTATGCGCCGAGAGAAACACCGCTCTGCATCTTTCCGGCGATGGCCTCCTCGGCCTTCTGCCGCATGGTCTCCGCCGTGTCGCCCTCCCGATATTCGGGCATCGCGTTCACGAACTGTCCCGGAGCCGGGCAGTATTCGTAGACCGTAGATATGTAGGGACTGTACTCTACCTCCTCTTCGACCACGTAAAAGGTCATCCGGTGCACGATCGGATTGACGGGGTCGAAGATTTGGAACGTTACGTCATAGGTGCCCGGGTATTGCATCAGGAAGATGTAGTCCTTCTCTTCCGAGAGCAGCGAATCGGCTCCCGAGGCGGTCTTAACCGTCCAGCGGTAACTTTCGCCCGTGAAGGCGGGTTTGAGATCGACGGTCTGCATGCGGGCGACCTTGTAAAGGTCGTCCAGCCCGAGGCTCACATAGGGGATGCCGTCGTTTTCACAGCCGCCGAGCGCGAGGGCCGACAGCAGGATGGCGAATATCTTTTTCATTGCCGAGTCTGTTTGCGTTCGAGAAAAACCATGTGTGCGGGGATATCGCCCGTGCGGACACTCCATTTGTGGACGCCTTCGCGCGAATAACAGTGCAATACGCCGCTCGAAACGTAGTTCTTGGCGTCGGTGACATAGATGTCGCCGTTTCGGGGGTGGATGGCAATGCCGTAGGGAATCACGATATCGAGCTCCGTGCCGTCGGTGATGAATTTGCGCGATACGACACGCTTTTTCTTGACGTCGATGATAGCGTAGGTCACTGTATTTTTCGAGGTCTGATTACTATACTCTACGCTGTAAATGTAGAGCGAATCACCGTGGATAGCCATGTTCGAAGCCGGAATGTTCATCGCCTCGGCCACCTGGTAACGTCCGCCGTTGGGTTCCAGCCGGTAGAGGTTCGACGGAACGTCGTCGTAGTTGCCCCGCGAGGAGACCCACAGGTTGCCGTAGGCGTCGGCTTTGATGCGGCTGAGGTTGATCGCTACGTCGATCTTGTACATTTGGCGCATGGTTTCCAGTTCGATGACCGAGACCGTCGAGTCGTAGTTCGGGGCGCGGTAACCGCCCGAATTGGCGACGTAGGCGCGTCCGCCGATGATGGCCAGTTCATCGGGCTGGTAACCCACGGTCACCTGGCCGACGATCTTATAGGTGTCGAGATCCACCTTGAAGACCGCGCCCTTTTGGGCGTTGGGATCCATCGCCACGGGCCCGACATACGCGCTAACGTAGGCATATTTGCCCTTGAACCGGATGTAGCGGCAGTTTGGAATGTCGATCTGCGTGATGCGCCGCGCCGTGTAGGCGTCCATCACCTCGACCTTGTGCGAACAATTGATGACGGCGAACAGCCGTCCGTCGTAAACCTGGATGTCGTTGCCCACGTCGCCCAATTCCTTGACGACATTGGGATTTTTTTCTGCATAGATACCCCGGGCATAGACCGCCGTACGGTAGTCGAGGTAGTCGATGTCCGCCTTGTTGCTGCCCATGTTGCCTTCGTTCAGGAGATACATGCCGATCGGATCGGCGTCGGGATCCTCCCCGAACGGCAACACCTCATACTCGGTGGGGTTCACCAGTTCGATCTTCCGGCAGCCGGCGGCGAGGCAGCAGCCGGCCAAAACGATGAAGAGATACCTTTTCATGGCTCGCGGAGGTTAGAGATCGACGCTGACGACGAACCGGAAGTTGGTCTTCGGCATCGGATAGTTGAGCACCACGTCGTAATCCTGTCCGAAAAGATTGTTAACCTCGGCCGTGGCCTTGAGGGTTCGGGTGCGGATCTTGAAAGTCTTTTGCAGCGAGAGGTCGCTCGTGTACCACGGCTGGGTGTGGTTGCGCGGGATGTTCTCCTGCTGGTTGTAGCGCTGGCCCGTGTAGATGAAGCTGTAATTGAGCCCCCACCCCTTGTAGAACAGCGCGAGGATGGCCGAGCCGCTGTGCCAGGGGATGTAGGGAATCTGGTCACGGTAGTAGGTGTCGGCCGGGTCGGTGATGTCGATGGCCTTCTGATAGGTGTACTGGAACTTGGTCGTCACCTCCAGCTTGCCGAGCGTGAACAGGGCGTTCAGCACGGCGTCCACGCCCTTGATCTCCACTTCGCCCAGATTGAGCATCGTCCAGCGGAACTGCTGTCCCTTGGGATAGGCGATGATTTTATCTGTGATTTTGTTGTAGTAGGCGTCGACCGAAACGTCGAGCATCCGCATGAAAGGCGATTTCTCAAAATTGCGCGTGTATTTCAGGCCGACGTTGAATTGTTCGGCATATTCGGGCTTGAGGAAGGCGTTGCCCATGTCCGTATAGTAGAGGTCGTTGAAGGTCGGCATACGGAACATCCGTTTGTAGAAGGCGCGTACAGAGAGGTCGTGGTTTTTCAGCACTTTGAACGATCCGAAGAACGCCGGGGTAGCCACAGCCTTGTCTGGCCGGGCTTCGAAGCGCTCGACCTTTTCGTGGACAAAGTAACCCAGCACGCTGGCCTGCATCTTCAACCGTCCCCATTCAAATGCCGTGGCCAATGCGGCCATATGGGTATAGCGCGTCGGAAAGGGGAAGGTGCCATCGCTTTCTGTGGGCATGTAAAAAGTGGCGTCGAGCGTATTCCATTGGAAGTCATAGGCCAGCGACACCTCCCAGTGTTCGAAGATGTTGTAGAGATTAGCGCACGAGAAATAGAACTCCTTCTGCTTGTAGGTGTTCTTGGTTTGGATCAACTTGGCGTCTTGATTCTCGTAATGGGTGTAGTCGGCGGCGTACTTGGTGTTGAACAGCGTGCGGAATTTCTTCGACCAGCGGTTGGTCAGCGTTCCCTGGATGAACGAGTTGGTGTCCCACAGCCGCTCACCATGGCGAAAGACGTTGTTGACGATGGCTCCCGGGATGCCGCGTTCGGAGTTGTAGGTGTAGGCCCGCACGGTCCATTGTCCGTCGGCCATCTTGCCGTGGAGTCCGGCCTCCATGCGCGTAGCGTTGATGTCGCCGTTCTGTCGGTAGGCCGTTGTGTCGTAGGCGATCTCGCCCAGCGTGTTGCGGCGGCGGTAGCGGAATTTGTACCGGCCGGTGGCATTGATCCACTCGCCGCTGAACGACGAGCTGACGGCGTCGGAGATCTTATACTCGTAGCGCATCGAGGGATTGATGAGCCCGAATGAACCGGTCTTCATCGTGGCCTTGAAATTAGCCCGTTTGCCCTCCTCGAAGCGGGGACGCCGCGTAGTGATGTAGATGGTTCCCGAGGCCCCGAAATCCTTGGCCGACTGGAAAATGTCACTCTTCTGTCCGTTATAGAGCGATATTTCCTCCACGTCGTCCAGCGAGAAGCGCCCCAGATCGACCTGCCCGTTCTGGGCGTTGCCCAACTGGATTCCGTCGTAGAAGACCGCCATGTGGTTGGTGCCCATTGAGCGGATGTTGACGGTCTTCAGTCCGCCTACACCTCCGTAGTCCTTGAGCTGCACGCCCGCGAAATAGCGGATGGCGTCGGCCACCGAAAGACTGTTCAGCCGTTGCAGGTCGACCTCCTTGAGGACCTGTGCGGGGATGACTTCGCGGTATTTGGGAATGACGGGGGTGCCGACGATGATGACCTCGTTGATTTTCTGGATACTGTCCAGTTTTCCGACGTAACGCCAGTTCGTGGTGGAATCGGCTTTATCGGATGCCTGAACTGCTGTGGAAATTCCCCCCCCCCGCAATAAATGCGAGACATAGGATCGAAAGGTAGAATTGCTTCATTATGCGCTTGGTATCAATAGTTTGTTCGGTAACCATTGATTCCACAGCCGCAATGCAACGAAACAAAATGAAAAAGTGCTTTACATGCATTATCGATTCACGCCCATTCTCCGCAGGCTGCGAAACCAATCTGTCATGCAAGGCAGGTCTTCTGACTTATTCCGGTTACGACGCCTTCCCGGTTTTCACCAGTGGCTGAGATTGTCGATCCCTCATGTGTCCGTTTCCGGACAGGAACTTACAGCAGCGGGAACTGTTGCCGACTTTCACGGCATTCCCTTTTAATCGATCGGAGGCCATATGGCCTTCTTTCCGAACCTTTGCGTGGCAAAGATACAAAATTTACCAGTAATAAAAAATGTTTTTATTTTTTATTAGTCTGTGTCGTTTTATATTGGTCGCTCTGTTTATACCAATATGTAGCTTCGCCCCGCCATTCGTTCCGATCTCTATATAAATACCCGGTTGCCAATATTGTCAAAATTGATAATACGGTTAGAAATACGATTGTTCTCAGAACGATAGGTGGTTGTTTGAGATAGCGTATCTGGGTTTTCATTTCCCATAATGTATGGTTGGATAATTTTTCGAACTTTGTCGTATCAACTTCGTTTTTGAACTCGGATAGAGACTTTTTGAAATTTAGAATTTCAGTAATTATTGTTCGGTTCTCCTTGTCGATCACCTCCAGTCTCCCCGCTAACTGCGCCAGCAGTGTGTTGTATCTGTCGGCAAATTCCCGCTCCTGCTCGGTTTTTACTCCGGGCAAGGCCGTATGCCGTTGCAGGCGTTCGAGCAGCTGTGCGATCTGCCCCTGCGAGAGCTCTGCGGCCTCTATCAGCCGTTCGATCCGTTCCAGCTGCGTATTCTCCCAACCTGCGTTCCCTACGCCGCCTGCTTTGGCGTTTTTAATGGCTTTGACAAGTGTTTCCTTGAGGTCTTCATACATCTCAATCGAGAGGTCGATCTTATTTTCGTCGTTCATGGTTTCTCGGTTTTAAGGTTACAGTTTCATTTTGGCTCTTCTTTTCTGTTCTTCGAGTCTGCGTCGGTGTTCCATCGCAGCTATGGCCATCGCCTCGGCCGCGGCATCGAGCAGCGCCGTGATTCGTGCTATATGCTCTTCGGGGCTTTCTCCCGGTTTGCGTTGCAACTGCCCGGCCGACACTCCGCCGGGCGAATCGGTAGACGACAGCGGAATACCCCCGGCTTTTCCGAGATTGACCGTTGGCGGCTCTTCGCGTGCACTGCTGCCGCCCATGCCTCCGAACAGCCCTGCAAATGCCGAACGGTAATTGCCTGCCGCCGCCGAGAGGTTCCCGAAGAGCGTGGCCCGGTGCTGGGTTTGTTGCTGCACGTGGGTAAAATGACGGTCGAGTTTCGTAAAGCTGAAAGCCCGGTCGATCTTCGATCCGGAGAACTCGAAGCCGTTTTTCGAGAAGAGGATACCCTGCTTGCGGTCGGTATTTCCGCAATACTTGTAACGGACGCCGATGTCCTGTTCCTTTAATTTGCCTTCCAGTTCGTTCCAACTTTTGCTCTTGGGCAGACAGCCTTTGATCGCATCGTGGATTTCGTATCTGGTTTTGTCGGGTTCGCGCAACCGCTCCCGCCGTACGTCGTCCTTTCCCGGTGCGAGATACAATCCGTACTTCTCGGTCAGCTCCCGGCAGACCTTGGCGTTGCGGATCTTGATGTTCCTGTCCGATATGGTCTGCCCGTTGTTCCCGACCCGGTTGTAGACCAGATGGCAGTGCGGATGGGGCTGGTCGAGATGGCGCACCAATAGATACTGCGTATCGGTGATGCCCATCTTTTGCATATACTCCTTTGCGATCTGCGTCATCAGGGCGTCGGTCATCCGCGGGGCGTCTTTGGGTGAGAAAGACAAGGAGATATGGCCGACATTGTTTTTCAGCCGTGGGTTCAATAGGGTCTGGTCTTTGAAGTCCTGCACCATGTCCTTTACTTCCGGGGGCATGACGCCCTCGGCTTCCAATATCCGAGATTCCTCTTTCATCACGTAGCCCACCGTTCCCGAAAAGGACGAGCCCGATATTACCTTACCGATCATCGCAGATCTGTTTCAGGAGTTTTTCGATGGCCGTGACGATCGCCGCATGTCGTACCCTGACAGCCGTCAGACCTTTGGCATTGGCCAGCCGGGTCAGCTGGTTCAGATTCCGGGCGACGCCTTTCAGTTGGGCCATGAAATCCAGTTGTTCGCGGGTGATCCGCGCCCTTACCGTTCCTCGGTCTATCAGCTGGCGCAGGACTTCGGCTGGCGGTTGTCTGGCCTCGCGGCAGAGGGCTGAAAAGCGGAGTTTCCGTTCGGGGCTGAGCCGGGTGCTGACGACGTATTTGCAGATGCGTCCGATGCCGACTTTCGGACGACCGCCCTGTTTGCTGTATGTTTTCTTCGGTGTTTCCATGATAAGTGGTTTGTAAGCATTTTTTTTCAGACCAGCGGGATTTTACGCCGGCCAGCGGGGAAGGCGCAGTTTTCGTCTACGAAAACACAACCTTGCCTTCCTTAAATCTTTACCCCTTTCCGACGCGGAGGTTCAATCGTCGCTGTTTCTGCTTTCGAGGGTTGCAGATCATTCCGACAAGAGTGATCTTGCTTATCGGATATAGTTTTCGTGGTCTTAGGTCGGTCTTTTATGCGGGCGATCAGATAGTCGTTTACGTCCTTGTGCCCGCTGTAAAAATGCCTTTGGTCGATTACCTCGCTGCGGGGGCAAAGACGGATCAGATCGGAGGTCGTTTTACGCCCGGCTTCGTCGTTGTCAAAGAAGGCGTGAATCACCGGATGCCGGGAGAGAAACGGGATGGCTTTGGGCAGGTTGACGACCGAGTTCAGAACCGCGGCGTCGATGCGCAGTCGTTCGGGGTGTTTCAGCGAGAGATAAGCGAGGAAATCCATAAATCCCTCGAAAGCGATTACCGTATCGGAACGGTTGTCGATGGTGGTGATATGTTTGGGCGAGGAGCCGCCTTTGAACCGTGCGGAGCGCAGCTCCCACCCTCCGGCATCGTTGCGGAACCCGACGGCGAAAAAGGCGCGGCCGTTTACCTCGTAGCGAACTTCGCGGCAAAATGCCGCTGCGACCGACGGGACGATGCCGCGCGAGGCGAGATAACCGACCAATGCCGGATGACGGAGCGGAGCGTCGGAGAGGATGCGGAGCGCGGGAACGGCGGCCGGACGCAAGACCGGCAAGGGCCCTCCGGCAGCTGGACGCTCGCCAATACCCGGTGAAAGAGAAGCGGAACCGGCGTCCCTTTTTTCACCGTTTTGCAGCCGTCGGACGGCCTCACGGTTGTCGCACCGCTCCAACCGTATTACGAGGGTGCGCAGCGTGCCGCCCTCTCCCGATCCGAAGTCGTACCAGAGATTTCGCACGTAGTCCACCTTGAAGCTCGGCGTGCGCTCTTCCCGTAGAGGGGAAAGATACATACCGTAGCCGTTGCATTCGTACTTGGGCTGAATGCCCCGCCGTGCGAGGAATTGCCTGATGCCGATATTTTTCAGATCATTCATAATTTTTGTTTTTCGAAGTTTAGCGATATTGCCTTACTACCTACTACATTTGCGTAATCGCTTGATAAACAATTTGCTATGCGCAGTAGTGAAGTGCATGGCAGCTTACTACCGTAGTAATTGACGTAGTAGCGTCGTAAGATGCCGTAAGGTGTTTTTTTACATCCTACTACACGCCTGCGTGTTCTTTTTCAATGTTTTGCAGCTGTGTGTAGTAGCGTAGTAACTACAATCCGTAAGAGACGAAAGGATTGGGTGTGATCTTCTCGATGACCCAGCCGTAGACGGGATTTCCGTTGACACGTTTCGAGCGTCGTTCGAACCCGGCCTTGCGCAAGGCTTCGCCCATGCGTTTCTCGGAGAGGTTCAGCGACGAATAACTGCGCAGGTAGTTCAGAATCTCCACGGTGGTCATAAAGCAATCCGTGACGGCATGTTCCGGAGGTTTCTCGAACCCTTTCAGCAGCATTTCGTATTCGATGGTCTGGACATGGAATGCGGCGTTTCCCCGGTGCAGTTCTTCGATCTCGATGTCGTCGAACCAGTAGCGGAATCCGTTATTCAGGATCGTTCGGGCTTCGGCATATACCCGATCCATATTTACCCATATCGCCCGGTCGATGTCGATGGATAACACCTCGAATGGCAGGAATCGCCGCGAGCCGGTCGGATCGGTCAGAAAGTCGTTCCCGTTTACCGAGGCCATGAAGCTCGCCAAGTGGGGATACTCTTCGATGTAGACGTCGTAGGGCCGCCGGTATTTGACCGAAGGAGCCGTGATGAGGTTCTTCAGCTCGTTTTCATCCCGTTTGTTGAGCGCCTTCAGCTGGTCGTCGATGTTGATGAAGAGGTATTCGGCGACCAGCGTCAGCACGTCCTTGTTCTGCGGGTCGATTTTTCCCGTGAAAAGATAACTGGCGAGTGAGCGGGGACAGAGGTTGTCGAGCCACGTGGTCTTGAACTTTCCCTGCTCGCCGGTCAGTACCAGACAGACGTGGTTCTGACATCCGAGGTCATTCATCGCATTGGCGACCACGCCGACGAGCCATTTGGTCAGGTACTCCGACCAATGCAGGGCGTTGCGCACAGTGACGGTCGCGGCCAGTTCGTCGATGGCCTGCGTTCCCGTTGCCGGCGGCAGTTTATGAAAATACGCCTGCACGGGATTCACACGCTCGGAGAAGTCGCTTTCGAGCATGCTGCGCAGGTTCTCCGCCGAGGTGGAGATGCCGATGGTGCGGTCGAGCTCCCGCCGGAAGGAGTTGAGCCGGTATTTGGTCACGGGGAGGAACTCGCCGTCGCCGCTGCGGAACTCCGCACGGCTTTTGACCGTGTTGTAACGAAAGGCGTAATGCTCCCGCAGGAACTCTTCGATACGCTCGTTCCGGGACTGCTTGCCAGGGACTGCAACGCTGTCTGAAGACTTATTTGCCATCGCGCCCGCCGAGAATCCGTTGAATGTCCGAAGCGCGGTAACGAACCTTGTTACCGACCTTAACGGTTTTCAGATACCCTTTGCGGTTCCAATGCCAGAGCGTCGCATCGCAAACGCCGCATAGCTCTTTGACCTGTTCTTTGGTCAGGTAACGTTCCTTGCGGGCTTCAGCGACCTGTGTGGCCAACTCTTCTTTGGCGCGGTCGATAAGGCTTTTGGAGAAAGCCAACAGATCCTCGCCGCTTACCTCCAGCCGGATGCTGCCCGGAGCATCCCGGAGGATGGATAACAAATCTTTCATACATTGCTTTCCGCCCGTTATGAGGCGCAACATTCCGGCGGACGGGAAAGCAACGCCGCCGCCCGGAAATCCGAGCGACGGCGCAAATATAATGTTATGATTGAACGATATTTAAGCGTTTAATTCGCGGTGTGTTAAGGCGAATTTAACGAGCCTTATTGCGATAGAAAATCTTTTATTTCCCGGATGATAATGGCCTCGCCGCCCCGACTGCTGACGGCCGATCCGATAAGCAGCGGTTCCGTCAGGCGGCTGTATGCTTCCTGTATGCCCCGCTCGTGGACGATGCGGGTGTCAGAACCGTATTCTGCTTGCAGGGCATCGCGGAATGGCTTGATGTTGATTGGAACCACCAGATAGCGTAATTCATCGAGAGCGAATTTCAGACGTGCGATGTCGGTCTGGGTGTGTCTCTTCGTGATGTATTCGCCGATCTTTTGCCGCAACACGTCGGGATGCGTGACAGCCGGTGAAAACATGTCCACCAATGATTTGGTCGTACTCGGCCGGCCGGGTTTTCTCTTTTCACCCGCATCTTCGGCCGGAAGAGTGCCCGCAGCCCATTCCAGCACCCGGTCGCTTTCGGCCAGCCGCATCGCTTCGCGGTGGGCATCCCAGTCCTGCTTGGTGCGCAGTTCTAATTTGATGGAGCGGGAGATCAGCAGTCTGATCGTGGCGCTCATGGTCATCTTCTGCAAGAATCCCAGATCGGGCGAGCGCCGCAGCTCTTCGCAACGCTCCACCATCCGTTCGAAACTCTTGCCGAAGTAGAGCCAGCAAAGCATTGCCGGGAGTGTGGAATCCTTGCCGGGCTGTTCGCACTCCCGGATGATCTTGCCGGCAAGGTCGTGTTGTCGGGCCGCCTGTTCGATCTCATCGACATGCTCGAACAGTCCTTCATTGGCTTTGTCGGACATTAGGCGCCGGTACCGGGGGATAAGGGACATGGCTTGGAATATGACCGACTGGCACCCTGCATAGTCACGGGCGTTCATCGCCTCTTCGAATGCGGCGTATTCTTCGAGGTGGGTGTTCATCCATTCCCGCAACTTCGCTTTGAAAGCCTCGTATTCCTGCTGGCCCATAGTATTGTACTACTTTTTTAAGACAACCCATCTGCCGCCTTTTGTCGGCCCTTCATGACTGATAATCCCCTCTTTGTTCATTTGCAGTAGATAATGCTTAATGCTATTCGAGGTACGTCCTAATAACGCTTCCAATTCCCTGCCGGAGATTGCCGGATTCTTTTGGATTTCGTAGATGATCCTTTCCCGAATATTTTGGGGTGTTTCTTGTGGGTTTCTTGTGGGTTTCTTGTGGGTTTCTTGTGGGTTTCTCTCAGCACCGAAGCCTGCATCGTAATATCGTTTCGATGCTTTTTCAATTACCCGAAATGCCGTGACAAATGAAAAGTCGAATTCGGCTTTTTCATTGCCGTTTTCCGTCAGCTCTTTTTGAACCCTATAAACACCTCGGCTGAAACGATTGACATAACCGAGAATTTTCATCGCTTCGGCAATGAACGGATTGCGGTAATCGCTTACATTCGGAAAATTCTCCGGACTGACTTTTCCATATAAACCGCCGGGATTTTGTATTTCAATACGATCATCGTATTCATAGAATTGTATCGGGGCATTCGTTTCATAATCCCGGTGCATGATCGCATTCATCAGAAGTTCCCGCGTTGCCCAGTATGGGTAATTCGCAACGGTTTCTTCCCGGAGAACACTAATCGGAATCGGGCGTTTTTGCGACACACTCGTTTCGACGAATGCGTCTATTTTAATGAGGTCATGGCAAAGGTTATTCCCGAACTTGTGTTCATTGATGATTTCCCCTGCACGATCCACACCTTTGAAACGGACATATTGGACATAAGCTCCCGGAAAATAGCGCCCCGGATTTCCCCCGAACAGAATAATGCATCCGTTCGTCGGACAGTTATATCGCAAGTCGAAAAATCCGAGTGATGCCAACTGTTCTTCAAGAGGGCGCTTATCGTCTGCAAGAATTTCACTGGCTACGGCTTTTGGTAAAAATTCTGACCGAACAAGGTTTATATCAATGTCGGCAAGCGTCGTTCCGATACACGGCATGGCATCGAACGTTCGAATATTAGAGATTCTTCGCTCCATCAATATTTTTTCTTCGGCTTCCGATGCGATGCTTTTGCGCGGACCTATCCGTACCCAAATACGTCCCCGGTATCTGACCGGAGGAAATTCGGACGGTTTGACCTCGACCACGAGTAAATCGCCACCTTCCAAAACAAAGCGCTCGACAGTCATTACCGGTTGCGGGAGAATATTGCCGTCGGTGCGGATATTGGTCATTTTGAGTAGTAGACCATCATCGACACGCAGGCCGGATAACTTCCCGTTGTCTTCGGCTCCTATAATCAGATAGCCGCTTTTGTCATCGCCGGGTAAATCATTGGAAAAAGCACAAATCGCCTGGCAAAATTTGTCCATATTGGTTGTCGAGGTCGTTATCTCGATGTTGT
>OGHN01000487.1_pt1 | contig 20438 bp, 18 predicted proteins | sample 1571511 | NCBI WGS metagenome assembly OGHN01 (sample SAMEA2582024, study PRJEB24529) | metagenome | biome: Human gut stool | place: China | collected 2011 | reverse complement strand
TGACTAACCGGCGTACGGTTTCTTTGACATCGGGTATATAGATAGCCTTGTCCAGCTGCATCTCTGCCGGAAACTCGGTCTGCTCTGCCCAGGCTTTCAGCTGGTCTACTTCTTCAATGGTATATACATTCTTGTCCATATAATAATAGATGATATTAAAAGGGATAACCTACTGCAAAATGAAACGCAAAGTCGCGTTTGAAATCAGGAGAAATAATCGGATAACGGTCGCGCCCGGTGTACATCGGATTGATGGCCTTCATACCTCCGTCGAAACGGATAATCAGGAAGTCCAGGTCGAAACGCAATCCTAATCCGTAGGCCACGGCCAGCTGCTTATAGAAACGGTTGAACTTGAAGAGTCCTTCGGGCTGCATTTCCCGGTTACGGATGGTCCACACGTTTCCGGCATCCACAAATGCCGCACCGTTCAGTTTCCAGAACAGATGGGTGCGATACTCCAGGTTCAGGTCGAGCTTGATGTCACCGGTATGGTTCACATAATCCAGACTGTTTCCGTCGCCACGGTAACCGCCCGGTCCCAGCGAGCGGACGCTCCATCCACGCACACTGTTGGCACCTCCGGAAAAATAGAGCTTTTCAAACGGAAGACTCTTGGAGTTTCCGTACGGCACGGCCACTCCCACTCCCACATGGAACACCAGGGCATTACGGTCGTCAATCATAAAGTTCTTGGCATAGTCGAAATCTGTCTTTACATACTGTGCAAAGCTGATGTTGGCCATCTGATAGGCTTCTCCGTTTTTCGGACGGCCGTTAATCATCCGCGAAAACAGATACAACAGGTTGCCCGACTCTTCGATATTGAAACGAATGGAGTAAGAATTGCGTTGCGACGTTTTCAGTGTGGTGGCACCCGAGCTGTTGTAAGTATACGTATACCCCAGGCGCACAATGAACAAATCTTCATAGCTATAGCGCAGCAAGGGGTTTCTTTCGTCCATATAGTCCAGGTATTCACGGAAAGTTTCCGAACGATAGGGCATGTAGATGTAGTTCAGGTCGAACACATCGAAACGATGGGTCGCTCCCCGCTTTCCCCAACGGTAACTCCAGGCCGCAGAAGCTACCGTACGCTCAAACTCCGGGCGAATCTGCCAGTTGTATTTCATCGTCACCTCGGAAGTAGCACGGCTCCGACGGCGGAAATCAGACGAAAGGAAGGGAAACATGAATTCCGGAAAGCTCAAGCTGGCTTCCACTCCATATTCCAGGTAGTTGCTGTTGGCATATCCTTCCAGGCCCGTAACGGCTTCGTATGCTCCACGCAACTTAAAGGTGAAGGTTTCAGACCCCTTGAATAGGTTCCGGTGAGAATAAGCTACGGAAGCGGCAGCTCCCAAGTCGCCAGCCGAGTTGGTTCCTTCAATTTCAAAGGAAAGCGACTTGTTCTTGTTGCGGGTAAGCATGACATAGGCATCCAGATAAGCCGAATCAGCCTCCAGCTCTTCACGGAAACGGATGTTGGAATATTTCAGGATATTAAGACGTCCCAATGCAGAATAGGTGCTCTGCACATCGCGGGTACGATAAAGATTTCCGGATTTCAGATAATTATAGTCGCTGATGACCTGCGGACGTAAGAACAGCTTATCCTTGTAGAAGAAATTCACCCCGCCCGAACGAAGAGAATCAATTCCTTTCAGTCTGCCGGAAGTCAGTTCTGCAAAGTCCACATCGAACATGAAATCTACATTGCGTACATAATACTGGCGATGCGGTGAAGGGGGATCTTCCTTTTTCCGGCGATAAGGATGCAACTTCATAATCAAGTCGACATTGCGCGAGTTACGCATGGTATCTACCTGATACGTAATGAAGTCTTTGTTGAAACGATAATAGCCCCGGTTCTGAAGATACTGCGTGATGCGGTCGCGCTCCTCATCAAGCTTGTTTACGTCGAGACGGGAACCGGACTTCAGATAAGAACGGGCTGAATCTGCCATCAGGTAATCATGTATTTGGTAGTCGGCAATATCGTATGCCACATGCGAAATCAGATAAGGCTCACCGGAATGAATCTGATAGCCGACCTTGATTTTTTTCCCCTTCACCTGCGTGTGCATACTCACCTGTCCGCTCATATATCCCATGTTGCGCACCGCCTGTTCTATCTGCAAGCGGGTTTCTTCGGCCAGTTTCGGGTCATAAATACGGGGAGCATCTCCCATACGGTACAGGAAACGGTTGATCCACTTTGTGGAATCCTTGCCGGCTGCTCCGTAAATGTACATAGGGAGCTTCACCAGACTGAACCACTTGGCATTGGGTGTCTGGCGAAGATACACATTCATCTGGGATGACTTGATTTCCTTGTTGTCTGATTCTACTTTTACATTGTCCAGAAGATAGTGCCCCTCAGGAATGAATTTACTGACCGAACATCCGCTCAGAAAAAGCAACAGAACAAGCAGGCCGATATAGATACGGGGGATTATCTTCATACAAACTGAAACTATATGCAAAATTTTATATGCAAAGATAGGCAATATTAAAAATATCTTCTTAGCTTTGTTCTTAAAATATAATTAAAAATCCCCGTCACACTATGCTGAGCAAAAACAGAATCAAATATATCCGGTCATTGGAGATGAAAAAATACCGGAAAGCAGAAAAAGCTTTCTTAGCCGAAGGTAACAAACTGGTCAACGACCTGCTGGGACACTTTTCATGCAAGCTGTTGATTGCTACGGCACAGTGGCTGGAAACTCATCCGCTTCTGCTTGCTCAGGAAACCATTGAAGTAAGCGCGGAGGAACTGGCACGTGCCAGCCTGCTGAAAACTCCGCAAGAGGTGCTGGCCGTATTCGACCTGCCTTCTTATACCTACGACGATTCTTTGCCGGGCCATTCGCTCTGCCTGGCACTGGATGACGTGCAAGACCCGGGCAATCTGGGTACCATCATCCGCATTGCCGACTGGTTTGGCATAGAGGATATTTTCTGTTCGCAAGGTACTGCCGATGCCTTTAATCCGAAAACCGTACAAGCCACAATGGGAGCTCTGGCACGTGTCAGGCTACATTACTGCGATTTGAAAGAGTTCATTCGCGTGCAGACAAAAAGAAACGTGCCGGTATTCGGTACTTTCCTGGACGGGAAAAACATCTATTCGCAGAAATTATCGGCACAAGGGGTTATCGTGATGGGTAATGAAGGAAACGGGGTGTGCAAGGAAATTGAAAATCTTGTTTCTCAGAAACTGCTGATTCCCAACTACCCGCAAGGAAAAGAAACCAGCGAATCGCTGAACGTAGCGGTGGCTACTGCCATCGTGTGTGCGGAATTCCGTCGCCGTCTGTCATAAACGTACCAGGCGGCTCCGGTCGGTGAATGCCATCTTCTGCAAGTCAAAAAACGACACATGGAAAGCATAAAGCGGCTGGTCTCCTACCACTGCAGAAGCCGTCCGCGCACGAAATTCCTGAAATGTTTCGTCTTTCCTTAATTCCGGAGCAGAAGCTGCCAGAATAATCAGCCCGCCCAGCCACTGGGTATTCCGGACTTCTTCTTCCAAAGGCTCCATCGACACCCAGGTATGCCCCGATACTTCCAGCCCTATACGCTGCATGCGGAACAGTTTGTCCTGCCCCGCATGCCAGAGATAATGAGATGCATAATACTGCATAAGTATCAACGTTTGGTAATTTCCTGCCGCTTCACCCTACGAAGGGTATCGTTCGGAGCAAGCGTATCGGCCTTCACAGCCACAGAATCGTTCTGCTGCGGCAAGTTCTCTTCACGCATGCGATAACGCATCAGACGTATATCGCTGATCAAAGCTGATGAGTGGTCTTTTCCGGTGTAATACATGAATCCGGTCACGCTCTTGTACTTGAATGCGGAATCCGGACGAAGCATCAGACGCTGTATGCCCGAAGCCTCTACCACCCGACTGATTCCTTGCGTACTGTCGTTATCAAATGCCAGGTTCACTGCCATCACGACCTTACCTTCACGCTTGCCTTTGGGCAGGAAAGAGAAATTAGCTTCCAGCACCATCTTGTCCCTCTCGTGGAACGAAGTGTCGGCCTTCAAATCGAAAGTCACCTTATTGGTAAGTGAAGAAGAAGTCAGCCAATAAATGGTACGGTCTTGCCATAGGTCCACCGTATCACCCGACAATGAAACCGTCACCTCCCCGCTGCTGCGTACTGTCTGTTTTTTCAGCAGCTCGGCAGTAGTCTCCATGCGCTTCTGCAGATTCTGATAAATCGTATTCATCTCGTCGCTGTGGCGCGAATACCACACCATGGACGAATCAAACTCTGCCTCCGTTACTCCATGCTTTTGAAACACGTATGCCAGATAAGCCTGTTTCTTGTAATTCTCATCGTAAGGCAAATCATTACTCATCGTAGTCGCCAGATGATAATCATAAAGCAGGTTCTCCATGGCTTGCGGCTGGATAATATCTTCCGGCACTTTCTTGCCACAACTCCACATGCCGCACAACGCCAGCATGGTCACTCCTATAAGCGATATTCGTTTCATTTTTTGACCTCTTTATGAGAAGTTTCCGTATTCAGGTAATGCGAATAGAAAATAAGCAAGGCGATGATGCCGCAACTGATAGCCGCATCGGCAAAGTTAAAAATGGGACTGAAGAAAATAAAGTGATCACCTCCTACAAAAGGCATCCAGTCTGGCCAGTAGGTATCGATAATCGGGAAGTAGAACATATCGACCACCTTGCCATGCAACCAGTCGGAATATCCCTGACCCAGCGGAACCCACGAAGCAATCTGCGAATGCGTGCTCTCGCTGAATATCTCTCCATAGAACACACAGTCGATGATGTTACCCACCGCACCGGCCAGAATCAAGGAGAGACAAACCAGGTAGCCATTCTTCACCTTGTCCGTCCGTTTCACCAGTTTCACCAGATAAACCGTAATCAATATGGCAGCCACGATACGGAAAAGTGTCAGGAACAGTTTGGCAAAAATCTCCAGACCAAAAGCCATACCGTTGTTTTCCGTGAAATAAATATAAAACCAGTCGGTCACATGAATGTTTTCATGCAAATACATGTTTGTCTTCACCGCAATTTTGATAAGCTGGTCGATAATCAGCACTCCTGCCACCACAAGAGTAACCAGACGTCCCTGAGTGAAAAATCTTTTCATCTTCTTCAATTTGCAATTTGTATTCAAAAAAATTGAGAACTGAAAATTGAAAATGGATCACTTTGAAAAGTCCCGTTTCTCAATTTTCAACTCCCAATCTTCAATTAAAAATTCATTTCGTTACTTCTTTCCCTGCTGCTTGGCCTCGATGCTCAATGTAGCATGAGGAACAGCACGAAGGCGCTCAGCGGGAATCAATTTACCAGTTTCGCGACAGATACCGTAAGTTTTGTTTTCAATACGGACCAGTGCCGCACGCAAGTTTTGAATGAACTTCAGCTGACGGGCAGCCAGACGAGTAGTTTCTTCTTTCGATAAGGTATTGGCACCTTCTTCCAGCACTTTATATGTAGGAGATGTATCGTCAGTATCGTTACCATCTGTGTTCATTATACTACTTTTCAGTTTCTCATAGTCGCGTTCCGCGAGCTGAAGTTTCTCCATGATAATGGCGCGGAATTCCTCAAGTTCTGCGTCAGAATACCTTGTTTTTTCAGCCATAGTGCTTAAGTTTTAAGTTAATAATAGTATCCACCCGACTAAAGCCGGGTGGATGGGTTCATATTACAGCTTCGTTACATTTACATACAACGAGAAGTCATCAAAGTTAAGTTCAGTGCCGTCTGCCACTTCATCGGCCAGTGTCAGTGAGTTAGCCAGCACTTGGTTGCAAATATAAGTATTATATTCATTTATCGCGTCATCGGTATTTGAATTTTTTGACAGCACGATGGCAATCTTGTCAGTAATTTCAAAACCGCTGCTCTTACGGATATTCTGAATACGATTCACCAGTTCGCGGGCAATACCTTCACGTTTGAGCTCATCGGTCACAGTCACTTCAAGCGCTACGGTCAGTTTGCCTTCGTTGGCTACCAGCCATCCCGGAATATCTTCGCTGAAGATTTCCACGTCAGCAGCTTCTACCACCGCATCAGCTCCGTCAAGCTGGAAGGTGTAACTTCCGTTCTTTTCCAGTTCAGCAATAGCTTCCTGCGACATACCTGCCACAGCTGCAGCCACAGCCTTCATCTGTTTTCCGAATTTCGGGCCCAGTTTCTTGAAGTCGCATTTTACTTTCTTCACCAGTACGCCTGCCGCACCATCCACGAACTTGATTTCTTTCACGTTCACCTCGTTCATGATCAGATCCTTCACGGCTTCGATATACTGCTTCTGCGCTTCATCTACTACCGGAATCATGATACACTGCAACGGCTGACGAACCTTGATGTTGACCTTACGACGCAAAGCCAATACCATAGAAGTCACATCCTGTGCCATCTGCATACGAGCTTCCAGTTCTGCATTAATCAGGTTTTCATCGGCTACCGGGAACTTGACAAGGTGAACAGATACGACCTGGTCACGTCCGGTCACCGCAATCAAATCCATGTACAGACGATCTGCATAGAACGGAGCAATCGGCGCCATCAGCTTAGCTACCGTTTCCAAGCAAGTGTACAAGGTCTGGTAAGCAGACAACTTATCAGTTGACATGGCACTACCCCAGAAACGTTTACGGTTCAGACGCACGTACCAGTTACTCAAGTTATCGTTTACGAAGTCTGTAATCAGACGGCCAGCCTTTGTCGGTTCGTAATCGGCAAAGCAAGCATCCACATTCTTAATCAATGAATTCAACAGTGAAAGAATCCAACGGTCAATTTCCGGACGTTCGTTCATCGGCACGTCTTCTTCAGCGTATGTAAAGCCGTCTACATTGGCATACAGTGCAAAGAATGAGTAAGTATTATACAATGTTCCAAAGAACTTACGACGTACTTCATCCACTCCGTCTGTATCGAACTTCAGGTTGTCCCATGGAGAAGAGTTGGTAATCATGTACCAGCGCAACGGGTCAGAACCAAACTTCTCGATGGCACCGAACGGATCTACAGCATTACCCAGACGCTTAGACATCTTGTTTCCGTTCTTGTCGAGTACCAGACCATTTGAAATCACGTTCTTGTAAGCCACACTGTCGAACACCATTGTAGCGATGGCATGCAATGTAAAGAACCATCCACGAGTCTGGTCCACACCTTCCGCGATGAAGTCGGCCGGATAGTAGCTGCGTGAATCTACCAGTTCCTTGTTTTCGAACGGATAGTGCAACTGTGCATACGGCATAGCACCTGAGTCAAACCATACGTCAATCAAATCTGATTCACGCTTCATCGGTTTGCCTGAAGCAGATACCAGGATGATGTCGTCTACATACGGACGGTGCAAGTCAATCTTATCGTAGTTTTCCTTGTTATATACACCCGGCTGGAATCCTAATTTCTTATACGGATTTTCTGTCATGAAGCCAGCTGCAACAGATTTTTCAATCTCGTTGTACAGTTCTTCTACTGAACCAATGCAGATTTCTTCGCCATCCTCACTTCTCCAGATAGGCAGCGGAGTACCCCAGTAGCGTGAACGGCTCAAGTTCCAGTCATTCAGGTTTTCCAACCACTTGCCGAAACGTCCAGAACCAGTTGATTCAGGTTTCCAGTTGATCGTCTTGTTCAACTCAATCATACGGTCCTTGCAAGCAGTAGAACGGATAAACCAGCTATCCAGCGGATAGTACAACACCGGTTTGTCGGTACGCCAGCAGTGCGGATAGTTGTGCACGTGCTTTTCAGTCTTGAATGCCAGTCCCTGCTGTTTCAGCATCATGCAGATATATACGTCGAGCGATTCAGCAGCCTGTGCAGCCTTTTCATCGTATTTTCCGTCTACAGTGAACTGCGGGTCGTATGCATTCTTCACCCAACGGCCTTCATATTCCTTGTATTTTTCTACATCGACACATTCTTTTACGAAAGCCTCATCCAGTTCCTCCATCAGGTAGAACTTACCGGTCAGGTCAACCATCGGACGAGTTTCGCCTTTCTTGTTAATCATAAACAACGAAGGAATACCTGCTGCACGAGCCACGTTCGCATCGTCCGCACCAAATGTCGGTGCAATGTGTACGATACCCGTACCGTCTTCTGTAGTGACATAATCACCCGGGATGACACGGAATGCTTTAGCCGAAGCTTCTTTCCAGGAACCGTCTTCTGCAGCTTCCACTGGTTTCACCCATGGGATAAGCTGCTCGTATTCCATACCAACCAGGTCAGTACCCTTGTACTCGCCTACCACCTTGAACGGAATCAGTTTATCACCCGGCTTGTAGTCTTCCAGTGCAATGTCTTCTGCTTTTTTATTGAAATGCGTATAGAGCAAAGGTTTGGCAAGTACCACCGTCATCTTTTCTCCATTATAAGCATTGTAAGTCTGAACAGCTACGTAGTCAATCTTCGGGCCCACACAAAGTGCCGTATTTGAAGGCAATGTCCACGGAGTAGTAGTCCATGCAATGAAGTAAGGTGTACCCCACTCTGCCATTTCCGGCTTCGGATTCTTCATCTTGAACTGACCTACCACGGTAAGGTCTTTCACGTCGCGGTAACATCCCGGCTGGTTCAACTCATGTGAACTCAAGCCTGTACCTGCTGCCGGAGAATACGGCTGGATGGTATATCCCTTGTACAGCAAACCTTTCTTGTAAAGCTGCTGCAACAACCACCACAAAGTTTCAATATAACGGTTATCGTAGGTAATGTACGGATTTTCCAGGTCTACCCAGTAACCCATCTTATGGGTAAGGTCAGTCCATTCTTTCGTGAACTTCATGACATCCGTGCGGCAATGCTTGTTGTAGTCTGCCACCGAAATCGTTTTACCGATATCCTCTTTGGTGATTCCAAGTGCCTTTTCCACTCCCAGTTCCACCGGAAGTCCGTGTGTGTCCCATCCAGCTTTACGCTTCACCTGGAAACCTTTCATGGTCTTGAAACGACAGAATGTATCCTTAATTGTACGTGCCATCACGTGGTGAATACCCGGCATACCGTTAGCCGAGGGAGGACCTTCGTAGAACACGAAAGAAGGATACCCCTCACGTTCTGTCATACTTTTAGAGAACACATCGTTTTCATCCCATTTTTTCAGCACCTCCTTGTTTATTTCTGACAAGTTGAGCTGAGAATATTCAGTAAACTTCTTACTCATAATTATGTGGTTTTTATCTAATTTCTAATCATTCAGGAAGTAACCTCCCAAATTTAGGCTGCAAATTTATAAGAAAAAAAGGTTATATAAAAGAAATAAGAAAAAAATAGAGTAAAATGGAAACCGACTAACCACAATTAACAGCCACCCCCGCAAGAACAGGAGGGCAAGTCTTCTTTTCTGATTTCCGTAATGTAGAAACGGGCGAAGGCATTCTTAATCTCATCCCGCACACGACGGAATTCTGCTTCAATAAATTCCGGAGTCCCGGTGGCATGCGAAGGGTCGTCAAAACCGATGTGAAGACGCTTGCCGACTTTTCCGGTAAATGCCGGACAACTTTCATTCGCCCCTCCGCAAACGGTAATCACATAATCCCACTCCTGGTCAAGGTAGGTATTCACGTGAGTCGGCACATGCGAACTGATGTCAATTCCGACTTCTTTCATTACCTCCACAGCCTTGGCATTTACCTGTGCGGCAGGCTCTGTTCCACCCGAATACACTTCTATATTTTTATCGAACGACTGCAAAAAGCCGTGGGCCATCTGGCTGCGGCAACTATTTCCTGTACAAAGAATCAATACTCTCATATAAATGTAACAATGATAAATTAAAGAACAAAATTAAACAAATAACCCGACAAGATAATGAAGAAAGCCACCGTTCCGAAGAATATCGCAATCAGCCGCCACGTCATCACTTTTTTCAGCAAAGTCGCTTCTGGAAGTGAAAGCCCCACCACGGCCATCATGAAAGCGATGGCTGTACCCATAGGAATACCTTTGGCCACGAATACCTCGATAACCGGCACAATGCCTGCCGCATTGGCATACATCGGCACGGCAAGAATGACCGAAAGCGGTACGGCAAACCAGTTCTCCTTCGACATGTATTGCTCGAAAAATCCTTCGGGCACAAAGCCGTGCATAAACGCACCGATACCGATACCTATCAGAATATAAATCAGTACACCACTGACAATCTTCCAGGCATCACGCACAATGACGGGAAGTCGCTTGATAAAAGTGGTATGGTCTTTCTCCCATTCTCCTGCCTGCGCCGAGGAGCTGGCCTGTATCTGCTTCACCCAGTCGCTCAGGTAAGGTGAGAGATGCATACGACCGAGCACAAAACCGCCTATCACTCCCAGCAGAATACCGCTGATGACATAAATAAGTGTGACTTTCAGTCCAAAAGAGCCGAGGAACATAGCCACCGCCACCTCGTTCACCAGCGGAGAAGTAATCAGGAAGGCAAACGTCACTCCCAAAGGGATTCCGCCTTTTACAAAGCCGATAAACAAGGGAATAGACGAACAGGAGCAGAACGGGGTAATGGCTCCGAAAATGGAAGCCAATACATACTGCAACCCGTACATCTTATGTGTTACCAGATAGTTCCTCAAACGTTCTATCGGGAAATAAGCGTTAATGATTCCCATCAGTACACTGATAAAAAACAGTAGAATAAGAATCTTAATGGTATCATAAAAAAAGAAGTTTACGGCTACCCCAAGCGGTGTATCAGCACTCAGTCCGAACAATCCGTAAACAAGCCAGTCTGCAAAATCTTGTATCATGTTTCTATCGTTATAATTCGTTTAAATACGAACAAGTATCTTATCATAAAAGCGGCAGCTGCCTCGAAGGCCGTTTCTGCCGCTTCTGAATCAATCCTCTTGTTTATTCGATTCCTAAAAGTTTCTTCACATCGCTTTCGGTGGGAACCTGTCCTTTCATCTTCACTACTTCGTCTACCACAACGGCAGGAGTTATCATGATGTTGTAGCTCACCATTTCCATGATGTCATCCACCTTGGTCAGTTTCACGTCCAGGTTATTCTCCTTGATTACTTTTTCAATTACATTATAGGTGGTCTTGCACTTTGCGCAACCCGGTCCTAATACTTTAATTTCCATACTTGTAAAGATTTTGTTTGTTATCAAATTCGTTTATAAATACATTATCCAGCTATAATATATGCCGACGACGATAAACAGTACACCGACTATACGGGTCATCCATTTCTGCACCTTCTGCATCTTGCCGTAAAAACTGCCCAGCTGCTGTACACTGAACGCTAAAATCCACGCCACGACCAGCACCGGTATGGCAGTCGCAATGGCAAACACAACGGGCAGCAGATAACCTGCTGTGGCCGTAGCCGACATTGGTATCAGCATGCCAAAATAAAAGACACCGCTTGTGGGACAGAAAGCCAGGGCAAACAACGCGCCTATTATCAACGCGCCCCAACCGCCTTTCCGGGCAAGTCCTTCCGCATTACCCTGAAATCCAAACTGAGGCAAGTTCAACCTATCACCGAGAAGCATGAAAAGGCCTATCACGAACAAAAGCGGTCCCAACACAAGCTCTCCCCACGACCCGATAGTCTTCTGTATGCCAAACATGCTCGACCCCTCTTTCAGAATCAGAATCAACACCACCCCAAGCAACGTGTACGAAAGAATACGCCCCAGCGTATAGAGCAGTCCGTTCCAAAAAATACGCCTCCGGTTCTCTATGTCTTTCCCGATAAAGCCAATGGCTGCAATGTTGGTCGCCAGCGGACAAGGCGAAAGTGCGGTCAGCAGCCCAAGCAGAAACGCCGTCCATACAGGAGTGGAACTGTTGTCCAACAATGTCTGTAACCAGTCCATAGTTTCTCCTTATTATTTCAGCATGTCATTGACAGTCTTCACCAGCCCTTCCTTGAACACCTCCGGTGATTTACGGGCATTTCCGAAAGCAAACTGGGTCATATTTTCCGCAGTCTCCTGCCCGTTCTTGTAGCGCACCACAAGCAGTGACGACCAGATAACCTCATATTTTTCGGCTATCTTCTCATTTTCCTTCTTGCTGATGTCTATCACCTTGAACACCACTTCCCCCTTCTTTACCTGTTCCGAAAGATTCTCTTTCATCACAGCCAGAGTATTGTTTTCAATGGCTATACACGTGGCACAACGCTGCTTTCCATGAAAATACAATACCTCTACATGGTCTTTAGCAGTTACCTCACTGTTTTCGACCACCGCTTTGTCACTTGTTTGAATTTCTTTTTCACTTCTGCCCTGCATCCCACATGCGGCCAATGCCAAGCATACCGACAGAAGACATACCATCTTTTTCATCGTTCTTCAATATCTATTATTAGTAATTCGCAAAACAACGAACAAGTACAGCAAAAAAAAGAGCTTACTCGCAACAGCTCTCTTTTTTACATATCGGCTGGCCCAGGAAATCGGCAAACATTTTTTTGGCCAGTTTCCAGTTCTCCTTATTAATACAATACCTCACCTTAGGTGCTTCAATCTCTCCCTGAATCAGCCCGGCTTCTTTCAGTTCCTTCAAGTGCTGTGACACCGTAGCCTTGGCTATGGGCAGTTCTTCGTGAATATCGCCAAAAAAGCAACATTCCTGCGAAGCCAAAAATTGAAGTATGGCTATACGAGCCGGATGCCCCATGGCCTTGGCAAAGCGAGCCATCTTCTCCTGTTCTTCTGAGTAGTTTTTTCTTACCATTTTCACCTCTTCCGCTTGTTGTTCGCAAAATTACGAATAAAATTATATAATGCAACAGAAAAAGCAATTTTTATCAAGCACACCCTCATTTTAGCTATCTGCTTACTAAAACTTAAAAAAATCAGGAGAGACAATGCCTCTTATTATATTTTGCAAACTTCCTAAAGGAAAAAGTAAACTACCAAAAACATTTCTACGTTTCCTCTACATAAACCGTACGGTTTCCGATAGGGAAACCTATATTTCCGCACTGAGAAACTTACGTTTCCGCAACGGGAAACATAGAAAATAGCCTGAAGCTTCCGCAAAAACTTCAGGCTATTTATAAAACCCAACTTTTCAGTTGTTTACTTCTTTATCTTTTTCCGGTAAAGCTCCGCACGTGCCAGTATTTCATGCACAAACTCATAGGTATCGCTTCCACGCACATACCCGTTCTTGCAGACAGGGTCCTGATAGTACTCCTTGTTGCTTTTCAACAACATAAAGTGAGCCACATGATGCTCCCAGATATAGCGGTTGCGCCCGTATTTCTCGGCCAATGCCATAGCATCAGTCACATGGCCGATACCGGAATTATAAGCGGCCAATATGAACTTGGCCTGTTCTTCCTTATCCGTGATTTTACTAAACGTACGCTGCATTCCGGCAATGTATTTTACGGCGGCTTTGATACTTTCTTCCGGGTCCTGCTCTTTGCCCGGCGGCACTCCCATGGCACGTGCCGTAGCCGGCATCAGCTGCATCAGCCCCTTGGCTCCGGCCCATGATACGACATTCGGATTAAAGTTCGATTCGGTATAGGCCAGCGAGGCTAACAGTCGCCAGTCCCAGCCTATTTCCTTGGCATAATGCCGGAACAAATCATCGTAATGGGAAATCTTACCGTCTTTTACGGAAAGAATGGCTCCGTGTGCCGGACGTTTGGCCAGTTCAAAATAACGGCGGGCGCTGGCACGAAACTCCGGTGAATTGATGTTTTCGCGATGCCATTTATCAGCAGCCTCTGCCAGCAAAGGAGAAGTTTTCCGCACAGCCCACGAAGAACGCTGGTCGAAGCTGATGGCCAGGTTAATGTCAAGCACCGGATAATAGGTGCGGTTGATGCGGGCAATCTCATCTGTGGCCACCGTGTAGTCAATACGCCCCTCTGCCACCCAAGTAATCAGGTCTTCCGAAGACACACTGTCGGAGGAAATCTCACAAATATCGATTCCTCCTCCCAGTTCGCGGTTCAGATTCTCCAGACGGGTACGATATTTTCCGGAGTTGACATAGACTTTCTTTCCTACCAGTTCCGTAACGTCTTTCAAAGCTTTTTTCCCTCTTCGCTGTATGATTACCTGCCGCGTAATGTCTTCTTCACCGCAATAAATCAAACTGTCTTTCAGCGGGTTGGTAATAATCAGGTTATAGGCAACCAGATCACCTTCTCCTTTGAGCAGACTGCTGACCAGTTGCTCTTCATCTTTCACGACCTTCACCTTCAGATCGAGTCCCAGCGACTTGGCAAACTGCTGGGCCAGTTCGTACTGGAATCCCATGGGTTCACCACGATAATGGAAATAAGACACAGAGCTGTTGACAGTCAGCACCACCAGTTCCTTTCTTTCCTGAATCTGTGGCAAATCGACGGCAGTCTCTTCCGTTTTTTTCTCAGAGCCGCACGAAAAAAACAAAAAAAGGGCCAGCACACAGCACAGCCCCGTTATCCAGCCTTTCATTTGTCTACGATTCGTTCAATGTACATCTTCAGAATCTCGATGGCCTTTTCATTATGACCTCCTTGCGGCACAATCAGGTCGGCAATTCGCTTGGCCGGTTCGATAAACTCCAGGTGCATGGGTTTCAACACACGCACATAACGTTCCATCACTGCCTCAGCCGTACGTCCGCGTTCTATCACATCCCGCTGGATGACACGAATAAGACGTTCGTCCGGATCGGCATCCACAAAAATACGCAGGTCCATCTGCTTGCACAACCTGCGGTCGCTCAAGGCCAGAATACCTTCGATGATGATGACCTTACGGGGTTCTACATGCACGGTTTCTTTCTGGCGCGTACAGGTAAGATAGGAATATACAGGCTGTTCAATGGCTTCTCCCTTACGCAGCATGGAAATATGCTTGGAAAGCAAATCCCAGTCGAACGCCGAAGGATGGTCAAAGTTGATATTCTGTCGTTCTTCCACGGGCACATGACTGCTGTCCTTATAATATGAATCAAGCGGAAGCACTGCCACTTCATTCTCCGACAGACTTTCGATAATCCTTCTCACTACAGTTGTTTTACCGGAGCCTGTTCCTCCTGCAATTCCAATGATAATCATAACTTGTTTCAATAATTAATTTCTATATTTGCAATATTCAAAGATACGAAAATCATAAAAACAAACAAACATGGTCAAGCACATTGTTTTATTTAAATTGAAAGAAACCCTTTCTCCGGCAGAAAAAACCGACATTATGAACCGTTTCAAGACTGCCATCGAGGCTCTTCCGGCCACTATTCCCTTTATTCGTGACATTCATGTAGGACTGAATGAAAACCCGGCAGAAGTATGGGACATCTGTCTGGACAGCAGTTTCGATACGCTGGACGACGTGAAGGCTTATGCCATCCATCCGGCACACGTAGCCGCAGCTGGCATTCTGAAAGAGGCCAAGGAAAACCGCGCCTGCGTGGACTATACTATCTAAAACTCAGCCGTCATGGAAAAAATCATCAATCCATGGGAAGGAATGGAAGGATACTTCTGTTTCGGCTGTGCGCCCAACAACGAGTCGGGCCTGAAAATGGAGTTCTATGAAGACGGAGACGAGATTGTGAGCAAATGGGTGCCTGAAGCCCGCTTTCAAGGCTGGCTGAACACCCTGCACGGAGGTATTCAGGCCACCTTGCTGGATGAAATATGTGCCTGGGTGATTGCCCGCAAGCTTCAGACAGCAGGAGTGACTTCGCGCATGGAAACTCAATACCTGAAACCCATCCACACGACCGACTCTCACCTTACCCTCAGAGGAAGAATCAAGGAGCAGAAACGGAACTTTGTGTTCATTGAAGCCGAAATCTACAATGCACAGGATGAAGTCTGCACCAAGGCCGTCTGCACCTATTTCATTTTCCCAAGGGAAAAAGCAGAAAAGGAAATGTACTTCAAAGGCTGTTATACGGAAAAAGAAAAGGAATCTTTATAAATTTGACAGCAAAAGCGAGTTTTTTCTGATAAATATTTGCTTTTTTAATTCTTATCCAATATTTTTGTCGCAACAAAAGAACGATAATTATGATTTTAAATACTGTACATCATCGCCATCATCATTACCTAACGGTTCACACGGTAGGCTGACGACGCGTGCAGTTACAAGAGATAAGATTACACAAAGGCTTGCCGTAAGAATTTATTCCTCGGTAAGCCTTTTTTATTTGACACTTTAAAAACTTAGAACAATATGTTAAGAATTGCCGTACAATCCAAAGGGCGCTTGTTCGAAGACACAATGGCCCTGTTTACTGAAGCAGACATCAAGTTATCTACCTCCAAACGCACCTTGCTGACACAATCCAGCAATTTTCCGGTAGAAGTACTGTTCCTGCGCGACGATGACATCCCACAATGTGTGGCCAACGGCGTGGCCGACCTAGGTATTGTAGGAGAAAACGAATTCGTGGAACGTGCCGAAGAAGCGGAAATCGTGCACCGTCTGGGCTTCAGCAAATGCCGTTTGTCACTGGCTATTCACAAAGAAACGGAATACAACGGACTGGAATGGTTCAATCAAAAAAAGATTGCCACCTCCTATCCCAATATCCTGAAAAACTTCCTGACACAACAGCACATTGAAGCCGACATTCACGTCATCACCGGTTCGGTGGAAATTGCTCCGGCCATCGGTCTGGCAGATGCCATCTTCGATATTGTCAGCTCCGGCTCTACCCTTATCAGCAACAACCTGAAGGAGGTGGAAGTGGTAATGAAGAGCGAAGCGCTGCTCATCGGAAACAAGCACATGTCAGACGAAAAGAAGGAAATACTTCAGGAACTGCTGTTCCGCATCAATGCAGTCAAAACCGCTGAAGACAAGAAATACGTGCTGATGAATGTACCGACCGACAAGGTACAGGAAATCGTAACCGTTCTTCCCGGTGTGAAGAGTCCGACCATCATGCCATTGGCTACAGAAGGCTGGAGCAGCATTCACACTGTTCTCGATCAGAAATGTTTTTGGGAAATCATCGGCAAGCTGAAAGCCATCGGTGCACAAGGTATCCTGGTGCTGTCCATAGAGAAAATGATACTTTGATTTTCAGAACCTCATCACAAAGATTGTTACTATGAACATCATTACTTATCCCGAAAGAAATACATGGGCGGACTTACTGAAACGTCCGACGCTTCAAACGGAATCATTGCGGGAAACCGTACTCGAAATATTAAACCGCATCAAATTTGAAGGTGATAAAGCCGTGCTGGAATACGAAGAAAAGTTCGACAAGGTGCGACTGAACTCCCTGTTGGTAAGCGAGGAAGAAATTGCCGAAGCAGAAAAGAAAGTCAGCATCGAACTGAAGGCGGCCATCACACTGGCTTATAACAACATCCGCACATTCCACACCGCACAGGTATTCCAGGGAAAGAAAATCACCACACTTCCGGGTGTAACTTGCTGGCAGAAAGCAGTAGCCATTGAGAAAGTGGGATTGTACATTCCCGGTGGAACAGCTCCTCTTTTCTCCACCGTCCTGATGCTGGCTACTCCGGCACAGATTGCCGGATGCAAGGAAATCATTCTCTGTACTCCTCCTGACAAGGAAGGAAAGATTCATCCGGCCATTCTCTATGCAGCCAAACTGACAGGTATCAGCCGTATCTTCAAAGCCGGAGGGGTGCAGGCTATCGGAGCTATGGCCTATGGCACGGAAAGCATTCCCAAAGTATACAAGATATTCGGTCCGGGCAACCAGTATGTCACTGCCGCCAAACAACAGGTTTCCTTACGTGACGTAGCCATCGACATGCCGGCCGGGCCTTCTGAAGTAGCAGTATTGGCTGATGAAACAGCCAATCCGGTTTTTGTAGCTGCCGATTTACTTTCACAGGCAGAACACGGCACTGACAGCCAGGCCATCCTGATTACCACCAGTGAGACTTTGCTGAAGACGGTGACAGAAGAAGTAGAACGCCAGCTGGCCCAACTTCCCCGAAAGGAAATTGCCAGTCGCTCCTTAGCTGCCAGCAAACTGATTTTAGTAAAGAATATGGATGAAGCCGTAGAAATGACCAACGAATATGCTCCTGAACACCTGATTATCGAAACCAAGGACTACCTGGAAATCAGCGAACGCATTGTCAATGCGGGTTCCGTATTTTTAGGCTATTATTCTCCAGAAAGTGCGGGCGACTATGCTTCGGGCACCAACCATACTCTTCCTACCAACGGTTATGCCAAGGCCTACAGCGGAGTCAGTCTGGACAGTTTCATCCGCAAAATTACCTTCCAGGAAATTACACCCGAAGGTATTGCCATGATTGGTCCGGCCATTGAAGTCATGGCAGCCAACGAACAACTCGACGCACACAAAAATGCAGTATCCGTACGTTTAAATAAGTAACTATGAAACCATTGAAAGAACTTACGCGACCGAACATCTGGGCTCTGAAACCCTATTCTTCGGCACGCGACGAATATAGTGGGAAAGAGGCTTCCGTATTTTTGGATGCCAATGAAAATCCCTACAATACCCCCAACAACCGTTATCCAGACCCGCTTCAAAGAGAATTAAAGGACCTGATTGGAAGAGTAAAAAAAGTATCGACAGACCGCATTTTTTTAGGCAATGGAAGCGACGAGGCTATCGACCTTCCTTTCCGTGCTTTCTGCCGTCCGAGCATTGACAATGTAGTGGCTATCGACCCGACTTACGGTATGTATCAGGTATGTGCCGAAGTAAACGATGTAGAATACCGGAAAGTACAGTTGGATGAAAACTTTCAGTTCAAAGCTGCCGACTTGCTGGCCGCTGCCGACGAACACACTAAACTGATTTTCCTCTGTTCGCCCAATAACCCGACGGGAAACCGTCTGTACCGGGAAGAGATTCTTACCCTGCTTCGCTCATTTGAAGGACTGGTTATTCTGGATGAGGCATACGCTGATTTCTCCAGTGAGGCATCGTTCCTGCAACAACTCGATGAATTTCCAAACCTGATTATTCTTCAGACTTTCTCCAAGGCATGGGGATGCGCCGGTATCCGTCTGGGCATGGCTTTCGCTTCTCAGGAAATCATCAACCTACTGAATAAAATCAAATATCCATACAACGTGAACCGGCTGACCCAGCAGGAAGCCATCCACATGATTGAAAAGCATTATCAGGTACAGCAGTGGGTAGAATCCTTACTTCACGAACGTACCCGTCTCATGCAGGAATTCCAGAAGCTTGCTTGCTGCCGACGTATCTATCCTACTGATGCCAATTTCTTTCTGACACGAGTCAGTGATGCCAAGAAAATCTACAACTACCTGGTGGACAAGGGTATCATCGTCCGCAACCGTAGTAGTGTCACGCTTTGTCAGGACTGTCTGCGCATCACCATCGGCACACGTCCGGAGAACGATACTCTGCTGGAAGCCCTGAAAAACTACAAGGAGGAGGAAGCATGAAAAAAGTATTGTTCATTGACCGCGACGGTACTCTCGTCATCGAGCCGCCCGTAGATTACCAGTTGGATGCATTCGAGAAACTGGAATTCTATCCGAAGGTGTTCCGCAACCTTTACTTTATCCGCCAAAAACTGGATTTTGAGTTTGTCATGGTGACCAACCAGGACGGATTAGGTACTGACTCTTTTCCGGAAGACACATTCTGGCCCGTACACAACCTGATACTTCAGTCATTCAAAAACGAAGGTATTGAATTTGACAACATCCTTATCGACCGGAGTTTCCCGGAAGACAATGCTCCTACCCGCAAGCCACGCACCGGTATGCTCACGGGCTACCTGAACAATCCGGAATACGACTTGGCCGGAAGCTTTGTAATTGGCGACCGCGCAACCGACGTAGAGCTAGCCAAGAACTTAGGCTGCAAGGCCATCCTGCTGCAACCGGATAAAAATCTGCTGAGTGAAAAAGGACTGGAAGACACGTGCGTATTAGCTACCACCGACTGGGACTGCGTGGCAGAGTTTCTTTTTGCCGGTGAACGTACTGCTGAGGTATGCCGCAAAACCAAGGAAACCGATATCCGTATCCGAGTGAACCTGGACGGAAACGGCACTTGCCATATCCATACCGGATTGGGATTCTTTGATCACATGCTGGAACAGATTGGTAAGCACGGCGGCATCGACCTGGACATCCACGTAGACGGTGATCTGGAAGTGGACGAACACCACACCATTGAAGATACAGCCATCGCCCTAGGAGAATGTCTGTACAAAGCATTAGGAAGTAAGAGAGGCATTGAACGTTACGGCTACTGCCTACCCATGGACGACTGCCAGTGCATGGTTTCGCTCGATTTCGGAGGACGAGCCTGGCTGGTGTGGGATGCCACCTTCACCCGCGAAAAGATTGGCGACATGCCTACCGAGATGTTCCTCCATTTCTTTAAATCGCTAAGCGATTCTGCCCGCATGAACCTCCATATCAAAGCCGAAGGAAGTAACGAACACCACAAGATAGAAGGTATCTTTAAAGC
>OGHN01000481.1_pt1 | contig 20539 bp, 19 predicted proteins | sample 1571511 | NCBI WGS metagenome assembly OGHN01 (sample SAMEA2582024, study PRJEB24529) | metagenome | biome: Human gut stool | place: China | collected 2011 | reverse complement strand
ATACAACGAAAATTCATACCGCAACACTTCCCTGACCACTCAGACACGAAGCCTTATTGCTGATATGTATTTTTCAAACAGATATCTTATCACTGACGACCCGGTAAAGGCAGTGTCAGGCTACAAGAAGATAAAAGAGAGCGGAAGCCTTTCACTTTATGAAAACAATGACGTTCTGCCTTTCGGATATGCTACCAATGCTCTTATCGGCAGAAAAGAATATAATTCCCTGAATTATCCTTACTCAGTGGAAGCTCTTTTCAATAATATAATAGTTGAGGATAAGACGGAAAAGTCATTTTCATCTGATATCAAAAAGGTACGCTCCATCAACTTTACAGAGTGCGACCAGATAAAGCGTGAATGGGGAAAATACACCATTGACGCTAAAAAGCCTTTCACTCAGGAGATAACGCTTGCCCTTCATCAGCCCGACCGCGCTCAATGACATCATCAAGCTGACGAAGGGCAAGCGTTTCTCCATCAATGTCATCTCCAAGTCCGGCACCACCACCGAGACTGCCCTCGCTTTCCGCGTGCTGCGCAAGCTGTTGGAGGATTCCGTTGGTGTCGAGGAGGCCAACAAGCGCATCTACGCCACCACCGACCGCGCCAAGGGTACCCTCAAGCAGCTGGCTGACGCGCAGGGCTGGCCCACCTTCGTCGTCCCCGACGATGTCGGCGGCCGCTACTCCGTCCTTTCCGCTGTGGGCCTGCTGCCCATCGCTGCTGCCGGCATCAGCATCGACGACGTCATGAAGGGCGCAGCCGACGCTATGGAGCGCTTCTCCGTGCTCAGCCCCGACAACGACGCCTACAAGTATGCGGCCATCCGCAACATCCTGTACCGCAAGGGCAAGAGCATCGAGATCCTCGAGTGCTATGAGCCGAACTTCACCCTCATGAACGAGTGGTACAAGCAGCTGTTCGGTGAGAGCGAGGGCAAGGACAACAAGGGTCTGTTCCCCGCAAGCTGCATCTTCTCCACCGACCTGCACTCCATGGGTCAGTTCATCCAGGAAGGCTCCCGCACCATGTTCGAGACCATCGTGGATGTCAAGAAGCCCGCACAGGACCTCTTCATCGACAAGCTGGAGGGCAACTTCGACGGCTTGAACTTCCTGGCTGACCAGAACATGAGCGTGGTCAACCGCAAGGCCATGGAAGGCACCATCCTCGCCCACACCGACGGCGGTGTGCCGGAGGTGGTCATCGAGGTGGACGACCTGTCCGCTTATAATGTGGGCTACCTCATCTACTTCTTCTGGCGTGCCTGCGCCTGCAGCGGCTACCTGCTGAGCGTCAACCCCTTCAACCAGCCGGGTGTCGAGAGCTATAAGAAGAACATGTTCGCTCTGCTGGGCAAGCCGGGTTATGAGAACCTGACCGCCGAGCTGGAAGCAAAGCTGAAGTAAGAGCAAGCGGAACAAAAAATGATCTCCCGCCGTGAGGCGTGGAAAATACAGGAGGACAGAACTATGATTAAACTGATTGTTGGCACCAAAGGCTCCGGTAAGACCAAGGCTATGATCGACATGATCAATGATTCGGTCAAGACCTCCAAGGGCAACGTCGTTGTCGTCGAGAAGGGCATGAAGCTGACCTATGAGGTCCCCAACGCCGCCCGTCTCATCGACCTGGACGAGTACAAGATCGCCGGCGGCGAGATGCTGTACGGCTTCGTGGCCGGCCTGCTGGCAAGCAATTATGACATCACTGACCTGTACATCGACGGCATCCTGAAGGTGCTGGATCACGACATCAACCGTCTGGGCGTCGTTCTGGACGAGATCGCTGCTGCCGCCGGCGACTCCATCAAGGTCACCGTTACTGTCAGCGCTGACGAGGCTGCTCTGCCCCACGATGTGAAGAAGTACCTGTAAAATAACTCTGAAATTTCTGATTTGAAGCATCCCAGACAGGCAGGAAACCGGAGAATTTGAAATTTTTTCGGTTTTCTGCCTGTTTTGGTGTTGACAAAGGGCTGTGTTGGCGCTATACTAACAAAGCAGCCTTTTATGAGGTGTACTATGCAATTTGACCTGAGAAAGTTTATCGTATCCGGCACGAAGCCTTACGCCGCAGAGTTTCAGTGTGATTTGTCTGCAAAGGATTTTGCCGGTGCAAGGATCGAGCAGCCTGTGACGGCCCGCTTTGAGGCGGTGCCGGATGGCGAGGAGATCCGGATGACGCTGCGGGCAAACGCATTGGTGCACGGAGAGTGCGCCCGCTGCCTCGACCCCGTCGAACGGGAAGAGACGGTGCAAGCAGAGTGGACGGTCAGGGAACGCGATCTGGACGACCCGGATTTCGACCTGCCCCTCAACGAAAAAGGACATTTGGATGTGGACGAATGGCTCTGTCAGGAATTCATGTTCCAGATACCGACGGTGCTGCTTTGCAGCGCTGACTGCCCGGGCTTGTGTCCCCGGTGCGGGAAGAAGATGGCCGAATGTACCTGCCCTCCGGCAGAAGCTGAGGCCGAACCCGCAGACGCAAGGCTAGCGATACTCAAATCACTGCTGAACTGAGAAACCCATCAAGGAGGTGCAAAAATATGGCAGTACCTAAGAGACATCTTTCCAAGGCCCGCCGCGACAAGCGTCGCAGCAATGTTTGGAAGCTGGAGGCCCCCGCACTGGTGAAGTGCAGCAACTGCGGCTCTCTGAAGCTCCCCCACCAGGCATGTGGCAACTGCGGTTACTACAAGGGCGAGGAAGTCATCAAGAAGGGCTAATTTGCGCAGAATTGGTGGCACATTGGTGTTATGTACAGAAGGGGAGGGCGCAATGCCTTCCCCTTCTTGCTGTTTATGGAACGGATGAAACCTCTCCGTCATCCCTTCGGGATGCCACTGCCCCTACTAGGGAAGCTGGCGGGCGCAAGCCCGACTGAGAGGTTGTACGAAGGCGAACTTATCGGAAAGCAGGTGAAGTGAAAGTGTCTATTAAAATCGACCGCGTGGACGCGGGCAGCGAGGCGGAAGCCCTCGGCCTCGCCGGCGGCGACGAGCTGCTGAGCGTGGACGGCAACGAGCTGAACGACACGCTGGACTATGATTTTTATACCGACAGCAAGAGCTTCCACCTCAAAGCGAGAGTGGCGGACGGCATCCGGGAGTGGGACGTCCGGCGGGAAGAGCGCGGCCCCTTCGGCTGCGACTTCTCCACCTATCTGGGCGACCAGAAGCACTCCTGCTCCAACCACTGCATGTTCTGCTTCATCGACCAGCTGCCCCCGGGAATGCGTGAGAGCCTCTACTTCAAGGACGACGACGAGCGCCTGTCCTTTTTGTTTGGCAACTATATCACCATGACCAACATGCAGGACCACGAGATCGACCGCATCATCAAGATGCACATCTCGCCCATCAACATCTCGGTCCACACCACCAATCCCCAGCTCCGCGTGCGGATGCTGGCGAATAAACGGGGCGGCGAGGTGCTGAAGTACCTGCCCCGTCTGGTGGAAGGCGGCATCGCCGTCAACTGCCAGCTGGTGCTCTGCCGGGGCATCAACGACGGCGACGAGCTGCGCCGCACCCTCACCGACCTGCTGGAGCTGACCCCGATGGTGCAGAGCGTGGCGGCAGTCCCCTGCGGCGTGACGGATTACCGCCAGAACCTCTTCAAGCAGACGCCCTACGACGCTGAGACCAGCGCCGCCGTCATCGACATCATGGAAGAGTTCGGCGACGAGTGCAAGCGCCGCCACGGCAAGCGCATCATCTACCCCAGCGATGAGTGGTACCTCAAGGCCGGCCGCCCCATCCCGGAGCCGGAGTTCTATGAGGACTACGACCAGCTGGAAAACGGCGTGGGCATGATGAGCCTCTTCCGGGAGGAATTTCTGGCCGAGCTGGAAAAGCCCCACCGCATCTATGGCACCAAAAAGATGGATGTCGTCACCGGCACCATGGCCGCGCCCCTCATCACCGAGATGATGGACGAGCTCCACCGCCAGTACCCCATGATAGAAGTAAAAGTGCATCCCATCAAAAACAACTTCTTCGGCGGCAACGTCGGCGTGGCGGGCCTCGTCACGGCGACCGACATCATCGCCCAGTGCGAGGGCCGGCTGTCCAGCGGCACCCTGGGCGTGCCTGCCGTGATGCTGCGGGAGGAGAAGGACACCTTCCTCGATGATATGACCATCGAGCAGCTGAGCCAGCGGCTCGGCGTAAAGGTGGAAGTCCTGCCCACCAGCGGCGGCGACGAGGCCAAGGCCCTGCTGCGCAGCGGCCTGCATATCGCCCGCCGGAGAAGACCGTAATTTTACCCCTTTTGTGAAAGGAGGAACCCCCTATGAGCAAACCGATCGTTGCTGTGGTGGGCCGCCCCAACGTGGGCAAGTCCACCCTGTTCAATAAGCTCTGCGGCCAGCGTCTGGCCATCGTGGAGGATACCCCGGGCATCACCCGCGACCGCATCTTTGCCAACTGCGAGTGGAGCGGCCACGAGTTCCTGCTGGTGGATACCGGCGGCATTGAGCCCAAGGCCACCGAGGGCATTCTGGCCCACATGCGTGAGCAGGCCCAGATCGCCATCGATACCGCCGACTGCATCATCATGGTGGTGGACGTGCGCAACGGCCTGACCGCCGCCGACGAGGACGTGGCCCATATGCTGCGCCGCAGCCACAAGCCCATCATCCTCGCTGTCAACAAATGCGACAATGTGGGCGAGACCCCCATGGAGCTCTACGAGTTCTATAACCTTGGCTTCGACGAAGTCATGCCCATCTCGTCTGTCCACGGCCACGGTACCGGCGACCTGCTGGACGCCGTCTGCGCCCACCTCGATTTCAGTGAGACCGTCGTGGAGGAAGACCGCATCCCCGTCGCCATCATTGGCCGCCCCAACGTGGGCAAGTCCAGCCTGACCAACCGCATTCTGGGCGAGAATCGTATGATCGTGGCCAACGAGGCCGGCACCACCCGTGATGCCATCGACACCCCGGTGGACAACGCCTACGGCAAGTTCATCTTTACCGATACCGCCGGTCTGCGCAAGCGCAGCAACATCACCGACGGCCTCGAGCGCTACATGGTCGTCCGCGCACTGGCCGCCGTCGAGCGCAGCCGCGTGGCCCTCATCCTCGTGGACGCCACCGTCGGCTTCACCGAGCAGGACAGCAAGGTGGCCGGTTACGCCCACGACCAGGGCAAAGCCTGCATCATCGTCGTCAACAAGTGGGACGCCGTGGAGGGCAAGGAGACCAACACCATGGAACTGCAGCGCCGGGGCTATGCCGAGTGCTTCAGCTTCATGGGCTACGCTCCCATCATCTTCATCTCGGCCCAGACCGGCTACAACGTCAACAAGCTGATGCAGCTCATCCGCGACGTGGACAGCCAGAACGGTGCCCGCGTGCCCACCGGTGTGCTGAATGAGATGCTGGCCCGTGCCACCGCTCGGATGCAGCCGCCCAGCGACAAGGGCCGCCGCCTGAAGATCTTCTACCTGACCCAGGCTTCCACCCGTCCGCCGACGTTCGTGGCCTTCGTCAACGCCAAGCACCTGTTCCACTTCAGCTATCAGCGGTATATCATCAACCAGATCCGCGAGAACTTCGGTCTGGAGCACACCCCCATCCGCCTTGTCGTGCGTGAGCGCGGCTCCGGCGAAGTGGGCGCGAAGGACGTATAAGGAAGGGAGACTGGTTCTATGACCGCATTTCTCATTGTGCTGGCGGTCGCTGTCGAAGCCTATCTGCTGGGCAGCGTGGACACCGGCATCCTCGTCAGCAAGTATCTGTACCATGACGACGTCCGCACCCACGGCTCGGGTGCTGCCGGTATGACCAACATGCTGCGCACCTTCGGCAAGAAAGCCGCTGCCCTCACGGCGGTGGGCGATGTGCTCAAGGGCGTCGTGGCCGTCTGCCTTGGCCGGTGGCTGTTCGGCCATCTGCCCGCCGACGCTGCCGTCTCGCCCTATCTGGGCGTCTACCTCGCCGCCATCCTCGCCGTGGTGGGCCACTCCAAGCCCATCTACTTCGGCTTCAAGGGCGGCAAGGGCGTGCTGGTGGCTGCCGGTGCCATTCTGGCAGTCCAGCCGGTGCTGCTGCCGGTGCTGGCACTCATCTTCCTCGTCTGCCTGGTCCCCACCGGCATGGTGTCGCTGGGCAGCATCACCATGGCCTCGGCCTACCCGGTCCTGACGCTGGTGTACAGCCTCATGCGCGGCCTGCCGACTCAGGACGTGGTGGTCTGCACCGTCGGCGCTGCCATCATGGGCGGCATGGTCATCTGGATGCACCGTTCCAACATCCAGCGCATCCGGGACGGCAAGGAGTACCGTTTCGGCCAGAAGCACAAGAGCAACTAAGCATAAAAAGATGCCCCGCAGGCAGCTCTCGACGAGCGTCCTGCGGGGCATTTTACGTTGTCAGGCTTATTTCGGGTCTGCTTCCAGCAGCGTGTCGGTGTTGTCCTCGTACTTGGGGTCTTCGATGGCGACTTCAAGCTCCGTGTCGGTATCGTCATGATGCAGGTGCTTGCGCAGCCGGGCGGCGAATTCCTCTGACGGGATGCCGCTCTGGCTGGGGGAAAGGTCGGGTGCGGGGTGGCCGTCGGGCAGATGAGCGCCGAAGGCCGGTACGAAGAAGAACTTCCGCACGATGAAGATGAGGGCGATGGCGCCCACGCTCAGCAGGTTCTCCAGTGCGGACTCATGGCCCACCACCATGTGGCGGGCGATGGCGTAGAGCAGCACTTCGAGGCTGGAACCGGGGCTGTGCTTGGCCAGCATCTTGATAAACTCGATGCCGATGACGATGTCCAGCGCCCGCTGTAAGAAGATGCTGACCTCGACGTCGTTGCCGTCGAACAGCAGGCCGGGCATCCACTGCAGCAGCGGCACCATCGACAGCAGCAGGCCGATGAGGACGAGGCCGGACAACAGGATCTCGAGCAGGGTGGCTGTGCTGATGATCTTGTTGCGCAATTCGGCGCGGCTGTGGCTTTCAACACGGGAATTGGACATGGGCAGGGACCTCTCTTTCAAATTTGACCGGAAATCTTTTACAACAGTTCGATTCTATTGTAACAAAAGCAAAAAACGAAGTCAATTTCTTCGGCGGGGAAAATTGGACAGCATGAAAAACTGGAATCGAAGGCAGACAAAGAGGGGCCGTCCGCACTTGAAATAGAGTGCAGACGGCCCCTCTTTATGCTGAAAAGGCGGTTTAGGCCTCAGCGATGGCTTCGATCTCACAGAGCACGCCCTTGGGCAGGTCTTTCACGGCCACGCAGCTGCGAGCGGGCTTGGAGGTGAAATACCTGGCGTACACCTCGTTGAAAGCGGCAAAGTCGGCGATGTCGGCCAGGAAGCAGGTGGTCTTGACCACCTTGTCAAAGCCCACGCCGGCAGCTTCGAGGATAGCGCCCACATTGCGGCAGCTCTGGTCAGCCTGTGCGGCGATGCCCTCGGCGACTGCGCCGGTGGCGGGGTCTACCGGGATCTGGCCGGAGGTGAAGACGAGACCGCCCACGGTGTAGCCCTGAGAGTAGGGGCCGATGGCGCCGGGAGCTTTTTCGGTGCTGATGATGTTCATATCGATTACCTCACATATCATAAATAGGGGAGTCTCCCGCCAAAAGGGGAGCCGATGAAAAAAGTCTACCACCAACTGTCCCCGCCGTCAACGGCCAGCAGGGAACGGTCCCGGAATTTTCGGAAAAAGGGGATGTAAAATTATTTGGAAAAATCTGTGCAAATCATCTTGACAAGAAATAAACTTTTATGATAAAAATAGAGCATGAAAGTAACATTTTTGCAGGAAAAACGCAGGCGCAGCGCAGGCAGGAAAGTCGGCTTTGCGCAGGCGCGTTTCTTTTTTGCAGAAAAAGCGAATTTCTGAACCCTCGGAAGGGGCAAAAAGGATAGGATATGTCGATTTTGGTAGATGATTCAAATAAAACAGCCTGCCGTGCAGCGGAGGCTGGACTGCAGCAGAAAAACTGTGCTGCGCTGGTGCGCCCGGCAGGTACGGGCAAAGGCTGCATCGTGTGGGAGCTGCTGGATACCCACCCTGAGATGCGTGTGCTCTGGGTGGTGTCCTGCGCTGCCCGTCTGGAACTGCGCCGCGCCCTGACAAAGCGGCTGGGCCGGACGCTGGGCGGCCGGGTGCGGCTGATGAGCTGCGAGCAGCTGGCCGTGCAGAATGCGCTGGGCTGGGTGGCGCTGGCTGAGTTCCGGCCCGGCCTGCTGGTGCTGGACGGCTGGAGGGAGATGAGCGCAAAGGACTGGACCGACTGTGTCCAGCCCCTGTTCCGCCTCTGCCCGGGGGCAAAGCTGCTGGCTCTGGGGGAACCGGACGCCCCGGGCGACAGCTGCCGCGCTGCCGAGGAGATGCTGGCCGACGCCATCGTGGAGCCGCTGGCGCTGGGCGGGGCGATGGCCGAGGGTCTGCTGCCCATGCCGGCCTCCTATACGGCCCTGCTCTGGCCGCTGGAAGATGCGCTGGCCCGCCTCCGTGCTGAGGTGAAGAACCTCCATCTGCCGGGCTGCCCTGACCCCAACGCCGAGAAATATCAGGCTCTGAGCCTCGCCGTAGAAAAGCTTCCGCCGGTGGAACAGCTGCTGGCGCAGTGGCTCCCGGATGCTGCCGGACGGTATCTTGTCCTCTGCGAGGATGATGCAGCGGCGGCGCAGACCGCAGAGCAGGCCGAGAAGCTGTTTGGTGCAGGAACACATATTTATAAGGATGCAGAAAGCTTTGCGGCCGATGAAGCGGCCACCCTCCGGCTGCTGGTCTGTGCCAACGGCCCGGCGGTGCAGGTTCCTCTGGCCGGGATCTCGGGCGTGGTGCTGGTGCGCCGCAGCGCTGGACCGACCACATACCGGCAGATGCTGGCCCGCGCCCTTGCGGCCTGCGGCAGTGTGCCGGTGGCAGAGCTGAGCGCGGCCTTTGAGGCGCTGACCTGTGTGCAGCAGCTGCGGAAGGAGTGCAGCGCGGCGGGGGCAGAAGCCTTCCCGCTGGAAGAGCCCCTTTCTGCCTGCCGCCGGGCTTACCGGCAGCTCCGCCGCGCGCTGGACTCCGACTGGGAGCGCTATTATGCCGCCGCAAAGCAGATGACGGCAGAGGGAAAGACGCTGGACGTGCCTCGCTCCTACAGCTTCGGGGGCGTGGCCGTGGGCCGCTGGCTGGAAAACCAGCGCCTTGTCCGGGCCGGAAAGAAAAAGGGACGCCTCACCGCCGCGCAGGCCGCCCGGCTGGACAAAATCGGCATGAACTGGAAAAAGCGACTCGAGCTGGCGTGGGAGAACGGCTGTGCTTCGGCCCGGCGGTACCGCGGCAGCCACAGCGACCTGCTGGTGCCGGTCCATTATAAGGATAAGGACGGCTTTGCGCTGGGCGAGTGGATCGTCTATAACCGCCAGCGCTATCTGGGCAGGAACCTGCCGTCAGACCGCGTCGAGCGCCTCGAGGCACTGGGCATGGTGTGGGACACCGGCAGCATCCTCTGGGAGAAGAGCTATGCCGCCGCCGTCCAGTATTATCTGGAAAACCACACGCTGGAAATTCCCGTCAAGTATGTCACGCCGGACGGCATGGCGCTGGGCGTCTGGCTGGGCAGTCAGCGTGCTGCTTATAAAGAGGGTATGCTGACCGACGCCCAAATCGAGAAGCTGGAAGCGCTGGGAGTGGACTGGGCGAACCGGAACGACCGCAAGTGGCAGACCGCCTACGAGGCCGCCGTGAAGTACCACGCCGCCCACGGGAACCTCGACGTTCCCACCGAGTACATCGACGAAGACGGCATCCTGCTGGGCAAGTGGGTGTCCCGCCAGCGGTACGCATGGCAGAACCCCGAGCGCAGCAGCGCCCGGGTGACGCTGGAGCGGAAAGCTCTGCTGGACGAGCTGGGCATGAACTGGGAAAAGACCGACTCGTGGCAGCACCGCTACGAGCTGGCCATGGAATACAAAAAGGAGCACGGCAGTCTGGCCGTTCCGGCCCAGTACCGGACGGAGGACGGCATCTGGCTGGGCAGCTGGCTGTCCCGTCAGAAGCAGATGCTGCGGGAGGGCAAAAAGCTTTCCGCCAAGCGCCGCGCGGCCCTGAAAGAGCTGTTCAAGGGCGAAAAAGGCCGACGCCTCAGCGCCCCGGTGCCGCCCGCGTGCAGCGTGCGGGAGCAGAACTGGCTGGATAACTACCAGAGCGCCAGGCTCTACGCCGAGAAGAAGGGCAGCCTCCTCGTGCCTGCCGGATATGTGGACGAGAACGGCTTCCGTCTGGGCGTCTGGATCTCGAACCTCCGCGCTGCCCGCAAGGCCCGGCCCGAATCGTTTCAGGTGACGCCGGAGCATATCGCTCTGCTGGACGCCATCGGGATGCAGTGGGACGCCCGAGAGGCCAAGTGGGCCGGGGCGTTCCGCCGCGCCGAAGAGTACCGCGCCGCCCACGGCGACCTGCTGGTGCCGGTGAACTATAAGACCGAAGACGGCTTCTGCCTCGGCGACTGGGTCTGCCGGATGCGCGAAAACTACGCCTGTGCCGAGAAAAAGCTGACGGCGGAGCGCATCGCAAAGCTCGAAGCGCTGGGCATGGTCTGGGTCGTGCCGCAGGAGGGCTGAGATATTGCATTTTAGGGCGGAGTGTGGTATACTTCACCTCGTCTGAATAGAAAACAGCAGGTGCCTGCCGCCGGGGTCTCGTCCCCGGCCGGGAGGGTAAAAGGGAAGCGGGTGCGAGTCCCGCGCGATCTCGTCACTGTGATAAGGGAGTCCGCTGCCTTGGCGCTCAGCGCCGGTCACTGGAGGCTTTGCCTCTGGGAAGGCGGCAGCGGGCGGTGAGCTTTCAGTCAGGAAACCTGCCCGCTGTTGGTACAGGAGCGTCCGGCTCCGGATCACGAGGAATTGGTCGTACCAAAAAGCCCGAAAGTTCAAAGGGTCTTTTTGCTGTGCCTTCCGCGCGGTGAAAAGGCTCTTTTTTCGTTTGAGCTGACCCCCGTTTCGTACCCTTTCTATCGGAAAAATACATTCCACACAAACAGAAAGGACTCAAACAATGCGTAAGGCAACCAACAAGAACTGGCAGCGCGTCACCGCCGCTGCCGCCGCACTGGCCCTGTGTGCCGGTGTCCTCACCGGCTGCGGTGCATCTTCTTCCACTGCCGCCAGCAGCACCGCCGCAAGCTCTGCCGCCGCCAGCGAAGTAAGCAGCGAGGAGGCTGATGAAATGGCAGCAAAGAACGTGGCAGACCTTATCGACGCCATCTATGTGCAGGAGCGCAACGAGAACACCGACGCTCAGTGTGAGGCTGCAAAGGCAGCATGGGATGCTCTGACCGACGCTCAGAAGGAGATGGTCGAGGGCGAAGAGGCAAGCCCCGAGTACTTTGGCCGCGACACCGGTGACGCCTCTAAGGACGACGCTCGCAACCAGGACAACATCGGCGACAAGGAGATCCTGGTCGTCAGCTTCGGCACCTCGTTCAACGACAGCCGCGCAGCGGACATCAAGGGCATCGAGGACGCCATCCAGGCCGCATATCCCGACTGGTCTGTCCGCCGCGCCTTCACCGCACAGATCATCATCAACCATGTCCAGGCCCGTGACGGCGAGAAGATCGACAACATGGAGCAGGCCATGGAGCGCGCTGTTGCCAACGGCGTGAAGAATCTGGTCGTCCAGCCCACCCATCTGATGCATGGCGCTGAGTACGACGAGATGATGGAGATGGTGGACAGCTACCGCGACAAGTTCGAGTCTGTCGCTGTCGCCGAGCCTCTGCTGGGCGAGGTGGGCAGCGATGCCACCGTCATCAACGCCGACAAGGAGGCTGTCGCCAAGGCCATCACCGCTGAGGCCGTCAAGACCGCCGGTTTCGACAGTCTGGACGCCGCTGCTGCGGACGGCACCGCTTTCGTCTTTATGGGCCACGGCACCTCTCACACCGCAAAGGTGAGCTACAGCCAGATGCAGGCCCAGATGAACGCTCTGGGCTACAAGAACGTCTTCATCGGCACCGTCGAGGGCGAGCCTGAGGAGACTGCCTGCGAGAACGTCATCGAAGCTGTCAAGGCCGCCGGCTACACCAAGGTCGTCCTGCGTCCCCTGATGGTCGTTGCAGGTGACCACGCCAACAACGATATGGCTGGCGACGACGAGGATTCCTGGAAGAGCCAGTTCGAGGCATCCGGCGAATTCGACTCTGTCGATTGCCAGATCGCCGGTCTGGGCGGGGTCGCTGACATCCAGCAGCTCTACGTCGCACACACCAAGGCCGCTGTCGATTCCCTGAACGGCTGATTCTGATTCTATGATTGCCCGGAAAGGAGTGCCTTTTCGGGCAATTTCTTTTCCGTCTGCTTTGAATTCAGGCCATTGCGTGTTATAATCTTTTCTGTAAAATAGACACATCGAGGTATATCATCATGAAACTGAACAATAAATTCGCTCTTCTGCTGGCCGGTGCAATGCTGGTTGGCGCACTCACCGGCTGCGGTGCATCCGGCACCCCGGCCAGCTCTGCCGCTTCCTCCGAGGCTGCGGCTTCCTCTGCCGTGAGTGAGGCAGCTTCCGAACCGGCAGCAGAGGCTGCTCTGCCCGACGGCACCTACGCCGCTGATTTTGACACCGATAGCTCCATGTTCCATGCCAACGAGGCCAATGACAGCAAGGGGACCCTGACTGTGAAGGACGGTCAGATGACCTTCCACGTCAGCCTCGTCTCCAAGAAGATCGTCAACCTCTACGTCGGCACGGCAGAGGACGCGGCCTCCCACGAGGCCGACTGGCTCCAGCCCACCACCGATGTGGTGAACTACAGCGACGGCACCTCGGATGAGGTGTACGGCTTCGACATCCCGGTGGAGGCACTTGACACGGACTTCTCCGTTGCCATCCTCGGCAAGAAGGGCAAGTGGTACGACCACACCGTCAGCGTCCGCAATGCACAGCCCACGATGAAGGAGGCGCTTGCCGACGGCACCTACACCTGTGACGTGACCCTTGAGGGCGGCTCCGGCCGCGCTACCGTGGAAAGCCCTGCTGTCCTGACCGTGGCCGACGGCAAGATGACCGCCACCATCGTCTGGTCCAGCCCCAACTACGACTATATGCTGGTGGATGGCGAAAAGTATCTGCCCACCAACACCGAGGGCAACTCCACCTTCGAGATCCCCGTCGCGGCTCTCGACACCCCGCTGGATGTGGTGGGCGATACCGTCGCCATGAGCACCCCGCATGAGATCGAGTATACGCTGACCTTCGCCTCTGCATCCCTGATCGAGGCAAAGTAACGATGAAACGCCGCAATTTCCTGAAAGCCCTGCCTGCCGCCGCCCTTGCCCTTGCTGGCTGCGGGCAGCACAAGACCGCCCCGGCCAATACAGCATCCCTCGTGTTCGACCACAGCTATCCGCTGGACTATGCCACCCAGTTTTCCGCCGACTGCTATGAGGGCGGCTATGTGATGATCGACATCCCGGACGCCGGGCGGTTCCTCGTCGTCCCTGAAGGGGCCGCCGAGGTGGACGACCTGCCCGAAGATGTCGTGGTGCTGCGCCGGCCGCTGGATCATATTTATCTTGTCTCCACTTCGGTGATGGACCTCTTCGTCCATCTGGACGCATTGGACAGCATCGCCCTCTCCGGCACGAAGGCCGATGGCTGGTATGTGGAAGAGGCCAGACAGGCCATGCAGGAGGGCCGCATCGCCTACGCGGGCAAGTACAGCGCCCCGGACTATGAGCGCATCCTTGCCGCCGGCTGCACCCTCGCCATCGAGAATACCATGGTGCTCCACGACCCCGAGGTCAAGGAGCAGCTGGAAAAGTTCGGCGTGCCGGTCCTCGTGGAGCGCTCGAGTTACGAGAGCGGCCCGCTGGCCCGGATGGAGTGGCTCAAGCTCTACGGCATCCTGCTGAATAAGACCGAGATGGCGGAAGAGGTCTTTCGCCAGAAGGTGGAGCAGGTGGCCCCCATCCTCGAGCAGGAGAACACCGGCAAGACCGCGGCCTTCTTCTCCATCACCACCAACAACCTCATCACCGTCCGCCGCACCAGCGACTATGTGGCCCAGATGGTGGGGATGGCCGGCGGCGTCTACATCTTCGACGACCTCGAGGGGGAGACGTCGGCCCAGTCTACCATCAAACTGCCGCTGGAGACGTTCTACGCCCGGGCCAGAGACGCCGACGTCCTCATCTACAACAGCACCATCGAGGGCATGATGGAGACCCGTGACCAGCTCATCGAAAAATGCCCGATGCTGGCAGATTTCAAGGCCGTCCAGTCCGGCGACTGCTGGTGTACGGCCCAGAGCCTCTTCCAGCAGAGCATGGAGCTGGCCGACCTCATCTCGGATATGAACCTCGTCTTCACCGAGGGCTCGCCCGACCCGGCGTCCCTCCGTTTCTTACAGCGCATCGTATAAAAGGAGCTTTGTCATGACCACCACCCGCCGCCTCAGCCTCGCGTACCTCGCCCTCACGGCGGGGGTCGCGGTGCTGTTTGCACTCAACCTGTTCTGGGGCAGTGTGTCCCTGACGCCCGGCGCGGTGGCGGCGGCTCTGCTGGGCCGGGGCGAAGATGCGCTGGCCGTGGGCATCGTGCTCCAGCTCCGTCTGCCCCGGGCGGTCATGGTCGTGCTGCTGGGCGCGGCCCTCTCGGCGGCGGGCTACCTCCTGCAGACCTTCTTCGCCAACCCCATCGCCGGCCCCTTCGTCATGGGCGTGTCCAGCGGCGCAAAGCTGGCAGTGGCCCTGACGATGGTGGTGTTTTTACAGCGGGGGCTGCTCACCAGCTCGGCCACCCTCATCATCGCCGCCTTTGCAGGCTCGATGGCGGCTATGGCCTTTGTGCTGGTGGTGGCCCGGCGGGTGCCGCGGATGAGCATCCTCGTCATCTGCGGCATCATGATCGGTTATATCTGCTCGGCTGTCACCGACATCGTGGTGACTTTCGCTCAGGACTCCAACATCGTCAATCTCCACAACTGGTCGATGGGCAGCTTTTCCGGCATGACCTGGGCCAATGTGGGTGCAGCGGCCTGCGTGGTGCTGCCCGCGCTGGCGGCGGCGTTCCTGCTCTCGAAGCCCATGGCGGCCTACCAGATGGGCGAGAGCTACGCCAGGAGCGTCGGCGTACCGGTGCGGGCCTTCTCGACGGCCCTCGTGCTGCTTTCCAGCCTGCTTTCCGCCTGCGTGACGGCCTTTGCAGGCCCCATCTCCTTTGTGGGCATCGCGGTGCCGCATCTGGTCAAGAACCTGCTGGGCAGCGCAAAGCCCCTTTATGTCCTGCCGGGCTGCTGTCTGGGCGGGGCAGCGTTCTGCCTGCTCTGCGACCTCATCGCCCGCAGCCTGTTCGCGCCCACTGAGCTGTCCATCAGCTCGGTGACGGCGGTTTTCGGTGCGCCGGTGGTCATCTGGCTGCTGGTGCGCCGCCAGACACAGGAGGGACGGGAATGAGTGATCCGAAATTCTACTGCCGCGCCGAGGACCTTGCCATCGGCTACGGCAAAACGCCCTTGATGGAGCACATCGGACTCGGCGTCGGGAAGGGGACCATCCTCACCCTCATCGGCCCCAACGGCGCGGGAAAATCCACCCTGCTCAAGACGCTGGCAGCGCAGCTGGCCCCCCAGGGGGGCGCTGTGCTGCTGGACGGCAAAAATCTCGAGGACTGCTCCGGCCCGGAGCGCGCCCGCAAAATGGCTCTGATGGTGCCTCACACCCGCCGCACCGAGCTGATCACCTGCTTCGAGATGGCGGCCGCCGGGCGCTACCCCTACACGGGACGGTTGGGTGTCCTCTCGGCAGAAGATAAGCGCCAGGTCCATGCCGCGCTGGCCCTCGTGGGGGCCGAGGCGCTGGCAGGCCGGGACTTCAACCGCATCAGCGACGGCCAGCGCCAGCGCGTCCTGCTGGCTCGGGCCATCTGCCAGCAGCCGGAGCTGATATTATTGGACGAGCCTACGTCTTTCCTTGACATCAAGGGCAAGGCCGAATTGCTGGCCATCCTGAAAAGCCTCGCCCGCGACAAGAAGATGGCCGTCATCCTGAGCCTCCACGAGCTGGAGCTGGCGCAGAAAGTTTCCGACAAGGTCGTCTGCGTCTCGGCGGCGGGCGTCTCGGACGTCATGACGCCGGAAAAGGCCTTTGCCCGGGAAAACATCTGCAAAATTTATGCTCTGACCGATGAGCAGTACGCATTCCTCTACGGCGAAGAAAAAGCGCCGGAGGAAAAGCGCCCGCTCTTTGAGCACTACGTCCGCAGCGGCCAGAAGCTCCTACGCTGCGGCTATACCACCGGCACCTGTGCGGCGCTGGGCGCGGCGGGCGCGGCACGGTTGCTGCTCACCGACCGCACCCCCGAGACGGTGGCCCTCCGCACCCCGAAGGGCATCGTGGTGGAGGTAGAGCCTATCTTCTGCCGCCTGTCCGGCGAGGGAGCTGAGTGCGCCATCCGGAAGGACGGCGGCGACGATGTGGACGTGACCACCGGTCTGCCGGTCATCGCCAGTGTCGCCCTCCGGCCCGAGCTGTCCGGCGAGGTGCGCATCCACGGCGGTGAGGGCGTGGGCCGGGTGACAAAGCCCGGTCTCGACCAGCCCGTGGGCGAAGCTGCCATCAACCACATCCCCCGGGCCATGATAAAGGAAGCGCTGGAAAAAGAGGCCGAATCTGCCGGGTACGCGGGCGGCTTTGACGTCACCATCTCCATCGAGGGCGGGGCCGAAACGGCGAAGCGCACCTTCAACCCCCATATGGGCGTGGAAGGGGGCCTCAGCGTCCTCGGCACCAGCGGCATCGTCGAGCCCATGAGCCAGCAAGCCATCCTCGACACCATCCAGCTGGAAATGGGGCAGGCGGCGCTTCGGGCCGGAAGCCCCCGGCGGCTCATCCTTGCCCCGGGCAACTACGGCCTCGACTATCTCCATGAGAAGATGCCCGCCCTAAAGAATATCCCGGTGGTCAAGACCTCGAACTTCATCGGGGATACGATGGATATGGCGGCGGCATCCCACTTCGAAGAGGTGGTGCTGGTGGGCCACATCGGCAAGCTGGTCAAACTGGCGGGCGGCGTCATGAACACCCACTCCCGCACAGCCGACTGCCGCACCGAGCTGCTCTGCGCCCACGCCGCCCTCTGCGGTGCATCCCGGGACGTCTGCGCGGCCCTGATGAACGCGGCCACCACCGACGCCTGCATGGAGATCTTAGACGAAGCAGAGATGAGAGAACCGGTGCTGTCCAGTCTGCTGGACGCCATCCAGCTCCACCTCGACCGCCGCGCCGCCGGGGCGTTCCGGGTGGGCGCGGTGCTCTTCTCGAACCAATACGGCCCGTTGGGCCAGACCAGGACTGCAAAGGAGCTGCTGGACGAATGGAAAAACGGATAGGCACTTTTTACGGCGTCAGCGTCGGCCCGGGCGACCCGGAGCTCATGACCCTGCAGGCTGTCCGCCGCCTCGAAAACTGTCCGGTCATCGCTGCGCCCCAGACCCCGAAGGGCGGGATGCTGGCGCTGGACATCGCAAAAGGTGCGGTGAATCTGAGCGGCAAGACCATCCTGCCGCTGCGCTTCGCCATGAGTCTTGACCCGGCGGTGCAGAAAGCCGCCCACATCGAGGCGGCCCGGGCCGTGAAAGAATATCTTGACGCCGGGCAGGATGTCGCCATGCTCAACCTCGGCGATGTGTCCGTCTACGCCACCTTCGGCTACTTGCAGGAGATCCTGGAGGCCGAGGGCTGCAAGACCGTGATGCTCCCCGGCGTGACGAGCTTCTGTGCCGCTGCGGCCCGGCTGGGCCAGTCCCTGACGGGCGGCATGGAGCAGCCGCTGACCATCGCCCCGGGGCGCTGCGCCGCTGAAGTGCTGGCCGCACCGGGCGCGAAAGTACTGATGAAATCGGGCCGTCAGCTGCCCGAGACGCTGGCCGCGCTGGCCAACGCCGGGCTTCTGAGCCGGAGCGCGATGGTCTGTAACTGCGGCCTGCCGAACGAGGAAATCTGGCCCGACCTGGCCGATTATGACCCGGCCCGGCCGGCGGGCTATTTCGCAACGATTTTGGTGAAGGAGGGGTAAGATATGGTCCATTTTGTAGGAGCCGGGCCGGGCGCGCCCGACCTCATCACCCGGCGGGGCGCGGCCCTGCTGGCCGATGCTGACTGCATCATCTACGCGGGCAGTCTCGTCAACCCGGCCCTGCTGGGGCTGGCGAAGCCCGGCTGTGCCATCTACAACAGCGCGGAAATGACGCTGGAACAGGTGCTGGACACCATCCGCGCCGCCGAAAAGGCCGGAGGCACCACGGTCCGCCTCCACACCGGCGACCCCTGCCTCTACGGGGCCATCCGGGAGCAGATGGACGCGCTGGATGCTGACGGCATCCCTTATGACGACACCCCGGGCGTGTCCAGCTTCTGCGGCGCGGCGGCGGCACTCTGTGCCGAGTACACCCTGCCCAACGTCAGCCAGACCGTCATCATCACCCGGATGGAAGGCCGCACTCCTGTTCCTGAGGCCGAACAGCTGGCAAAGCTGGCTACTCACGGGGCTACCATGGTCATCTTCCTCTCCATTGGGCTGGTGGACAAAGTCCGGCAGGCCCTTCTCGAGAGCGGCGGCTACCGCCCCGATACCCCTGCCGCTGTGGTCTATAAGGCCACCTGGCCCGAGCAGAAGGTGGTGCGCTGCACAGTCTCCACACTGGCCGAGGAGACCCGCAAAAACGGCATCACCAAGACCGCCCTCATCGTCGTAGGCGACTTTCTGGGCGAAAACTACGAGCGCAGCAAGCTTTACGACCCCGCCTTTACCACCGAGTTCCGGCAGGGGACGGAGGCCGGGCAGTGAGCCGGGCATATCTGGCCTTCACCGCAAAAGGCGAAGCGCTGGCCCATCGGCTGGCGGAAGCTTTGCCCGGCAGCGTGAGCCGCTGCGGCGGAGACGTGACCCTGAAAGACTGGACGGCGGAGCATTTTGCACAGGATGAGGCCCTGATTTTTGTGGGAGCTGTGGGCATCGCGGTGCGGGCCATCGCGCCCCACTGCAGGAGCAAGGCCGCCGACCCGGCGGTGGTGGTCGTGGACGAGGGCGGGAACTTCGCCGTGCCGCTCCTGTCGGGCCATCTGGGCGGTGCCAACGCGCTGGCCCGGGCGCTGGCAAAAGCGTGCGGCGCGGTGCCGGTCATCACGACGGCCACCGACGTCAACGGTCTCTTCGCCGTGGACCTCTGGGCCAAGGCCCAGAACTGCGCTGTCCTTGAGCCGGAGCGCATCAAGCGCGTCAGCGGCGCCCTGTTGGCCGGGCAGACTGTCCGGTACTGGTCGCCGTGGCCGGTGGCGGGGGAGACCCCCGCCGGCGTGGAAAAAACTGACGCACCCGAAGCCGCCGACTTCGCCCTGACCCTCACGCCGCAGGGCGAGGCGCTCCACCTCGTACCCCGCATCGGGGTGCTGGGGGTGGGGTGCCGCCGCGGCACGACGGCGCAGCAGCTGGAAGAAGCCTTTGCGGCGTTCTGTGCCGCGTCCGGTCTCAGCCCGGCGGCGGCCTGCGCAGCCGCCAGCATCGACCTGAAAAAAGATGAGCCGGGGCTTGCAGAGTTTTGCAAAGCCCACGGCTGGCCCATCACGTTCTATCCGGCCGACGAACTGCGGGCTGTGCCGGGACAGTTCACCCCGTCGGCCTTTGTGGCAAGTGTCACCGGCGTGGACAACGTCTGTGAGCGCTCGGCGGTAAAAGCCTCGGGCGGGACGCTCCTTCTGCCCAAAACGGCAGGCGGCGGCGTGACGCTGGCGCTGGCCGTCCGCCCCTTTGCACCCGATTGGAGGACAGAGCAATGAGTGAGAGCAAAAAGACCGTGTTCGTCGTGGGGCTTGGCCCCGGCGGCGGACAGTTTCTGACCGTGCAGGCGCAGAGCGCCTTGCAGCAGGCCGAGGTGTTGTGCGGCTATACGGTCTACATCGACCTTGTGCGCCCCCTCTACCCGGAAAAAGAGTGCTACACCACCGGCATGACCCGGGAGATCGACCGCTGCCGCTGGGCGCTGGACACCGCCCGGGCGGGCCGGGACGTGGCGCTGGTCTGCTCCGGCGACGCCGGGGTCTACGGCATGGCCAGCCCGCTGCTGGAGCTGGCGGCGGGAGAGCCGTTTCTTGCAGAATGCTTCTGGGGAACGGGGCCGAAACTGTATCATTTCCCCATTTATTATGAGGAAATTTTGCGTGGATTTCTGCTAAAGCTTGCTATGTCGGAGATCTTAGAGGGGGATGATATTTGTGCATGACATTCTTATCGATCAGCAGGAAATCTCCCTTCCGCATCCGCACCGCCCGGTCCTCGATCAGGGAAGAAAATTCCCCCTCTATAATATAGATCAGCTCATAAAAATCATGATAATGGAACGACACCGCTCCGACAGGCTCCCCTACCTTCTCATAGACCTCATAGTCACCGCTCAACATATATTGCCGTTCGTCCGCCGCATCCCGGCAGCGCAGGCTGCTTTTTCTGTTCACGACCATCCATTTTCTCTCCTGTATCATTCTGTTCAGTTTTTATTTTCCATGGTTTATATCCC
>OGHN01000474.1_pt1 | contig 20665 bp, 38 predicted proteins | sample 1571511 | NCBI WGS metagenome assembly OGHN01 (sample SAMEA2582024, study PRJEB24529) | metagenome | biome: Human gut stool | place: China | collected 2011 | reverse complement strand
TTTTACCCATTTGATTGACGAGAGAAACTCTATCGCTTTTCATGTAGGCGGAGGAATAGGCATACCCTATGGGAATTCCGATATTTTACCTTTTGAGAAACGCTACTATTCGGGTGGAGCCAACAGTGTGCGGGGGTGGTCGGTAAGAACGCTCGGTCCCGGTAGTTATAACGGCAATAATTCTGTATCCGAATTTATCAATCAGTGTGGAGATATACGCCTCGATATAAATCTTGAATATCGCACCAAACTATTTTGGAAAGTAGAGTTGGGAGCTTTTATCGATGCCGGTAATATTTGGACGATTCGTGATTACGAATCGCAGCCCGGCGGTCAGTTCCGACTGGATTCGTTTTATAAGGAAATCGCGTTGGCCTATGGATTGGGAATCCGTTTGGATTTCAGCTATTTCTTACTTCGCTTCGACATGGGAATGAAAGCCTATAATCCGGCGGCCGGACAAGACCATTGGGCAATCGCATCGCAAAACTTCAAACGAGATTCTGCGTTTCATTTCACGGTGGGGTATCCTTATACTTTTAAACTTTCCTTCATTTTATTATACTCTCCGTTAGCCATAGAATCAACGATTTCATTATACTTATCATCATTATGACCTTTCACCCATTCAAAAGTTACTTTCTTCTGTGCAGCTTCTTGTCTGTAAAGATGAATAAGGTCGCTATTCTTTACGCTATCAGAAATCCTTTTTCTCTGTCCGAAAGAAAAGATGGCATACTTTGAATCCGTATGCACAATAATGTCAGCACCAATAGGGCAGCGTTTAACGGCACTAATGATAGCCAACATTTCGGCTCTATTATTTGTCGTATGAATAAGAGCTTTGCTTCGGCGCACAACCTCTTTTCCGTTTAGAAGTATAAGGTATGCAGCACCGCCTTCTTTATTAGGTGATAAGTTATTGCAACTACCATCAGTATAGCAGTCGTAAACATTGCGTTCGCACGATGAATTTATATAATTTTCTATCGCTGTAGTCATATGCGTATCTCCTATTTTTGAACCTTTTTCGTTGTTTTATAATTTTTATAATCTATATATACCACGTTATAGAGCGAAGCGACCTAAGCAGTTTTCTTCTTCTTATTTTTATTATTTATATATTTATAATAAGGGGACGAAGTCCCCATAACCATATAGGAGTTAGCCCCCACCTTGTATGCAAAGCGTTGGGTAGTGAATGTATAGCCTTTGAGAGGATAATAATTCACGTATTTATAAAAAACTCGCTTAAAATGGGTTTTCTTAATCAGAAAATTATGCTTTATCGCAAATTTCACATAATCAAAAGCTGATTTTATAGAGATTCCAAGTTTCTTAGCTATTCTCTTATATGATATTCCATTTTCAGAAAACTTCTCACCCCTTGCGTACTTCCTAATCATTGCCTTCGCTCTTTTGACAGTTTTATAGTCATTAGAATATTTGGCATCGAGAAATGCACGGTGGATAAACTCTTTTCTTTCCTGTAATAAGCATACGAGAAGAGCATAGAGAGATTTTTCAATCTCTATCAGACTTTTAAATGATACATTATTTAGTTTTTTATTTCTTTTCTTGTGCTTAGAGGTGATAGACGAGAAAACGAGCGTGCCGTTCTCTATCTTCACGAGATTTCTATCTTTTAATGTTTGCAATCTCTTCTTTATTGTTGTAGTATGAACGCCAGTAAGATTGCATAACTTATTCATACTATATTCCTTGCATATATTAGAATCTGTTATTTCATGGTAGAATAAGACAAAAGCGATAGCTTTCAGAAACTTCTTGTCTCTGAACATCTTTATTGCTAAGCTATTTCTTAAATTCCTTATCATACCATTATTCTTTTTATAAAAGCAAAAACCAAACAGATGAAAGGTACTAGCAATCATTCCGTTTGGTTATATATCGAACCCTTTCATTGTGTTGATTGGGTATATATGATTCTTTTCTTTGTTTGGAAACTAGTACTTTCCTTTTATGCCGCAAAATTATAAAGAAAATCCGAGATATTCGCTTAAAATCTATTAAAAAACTAATATATAGTATTAATAAACTAAAAATAGCTATTAGAAAATTTGGTAATCTGAGAGAAAGTTATTAATTTTGCGGTATCAAAGTTAATAAAATAGCTTTTTATACATATAATTAATGTAGAAATTATTAATAAATTAAAAATAGGAGATACAACAATGAAGACAGAGATTTTAAGCAAGCAGGTTTTAGATTACATCATCAATAATGTTGAGACAACCATTCATCGCTTGGGCATCAATGCTCAGCTTTCTATAAAGGTTGAAAAAGATTATAGAGGCAACGAGTATGAGAAGTTGGTAAGTACATTGTTTCAGACAATGCCAATGCTCTTTAAAGAAATTCACTTGGAAGGCAGTATTGCAATAAGAGATAAGGTTGATGCACCTGATGATTTCTTGGAGGTTTACGTTAATATCGATTACTGTTATCATACATTTGGTAATTGTAGCAACGGACATACCTTAGGTAGAATTGTCTTCGAGGTTGATAAGCGAACCAATGAGAAGATGAAGGAGAGCGGTAAGGAGAGCAGTTATATTTCAATGATTGTACGCATGGTTCAGTCACTCGAAATCTAAGAAAGGTAACGGCAGGGCTAACTACCCTGCTACTAATATAGGAGATACGAAAAAATGAAAAAAGAAAAAGACATGATGAATCCAAATAATTGGAGAATCGAAGATGTAAAGAATGCGGTACAGGCAGCAGTCCTTGCCGCTAGTGGAATTATCTTGGCGTATGCCACTATCTGGCTCGCTTACTAAAAGAAGGAGGTAATATGGAGATAGTAACAACGTTGGTTAAATTCCGTTGTCGCAAAGATGTGATGATGGAACAGTCAAAGAATGCTCAGATTTTCCTTTTCAACGGAAAGGAAGGTAAGACAAAGGTCTTCGTGCCTAAGTCTAAACTGATTATCAAGGATGATGCCTTAGATAGCAACTATAATCTTTGCATCATACCTAAATGGGTATTCCTTAATACAAAGAACCTTTCGCAGAATGTTGAGTTGATAGGAGAAACGCAACACATGGAAGTTCTCAATGATATTGAAGATTAATAGTATATATAGTAATAATTATTTTGTTTAACATATTAAAAATAGGAGATACAACAATGAACACAATGGCAATGAATTTGATGGCACAGCCAAAGGTAGCAGAGGTAGCGGTTGCAAAGCAGCCAGAGTTGAAGAGTGATAATATGAATCAGTTCTTGGATTTTGAGACATCCAAGGTACAGATTTTGACAATCGAACAGCTTGAACGCACCGAGAAAGAGAATGATGTGTACGGAAAACCTTTGAAAGGTATCTATCACTTTGACCTCATTCATCAGGTGGAAGGCTTGTGCGAGAAGCATGGCTATAAGGCTGAGATTTACGACCTCTTTGCGGCGAATAACAAAGACCGCAATACTCCAGGTGTTACCCGTTTGCCTGAGAAGGAAGCTTTGATGGGAGATAGAGCTGTAGAGGCTCATATCCTTCGCCGAGTATTTTGTAATATTCGCTTGCGTGACTTTGATAAAGGAGAGGGCAATGATGAGATTACAACCAATATGGCGGTATCATTCCATCAGAAGGGTATTCAGTTAGGTATTGGCAGAAACGTAATTATCTGCCATAATCAGTGTCTTCTTAATGCCGAGCATTATGGTGCTACCTACTCAGACATTAATAGCAAAAGAGGAGCTTTCAAGATCGATGAGCTTCTTCAACGTGCTGATGCTTGGCTCGCTAATCTAAGAGGTATCATTGATGCCAATGATGAAATGATTGAGCGTATGAAGAATCGTGAGATTAAGGCACAGGAGATGTTTACCATCATCGGTATGCTGACCTCGCTCCGTGTTGCTGCTGAAACGAAATACAAAGGCATTCGCAACCCTCAGGTCATTCCTCTCAATCAAGCACAGATTGGTCGCTTGACCGAAAGAATGATGATTGCCTACTACGAGCGCAATATTGTTACCGCTTGGGATTTGTACAATGCGGCTACCGATATGTATAAGTCAATTCAGCTCGACCAGCCAATGATTCTTTCACAGAACTTGGCAATGAGTAGCTTCATTCAGAATACATTGATTCCAAACGCATAACTACATATAAGATTGAATATAGAAAAAGTCGATAATAAGAGCCTTTAAGCCGCCGTGAGGTGTCGGCTCTTTCTTTTAGAAAAGTTAAATCTAGGTTCTGATATATATTGCCGTGAGGTAATCAGTTATGTCAATTGTTAGTTAGATAAATATTAATTATGGTTATTGTTTTTTGCCATACGGCGGTAGGGCTTTTTATCCCAAGGAAAACCAATCGCACGGGTGTGCGTGGGCTGTATGGTAGTGATACCGATATTCTTATCAAACCCTAAAGGAAAGAGGTGAATATTATAAGTTCATTTATTCTACTGTGTTAAAGAATGTATGCGAAGACACTCCGTAATAAGCAGCTCTTAATAAGCGGAGGTTGGTGAGGGTTCGATTCCCTCTCTTGGGGCTATGTTTTTTAAATTTATACAATATGACAGATTATAACGGAAAATTAAACTTGCTGAAGCTCAAAAGAGCTGGCGTTATGCAAATACCAGGGCGAACCGAAGTGCTTCGTTGCTTGGTTATCCCTATTGAAGAGAATAATATCTTCATTAGTACGGATGAAAATAATCGTCCGAAGGCTGCTTATCTCGACCTTACCGCTTGGGCGTTGAAGAACCCTAAGTATGAGGAAACTCACATGATTAAGCAGTCGTTACCTAAAGAGGTTCGTGAGAAAATGACAGATGAGGAGAAGAAGGCGATGCCTATTCTAGGTGGCTTGAAACCTGCAAACTTTGAAGCTCTGAATGGAGCATCTACTTGCGATGCTCCTTTTGCACAGGCGCAGGATTTAAACGATTTGCCCTTTTAGTATAAGAGCTTTCTTAGATATAGGATTTAAGTTAGTTTTAGATTATTAGAAATATGGAGATTAGAAATAAAGAAGATACAGAAGTATGGAAGGATATACCTGGATATGAGAATTTGTATAAGATTTCATCTAATGGTATTGTGAAAAGTTATGATAAAATTGTAAGATGTGGAAAATATAACAAAAAAAGAAAAATTTTAGGAAGAATACTAAAATTCACTCTTACAAGAGGTGGATATTATACTGTAGGGTTGACAAAAGATAGAAAGCAAAAGTTTTATTTTGTACATAGACTTGTAGCTATCACTTTTGTAGATAATCCGAATAACTATCCAATAATAAATCATAGAAATGCGATACGGACGGATAATAGGGTATCTAATTTGGAATGGTGTACTTATTCTTATAATATCCTTTATTCTTTCAGAAAAATGGGAAGAAAGGTTACTAATAAAGGAGAACGAGGAGCAAAAAGCCCTTTATCAAAAGAAATATATCAAATTAATTTACAAACAGGATGTATCATAGAAACGTATATTGGGACTTACGATGCAAGCGCAAGAACAAATATTAATAGACATGATATTATCCGTTGCGCAAATGGGAAAGCTAAGAGCGCAGGTGGATTTAAATGGAAATATAGTAATAATTAGATAATTATGAGAATTAGAACAGGTACATGGTTTAAGACCAAAGTGAAATATCTGAAGACAATGGAGGATGGTTCAGAGAAGGTTGTTTCTGAAGCATACGTAGTAGATGCTTTGAGCTTTACAGAAGCTGAGAGTGCTATCATTGAAGAAATGTCGGTTTATGTAAGCGGCGAGTTGAGGGTGAGCGGTATTGCTAAATCTAATTTTGGCGAGATTTTCTTTAGCGATAAAGAGGATGATGATAGTTTTTATATTTGCAAACTGCAATTTATCACCTTAGACGAAAAGACAGAAAAGGAGAAGCGTAGCAACGTGACTTATCTCGTGCAAGCAAAGTCTATGCACCGAGCAATCAGTAACATTGATGAGGTGATGGGGAAGACCATGATAGACTACGAAATCATCGGTCTCAGCAAAACCAATGTTTGCGATGTCTTCGAGCATAAGACAAAGGAGGAGAAGGAACAGAAGTCTAACGAGGAAAAGAAGGAGGAGTAAATTATGGCAAGACCTAAGAAAAATGGCGCAGAACAGCCTTTGAATTTGGATGGCAATAATATGTCTATGGAGAATGAGAACGCTTCGCAGAGCCAAGAAAATGCGGCTCAGCAGCAAAGTGAGAAGCAAGTTGAGGAACATGAGAAAGAGAATGAGTTCCCTTTTGAGGTTGAAGATTTAAATTATGAACCTGAGATTAACACAAACGGTTCTTTTGTTATCTGTGCTCCTTATAATATTGAAGCTCGTAAAGGAAGAATAGAAGTAGTAACGTACTTCACTCTTAAAGAGGGTTATCGTGGCTTGATTGTTCCAATCACAGACAATGCAATTTATGGTCTTCCTACTGAATCAGATTATCGCTTACAGCATTCCGATGTGATTTCCACACAGGTAGGGGAGAAGGAAAAGGTAAAGCTCGTACTCTCAATCAATGACGAGACAATGATACAGGAGCAGACAAACTTCGGTTCTCGCTCCCGTAATCTCATTATCCCGAAGGGTACTCCGCTTGCCGTTCTGATGATTTTTAAGCTATGAAATATATAATTGCGGATGGAGGTCTATTCTATAGTATCTCCTTCCGCTCTATTAGGTAACTATGACAGAAGTTGAACGTAAAATGCGCAGAAGCAAATACGGCAAGACCTACTATAAGAAGCATCGTGAAGCTTGCATCGAAAGAGCCAAAGCTTGGTATAATGCTCATAAAGAGCATCGTAGGCTGTATATGCTTGCGTATAATAGCAAATAGTGTTTATATGGATAAGTTGGATAAAATTAAAGAGTTGAATACTCAATATAAACTGCTGCGAAATAACGGAATGGTCGTTGAGGTGAAACTCCTTACTAATATCGGTGATTACAGCATAAAGAATCCGAATGTTATTAGTAAGGTACTTGACTTGCTTATCCGTGAATCACAGAAGCAGATAGAAAGTGAGGTGAATAAATGATAGAATTGAGTAATAGACCAACAAGGGCAAAGAGGGTCGTTGTGGTTCAACTGAAAGATAAAAAGCCTGAGCCTTTCCGTACCTGCCCAGAGATTTATTTGATGTACGATAAAGAGAAGATTGGCATCTGTCTTAATGCTCTGTGGAACGCCCTTGCTAAAGATGGTTGCTACGAGAATAAGAAATGCAAAATCTCTTATCAGAGTATTGAACAATTAAAAACATTGGTATGGGAGTAGGAAACAGAGGTTATTGTGTGCTGAAATATCCTCATTCTATAGATGATGGATTGTTGTCTCTGTACATACAAGGTCTTACGATTCGTGAAATTAGCAAGAAAGTAGAAATTCCTTATGAGACTGTCCGACGGCGATTAAAGGAGAAAGGAGCAAAAACGGCATCACCAAGATTTGTTGCTAAATTCGGAGATATTCGTTATCGTGGTAGTTATCGGTATTGGAGTGAAGATGAAGAACGAAGATTCAAAGAATACTTTCCTTTTCACACAAACGAGGAAGTTGCTGAAGAGTTCTGTTGTAAAATAAGGCAGGTTAAAAACAAAGCCCGCTCTCTCGGATTGAGAAAAGATGAAAGATGGCTTTACTCTAAGAAATTAGCAACTATAAAGATAGCGAATATCGTTTCTAAAGCAAGTAGCAAAAGGTTTTCTTTCAAGAAAGGTAACAACTACGGCTGTAGATTTGAAAAAGGTAACACTATCGGACATAGGTTCAAAAAAGGAGTTAGGTACGATAAAGAGTTTTGGGAGAGATACAGAAGAGGTGAAGTAGCTTTACCTTGATTATATCTTTTCAGTATCTACGATAAGGCTAAAAAATATCTATAATATGGAAGATGTAATTATTAAACAGTATAATAATGGCTACTTCGAGGTCTTTCAAGGCGATAAAAGTAGCGGTGAACTTGGTTTTGACGAGATGTTAGGACTGATAACGTCTCTTACTATGTCTGAACGCCGTCCTTGCTTGCAATGGATGAAGACCAAGGAGCAGCGTGATGCCGAAGAAGTCGCTATCACTCAGATAGCGAAATATCCTATATTTGAAAATGCTAAAAAGAAGGAAGGAGAATAAGAATGAAAGAAACAAAGTATAATAATGATGTTCCTTATGAGAGAGTGGTATTGCGAGTACTACAAAATTATTCACAGATGCAAATCAAGCTTTGCCGTTTACAGAATAAGGTGAAAGAGCAGAGTAATAAACTTGTGCTCTGTAATAACGTTATCAATCAATTCAAAAAAGCTATCAATGAATTGAATAATGATGATTATAAGAAGGTCGTTGCCGAGCGTGATGAGCTTCTCAGAAAGAACAAAGAACTTTCTCGTCAGTTGAAGATTTACGAAGGTATGCGTAAGTACTTCAATAGCGAGGTATCAAAATTAGAAACTGATAAATAATATATCAATATGAAGAAGATTTTATCTTGGTGCGGCTCTCATGTTGAGCTGCTGTGTGCATTCTTTTTGCTAGGATGCTGTATCAGTAGTGCGGTCAAAGATGGTTGGTCGGCGGCGATATTGTTCTTGCCTTTTATCGCTATGTGGATATTCGTCTATCGCTTACAGAAAGAGATTTTTCGCATTACAAAAAAGAATAAAGAGCTGAATGAAACTAAAAAGAAGCTTGAAAAGGCTTGTAAAAGGACTGAGGATTTAAAAACCTTAATCTATTACAGATACCTCTTAGCAAAGAACGATGTTGACCTCTGTAAGAAGAAGATTGATTGTAATGCTTATCTTTATGAAAGAAGGCATTGTGAGGAAATGATAGAGTTTTATCTTAAAAAGATTTGGAATAAAGATGTATGATAATGAAGTACGATGAGCTTTTAAAGAAGGAGAGCCAGAAGAAAGGCAGAAGCAAACCACGGCATATTGAATCGCAGATTCAGGTTCAGATGGTGAAGTGGTTTCGCTTGCAATATCCCAATTACATCATTGCTGCCATCCCTAACGGAGGACAACGAAGTGCGCTTGAAGCAAAGATAATGAAAGGTGAGGGCGTTTTGGCTGGCTTCTCCGACCTTATTATTATAGCAAAAGGAAATGTCCTATTTGTGGAAGTTAAAACGAAGAGCGGATATCAATCTGATTTGCAAGCCAAATTTCAGTCTGATGTTGAGCGGTTAGGCTTTCAGTACAGCATTTGCCGCTCATTGGACGACTTTATCTTAACCATCGAAAAATGGATAAAAGATAAGTTTTCTGTGTAAAAATATCGGATTTCTTTGATTTTGTATTAATATCTATTAAAATAATAATAAAAACACTGGGGAAATTTGGTAGTATCAAAAGAAATTATTAATTTTGCGGTGTAAATAATTAATAAATAGGTTTAATATTTAAATTATAGGAGATACGACAATGATTACAATTATCAATAAATTCACAGGTGAGGTTATCACCAAGTACTCAGGTGCTTTGGTTAGTGAATCAGATATTGATTCTTTTATCGCCAACGCAAAAGGTTCGGGTACGTTTAGAGGACGTTGGAATGCTATCGTAGAGGTATTCATTCCTTTGAAAGGCTTGAATGCCACACAATGCCTTCTTAAAAGCCAATACGCAGTGAAGGAATGTATGAAGAAGAAATAATTAACGTTTAAATATAGGAGATACAATTATGGCAGTAGCAGTTAGTACAAAAGGTGTTGAGAATCTTGTCAAGCAGATTAATGCTGCTTATGGTAAGGTAATAGTCACAGCTGAGTTACATTCAGACGGGTGGCTCATCCTCGTAGGTGAGAATCCTACCAAAAATATAGGAAATGCTAGCGATGCGGTTCATTACCTTGAAGGTGTGAAGCACGGCATCGAATTAATGAAAGAAGGATTTTAGTTATTAATCGGGCAGCGTAATAGCTGCCCATAAATATAGGAGATACAATACAATGGGAAATGTGGTAAAATTTGGTTTGTGTAGCAATGAAGATGTAAGAAAAGAAGTAGCCAATCACCCAGATTACAAGGTTCATTGGTTGGCTGGCTTCGCTTGGAAAGGTGCTTGCGGTGGCAGAGAGCTCAAACGTGAGGGTATGCGCAAGATTTGGCGACCTGGCGGTTCGTTTATGGGGACTTTCGATGATGAGCTGAATAAATGCTTGAATTGGGCTTGCGCTCAGGATATGGAGATAGACCACGATAAGAAGACAATCTTCATCAATGGTTTTAGTGAGAACGACATGTATTAAAACGTAGGCTTATGTTCGTAGAATTTAAGAATTTATATGTAGCGTTCAGAAAGGAGTTTCCTTTAGCTATCGTGTATCTTGATAAGTGCGATGGTGAGCGTTTTTTAAGAGAACAGGGAATAGCTTTATCTGGCTCTTTTAGCAGCTTTATTCCGCTTATTGCAATCGTTGATAACGTACCACAAAAAGCGAGCTGTAAGATTATCTTTACTAATTATCGCATTCTTAATAAAGAAGAGGAGAAAGATGTGTTAGATACTCTTAAACGAAGTAATCTTACTATCAATGATAAAGGGTTTATCTCCTTCCTTGATTATAAGCAGATTTGCTTTGAGGTAGATGGAAATATTCTTCCTTATGATGATTTCTGTAAGTATGAATTGCCAGAGGGGCAGGTGTTCAAAATGGTCTTTGATAATGGTTATTCTTATTACGGCTCAGAGCCTTTTAAAGGTGATGCCAAGAAATATGCCGACACAGCTATCAAGGTTGCCGAGAAACTAGGGTATCTTTGGTTCAGTTGGACTATGGGATTCAGGCTTAACAATCTTCTCAACGTAAATGTGGTTTACGGCAAAGACGAAAGCTATTCAGTAGTTTCTAACACATAATGACTATGGAAGAGATTAAAGAAAAGAAGTTTATCATAGAAGCAAAGGGTGAAGTTCCCTTTGCTCAACGCACGGGTGATGGCTATGAGTTATTCAATAACGAACGAACAATGAAGTTCTGTGCAAGAAGGCAACAGATATGGGATAATGAAACGGGCGAACAGAAATCTTGTTTTGCCGTTTTCTGCTTCGTTAAAGAGGATGATGGATGGGTACAAGGTGATAATTATCATCAGACGGAGACCATTACTTCTTTCGTTAAGGATTTGAATATCTCTCCTTATTTTACCAATGCGGTAAAGGAATATCGTGAACAGATGGATATTACAGAAGAATGGAAGGTTGAAAAATGGGAACAGGAGAAATATTAATCGTTATAGGCGCAATAGTTACCGCATTCAGCAGCGTTACCGCTGTTGGGGCGATAAGCGGAAAGATAGAAGGTGTTATCACTCTTAGTGAAAGGTTATGCATCACGGCATTCTTGATGATTCTGTTCGTTATGGGATGCGTATTGCTTGATAATGGAATATTAATAATTAATCTGTAATAATATGACAAAGAGATTAAGTTTAGAAGATAAAGCTAAAATAGCTAACGGCAATGAACGTCATTGTGGGCAATGCAATCATCATATTTGCCCAGATGGTTTGCTTAAAGTATGTTCGGAGGCTTTTATTCGAGGGTACAAGAAAGGCTATAAACAAAATCAGAAAGAACAGAAAGAGCGTATTGATAAGATATTGCACCCTGTTACTGAGCCTTGTGGTAGCAATGCTATCTTTGTCTTTTTCCGAGACGTAAGAAGTGGTGAGTTACAACCTTATATTGAGGATATGAGAATACCTAATGCAAAACTTTACCAGGATATAGGTTCAATAAAGTTTTCGCCAGAAAAAGACGAGCCGCAGAAACTACAGATTGCATGGTGTTATCCGAAGGATTTGGTTGAGCTTCTTGGATATGATAAGAAGTATGCCGATTTTGAGCGTATAGCTCTTTCTGAAGGCGCATTCGCTTATCCTCGTGAGGAATATGAGAAAAATCTTCAAAAGTACTCTGCTGTGCGCCATAAATACAAAAAATATTATCATTATCGTAAATTAAAAAAATAGCTTTATTATGAGTAAGAAAAATATTAGTCTGACAGTCACACTTGAACTCGGTGGCGACCTTTGTGGTATGACTATAAAGGATAAGAATGATAAAGTGGTACAGTTCGAGGATTTGGCACGTAGTGAGCAAATTAAGATTCTCAACTGCCTTAGTCAGAATTACAACTGCCTTGTGCGGTTCTTAAAAGAGAAGGAGGGATAAGGTATGGGATTTGTTATTTTTATGGTGGTTATTGTGAGCGTAGGCGTATTTGCTTGCCTCATTCAAGGTAATGGAGATAAGGAGGAGTAGAGTATGGAAGTACCTATTTTGCTAGGCAATCATAATGGTTGCAAGATGGATAAGGGAAGGTATGTAGAAACGGATGTTTCGGGCTACAAAGCCGTTGTCTATGTGCCGAGCGGCATTGATAACGAGCAGATTCAGAAAGCCCTTGATTACGCTTATTCTACCCTCTGCCAAAGCTGCTATATGGAGTTTATCTTGGCAGATAACTTCCTTCTTATTTCTAAGGAGGTTTTTGATAAGAAGAAGGTGTTTAAGTTCAATCTTAAAAAGCACTTTACCGATTGCCAGAAATCCGTCCGTAACACGATGAAGTTGTATGAGCGACACATGGATGAGGATTACTATAATGAATATTCTACTTATCTGTGGGATTTGATTAAGGATAAGGTTGAGAAGTTGCGTAAGATGATTGAAGATAAGCTTCGCAATCTTAAATGCAAGTATAACCCTTATCTCTGTTCTTATGCTATCACCATTCAGAATCTCGTACAGCAGATTAATGATACTCATAAACACGTTATGGAGATTACAGAAAGGGAGTATGGAGTTGATATTGCTCCAAGCTACGAGAATCATCGGGCTAAGATGGCATTCACGCAAGCGGATAATTGCCTATACGACATCATGCACGATGAAGCCGAAAAGTTCCGTGATAATATCGTCAAAGATAAGAGGGCTCTCGCCGTATGGTCTGACATAACAAGGACTATCTATGACCCTATCAACGCAAAGAAGGCTCGTATTTCGGCTTTTTATAGTATGTCCGAAGAAACGCAAGCTCTTTATAATTTGCGAGAGGAGGATGGCTTCTGCGAGCTCAAGGATGGTGCGAAAAGATTCAAGAAAGGAGCGTAGGGTATGGATAGAGAAGATATGCGTAAGCTGATACACCATGCACGTATTCGTGCTAGGTACAGAGGATTGAAACTATCCCAAATTACTGTTGAAGAATGTATTAAAGATATGTACTTTTGGGAGAAAGGGATTTTTGCGTATGCGCCTTTTAAGGTATCTTGAAGAATAGTTAGATTCTCATTTCATCTTAATATATGTTGTATCTCTTCGGGGGGTGGCTGCTTCGGCGGTCGCTCCCGATTCTAAAAACAAAATAATTATGATTACATTAAGCAATGAAACAAATGAGGTATTAGAGCATCTGAATGATGTTATCGTCTTTAAAAACAAAATCGGTTCTTTCTCAGAAAAGAAAGGCTTTCGTGGTGATTAAAAATTCAAAGAGCTTTTTGAAGAAGTCAGATTATATGCAGATTTTATCACGGAACTTTCTAAGAAGGAAATAAGAACAGAATTAGAATCTTTAAATGAAGCATTTTAAATGGATAATTCAGTTCAGTATTCAGTTAGTGATAAGACCGTGCGGTGCATCACCCTCTTGAAGGAGATTATCGCCATTCAGGAGAAGACTCTTACATTCTTCGCAAACGAGGGTATCGAGGATTCAAAGGAAGCGGAGACCTTCGCTAAGAGTATGGGCAACGCCGTAATGGCATTCAGTGGTATCTTGGGCGGCAATATCTATCTGAATGTGATTGAAGGTCGTGAGGCGATTTAACGATTACTTAGGCACGCCAAAGTAATATACAAGAAAAGAGTGGGGCGGTTATACCTCACTCTTTATCTTTTCTATATATGGCTTGAATATCTTTGATAGTTTCTTGTAAGCTTCAAGCAACCAGGCAAAGATAGGCTTCCAATCATCTTGCTCATAACCGCCTCTTTCATAGTTTGTCGCAAAGATAACGCTTGTTTTATTATCCTCTGCTATATTCCACTGAAGGAGCGGCTTGCCGAATGCCTCATTGATAGAATCCTTATCCTTTTCTATCATTCTGTAATGCTTCTTATTCTCAGCCTTATCAGAACCATCAAGCAATAAACGGACAGATACAGAACCTTTGCGGATGAAAAGGTCATAATGTACCTTTGTCGTTCCTGTTGATATATTCATCCAGTGATAGCTCTGTGGCATCTTTTGGAAATTCGCCCCATTCTTGCTTGCATATTCATTGAATGCCGTCCAGAAATCAATCAGCCTTTGCTCTGTATTTGACTTCGGCGAAGCTTCATTCTTTTCATAAGGTGGTTGGCATACAATATCAAATAGAAGTGCAGGTTTTGAATCGCCAATACTTACAGCCGTAACCTCCACAAGAAAGAAGTTACATTGTATGGTTGAGTCATTTAGCATTTGAATGGCACTGATATGCTCCGCTCTCGCTTTCTCAACTATCCATACAGCATAGTCGGCATGATGATGAGCGGCATATGTTATCACCTTTCCAAGATGGTCTGAATCACTATCGCCGAACTGGTTTTCTATGATTATGCTTTTCTCGCCATCATCACCTGCCTTGGCTATAATATCAACTTTCATTGTCTCCAGCTTATGCTCTTTCTCTGCCTCTGATATATTGATACCAAGCTTTTCAGCCAGCACACCAATATTCTTTGTAAGCCAAGGGGTGAAGCCAGAAGCCTCTCCATCAAAAATTTCTTTTAATGGGTGTACGTTAATGCGGTCTATCTCTTTCATCTCTATTTATCCATACAAGGGATTTTCATTTCCCACAATGATACTCTTTCAAATTGTTTCGCAAGGATTCTTATATATCCACGACCTTCTTTTAGGTATTTTACTACCTCTCCTTTCTTAAACATTCCAGGTGCTGCCGTTTTAGGATTTCCACTCTCCAAGAACATAGTTATCTTCTGTTTCTTTTTGAGCTGCCCATTCTCATCATAATATCCAAATGTAGCCACAAAGGAGTTATTCTTATCGTAATCAAAGATACCTTCATTGCAAATGATTCTAAAATCACTCTTATAATGAGACCAAAAGATGAATGAATTCTTTTCTTCATCCTCATACATAAACGATACATACTCTTTCGTTCCTTTTAGTTCATCTGCCTTGTGTAAAGTACTCGACCACTCTTGTGCGAATGTTTGCATCGTAAAGAATAGCATAGCTCCGATAAATAAAAGTTTCTTCATATTCTTTATCTCCTATATTAATATTTATAAATTGCACGATACCTATTTAAAACACGCTCAGCGGCGTTATCTTTTCCTTGCTTGGTATATACTAAGGCAAGGCGAAGATACCCCGTTATCCGCAAGCAACCGAGGTACATCAGCCGCTCGTAGCAATACGTGGCTCTGCTTGGTATTCCATCATGGAGGTAGCGTTGAGCCATTGCCGCCAACTCCTTTGGTGATGCGTCATAAATCTGTGTCATAACTCGTCTGATTTGGTTCAGAATGCAAAGATAGCAAAAATTCGGTTACTATATATTTATATTACAATATTTATATTAAAATAACCTTAATTTACATATCGGTATATTAAAAGCTATTAAAATATTAATAAAAATACAGAGAAAATTTGGTAGTTTCAAAAGAAATTATTAATTTTGCGGTGTAGATAATTAATAAATAGGTTTAATATTAAATTATAGGAGATACGACAATGATGACAAAGCAAGAAGAAATTAAGCATCTTATGGCTCTGATGGGCGACAAAAGAGGTGATACATACTTCAATCAGTTTTTTAGCTCAACCGATATCGAGCAGATGATACAGAATATTCACGATGATTTCGCTATCGAAATGGGTTGCTCATTTACCAAGAAGGCAGAAGAGCTTGAAAAGAAGTTACATAAAGAGCAGAAAGCTCACGACCAAGATATGCTTGACTTCGTTGAGGATATTCTGGTAACGGAAGCACAGGGTGGCAATTCACTCAATGTTGCAATGAAGAAAATCGGAATGGATAACACCATTAAGATTAAGCGCAAGAATAAGATTGCACTCAGCGAGGAGGAGCTTGATTACTTGGTTTCAAAACTTGATTAAATTATAGGAGATACGACAATGAAACGATTTAAAGATTACGAAATAGCTTATAATAAATGCTATGAGCTCTTGCAAAAGCTCATGGTATTGGTAAAACAGACAGATGGCTACATCACTCTAGAGATAAAGTTTACTTATCCTGATAAGTACCCAAAATTATCGTTGAACACAATCATCGAAGAGGGTAATCCTTATCCTTCTTTCGTTATTGATAAGGTTGCGGTATTATACGTAACTCGCCTGATGTATGACGTTTATCACGTTGCTTTAAAGGAGTTCTTATAAATAAAAAGCACCGCCCTCGGAGATACGAATGAGGACGATGCTAAGTGTAAATAATTGTTTTGTTTAACGTTGTGAGTACATAGGAGATACGCACTCGATACAACAATTAATGCAAAAGTAATAAAAAATATTTGGTTATCTGCATATTTCTTCGTAAATTTGCGAATAATTAACATTAAAATAGGAGATACAGTTATGATAGGAGCAATTATAGGTGATATTATAGGCTCAAAGTTTGAGTTTAATAACACATTTGATTACAACTTTAAACTATTTGACGAAGGTTGTAATTTTACAGATGATACCATCTGTACAATAGCCGTAGCCGATGCTATTCTTCGAAAAGGCGGTAATGAAAAGCCGAATGTCGGAGATTATCGTATATCGCTTCAATACTGGTGTCAGAAGTATCTAAACCCAATGGGTGGGTATGGCGCAAGCTTCTCAAAATGGGTTCGTAGCTCGAATCCACAGCCTTATGATAGTTTTGGAAATGGAGCAGCTATGAGAGTTAGTCCTGTGGGTTGGGCATTCAATAAGGGAAATGATGCCATTCGTCAAGCAATGATGAGTGCAAAGGTATCACATAGTCACATTGAAGGACTAATTGGTGCTGCTGCGGTAGCAGATTGTATCTGTGATTTGAAAAAATATAAAAGCAAAAGTTTTATTGATACAGCAGCGATAATATATTACGGCTCTGATTGGAATAAGAATCTTGTACCAAGAGGTAGATGGGCAGAAACTTGCCAAGAGTGCGTCCCTCTTGCCTTTAGAATAGTCCTTGATAGTGATAGCTTCGAGGATGCAATCAGAAATGCTGTATCATACGGCGGTGATAGCGATACGATGGGAGCAATCGTTGGTTCAATCGCTCAGCCACTCTTTGGTATTCCACAAGAAATGAAGGAGAAAGCATTGAACTATCTCCCTTTGGATATGAAGAATGTAGTAACTAAATTTATTGATAGATATGGCGAATAAGGAAGATTTAATCAAGTTCTGCCGATACTTCAAAGGTGAAGCAGAAAACCCTTGGAAAGATTGCATTGAAGCACTTCTTTGGGAATGGGAAAAGAAATGGGTAGAATTTACTTTGAAAGTTTATAAAGGACAACAGAAAATGTTCCTTAATGAAATGTTGAATGAGTATATTGCGGTAGGGTTAAGAACCTTCAATGATACAGATGATACCCCTGCTACATTGAAAGCCCTTTTATTCAACCGCTATCTGCATCTTAACAAACTTCCAATGAAGGAAGGCGTTGAGAGTTTCAAGGATTTTTATGATAAGACGTATTACAAGAAAAGCCCTCGTGAATAATAACGGGGGCTTTTCTTTATTTGTATGGATAACCACCGATATACGGGAATGGAAGTACATCTTGATTTATCACTTCAACATCTATATACCAGGTATTACCGCTTTTTTCTACCTTAGTAACTCTAAATGTAGTTCCACGCTGTAGGATGATTTCACTCTCGCTTCCGAAAGTAGATTGTTTTGCGATTCCATCCCAAGAGCGACCCGAACCATTTCCGAAGCTCGAATACGGCTCAGCATACATCATCTTCGTTCCTCTAGGTGCATAGATATTGGTGATAACATTTCCACCCAAACCTTTACCTTTTGCCACGCCAGCAGAGGTAAAAGCTCCTTCCGTGCCTTCTTTGCCTACAAGAGCCATGATTTCTGCATCTGTAGCGTAAGCATAATTGGATAAGCCGAATTTTTTAAGCTCAACCATACCTCCACCTCGTTGTAGCCAAATATCTTTATCGTAGTACGATTTATTAATGATGCTTTCCATCAATGGGATTCTATCTAAACCAAGCTGTGTATCTGCTGCTGAACCATAGTAGGTGAGACCTCGCAAAGGTTCATTGATATTATGGTACGAACTCGTATATCCAAAGATAGCATTTTTTTCCTCATCGGTTGCATTGCGCCATACCTCACCACATTTTGCTCTAAGAACATCATCGGCATCTTTTGTATTTTTCGCCCAAACAGCCGCCTCTTTTCTCGCTTGTGAATAAGCGTCGGCATCGAATGGGATTGAACCATTTCCGCCTTTGTTTGCTGCTCTCTTGGCTTTTAATTGAATGAGAGAGTTCTTCTTATCTTGCGCCTCTTGGATAAGCTGCTTTGCCAAGTCTTTATCTTGTGCGACCATAGCATTTTTGAGGTCAAAGAGTATCTTGTGATAGACTTTACTCTGCGTACTATAGCCTTTTACGTCAGCATAAGCTTTATTGATATTTATCCAATCAATCGCCGTATTTACCTCATCAAGCTTTTTTAGATATGCCGCTTGCGATACCTTCCAAGTGGCATACTTCTGCTGAACCCCGTGCATATTGCCGCCAAGGAAATCAATAGCTTCAAATTGTAGTTTCTTCGCTTTCTGTTCAAGCGTCAAGCTTTGCCATTGAGCCAACTTCGCTTCTACGGCATCATATACTCCGTGCAATTCCTGTGACGTGAACTGCTTATGCCACTTATTGACATCAGGGATGAGAGCAGAAAGTGATAGTTCATCCTTTTTAATGGTAGAAATGGCGTTTGCGAGCGTTTTTGCTTCTTTCCTTGCTAATGTATAGTCAGCAGATTTTAATGCGCTTAGAACGGAAGAAACATCGGTTTCTCCGTAATTAGCAGCCACCTTCATAACATTCATTGCAACCTTGCGGTCAGTCCATGCAAGTTTAGTCTGATAACCTCGCTTGAATCTATCAAACAAAGAAGCTATCTCAGAAGCACTCTTTTTGTCCTTGATTGCGTAGCGGATAGCATAGTAACGTTCAAAGAGGTCTTGGCTCTTTATATCCGTAACAGATTTGCTTCCGAGCAGATTATGAACCAAGCCATTGTAATAGTCACGTCTATGCTTATCCCATCGGCTCTGTATTTTATCTATCTGCTCCTTAGTTCTAAGGGCGTGGCGTTCCTTTGCCTTCGCAAGTATAAGCTCCTTAGAAGAAACCGCCTTTAACCCCAATTTCTTGCGGTCTGACGGGCTTAAAAGATGTGCCCAATACTTTGTGTTATCTTGTAAATGCCAAGCCAATTTACCCCTCATTCCTGCCTTCACGATAGCTTCGGAGTTATCCTTGATGTATTGATTGTACTTTTCGGGCATAGTAAGCACGGCAAAAGGGGATACGTAGTTGCTCATATCCTCGCCAGCCATCAAGCGTTTATAAAATTCCTTCTTCTCCTCGCCTTGTATGGTGATAGGGTCTGAGGTACAGATACATTGAGGATGCCAAGAAATCCATACGTAATCTTTCGGATATCGACCTTCAAGGTCGTTGCATATGTCATCAATATTGTGCTGTGGAGATACGTGAATATACTGACCGATAACGAATGGTTCATTCTGCCATCGTTCATTTCTTGCCTTGTGATATGCGGAATTTATCTCCGTTCTTGCTACTCTGAGAGCGTTCTTTCTCGCCGAGCGGTAAACACCCATGCCTACTTTCTCCAATGGCTCTTCAACGAAGCGCACCTTACCGTCAATGATTCTACGTCTGCGCCAAGTCACCACATCTTTCTTCTTTCCGTTCTTCTGAACCTTGATAGTATGATAACGGCGATACATCATATCTGGGTCGTTGAGATACTTTCGTATGCTCTTGCCTACTTCCTCTGCTGATGAGCCTTTTTTGATTCCGTCCGCAATGGTATTACTCATAGCCATCTCAAACTCACTCTTTGTCTGTTGGCAGTAGTTCCAAATAATCTGAGAGAGATTCAATCCATTCTTTGTTTTCAAGCGATTTGAAATAAACGTGGCTGCGGCGGTATCTCGTGCAACCCTTATAGCTTTATCAGTAAGCACGGAATAACCGCCTATAACCATTTCATCGTGGTTATACGCCAACGCTACACCATCGGTGATGCCGCTCTTATAACAAAGAAGGCTATTCTGATAGTAATCATTAAAAATGTCGTTCAAACGAGCCTTTAACTGTGGAAAGTTATCAAAGTTAAAAAGCGCATCATCTTCGAGCACATCTTCTCCATAGCCAAGAGAGGTGAGCTTCTTGACATAATCGCTGTATAATCTGCCCAACCGCTTGTTATAAACGGCGAACAGATTATTCAGTTGTTCTTTCTGCTGTTTTGATGTGAGCTTCTTTGACATAGTTATTTTTATTCCTCTTCTTCATTATAAATAGACTGTTCCCCATTTGCGGCACTGCCAAGC
>OGHN01000461.1_pt1 | contig 20916 bp, 20 predicted proteins | sample 1571511 | NCBI WGS metagenome assembly OGHN01 (sample SAMEA2582024, study PRJEB24529) | metagenome | biome: Human gut stool | place: China | collected 2011 | reverse complement strand
TGAGACCTTCGGCAAGCGCGGTGCAAACATGATGAAGACCGATGTGAAGCAGACTGCCGACGGCAGCTATGACGTTGCTGTTGATCTGCCCGGCTGCAAGAAGGAAGACGTTCAGATGGAGCTGAACGACGGCTACCTGACCATTCAGGCCGTCCGCAGCCACTCCAATGACGAGAAGGATAAAGAGGGCCGCTACCTGCGCCGCGAGACTTTCCTGCGCCCGCAGCTTCTATGTGGGTGACACCGTGAAGAAGGAGGACATCCACGCAAAGTTTGAGGATGGCATCCTGCACATCACGCTGCCTGCGCCTCAGCAGCAGAAGGCTCTGCCGGTCAATCCCAACCTCATTGAAATTGAATAACGCCTGTGCATCGGTGTGAGGAACACCGGTGCATAGAACTTGCCCCCGGAGAGCTGCCCAAGGCTCTCCGGGGGCTTTTTGCGTTCCGGCATCTTTTCGGCAGGGAAAAGCATGGTGTGATCCGGGTGGCATAGGGCAGGGGTCAGGCCCAGCTCCTTCATCGCCCGCATTCCCCACGGTATTCCCAGATACTTCATATCAAAACCATCATTCCCTCTTTACGATCTGCATTTTCATCCCATGGTCGCCGACTTTGGTGAGAAGGCGAAAGGATCCACTGCCGCTCTTGACAAAGAGTGGTTTTGTATCATAATGGTTGTACATACAACGATGTAGATACATCTTCTTGAGATAAGACCCGGAGGCTGTCTATGGACATTACCGAACGAAAAATCACAAAAATCGCGCGGGAGGCTGAAAAGCTCGTCCTGCTCACGATGCGGGAAGAGGGCGTTGGCACAGCGGAGATCGACCTCATCCACGCGCTGCGCCACCACCCCGGCTGTACGCAGGCCCAGCTGGCCGAACTGCTGCACGCAGACAAGGCGGCTATCGCCCGGCGGACCAAAAATCTGGAAGGGAAGGGTTATCTGACCCGCGAGGACGCCCCGAACGACCGGCGGAGCCAGCTGCTTTTCCCCACAGAAAAGGCCGAGAGCCTGAAATCCTCCAAGGCCGGAATTGAGGCCGCTTTTTACGAGTATCTGACGAGTGTACTGACGGAGGAAGAAGCCGCCGCCTTTGCCGCTTCGCTGAACAAACTTTATACGGCGTCCAAGACCGAGAGCCGTGCGGGCTTCCCGCACTTCCGAAATGCCGCAGGGGGTGAGACGACCGATGAAAAATGAGAAGACCTTCCGCCCGGACCGGATATTCTCCTATTTCCGGGTCGAGTGGGTCCCGCTGGCTTTCGTGACCCTGTCGGGCCTCATCTATAACATCGGCCTGCTGGCCACTCCGTGGTTCGAGGGCCGTCTGGCCCAGTGCCTGGCGGACATCCTGAGCGGCAGCGAACCAGCGGCCCAAATGGCGCTGCTGGTTCTGGCCTATATCCTCGTCACCCTGCTGGTGCAGGCGTCGCGGTTCATCAAGCGCTTTTATGTCCGCCGCTTTGCCAACAACATCAACCGCCGGATGAAGGGCATCCTCTACGCTAATCTGGTGCGCCAGAGCCGGGCTTCGCTGGAAAAAGAGGGCGCCGGTGAGCTGATGACCAAGGCCATCTCCGATGTGGACGACTGCGTGGAAGGTATGCGCAAGTTCACCACCGAAGTCTTTGATACCGGCGTGGCGCTGGCGGGTTATGTGGTCATGCTGCTGGTGTACGACTGGCGGCTGGCTCTGCTGAGCCTGCTGTTCACGCCCTTCTCCTACGTCTGCGCGGCATGGATGAAAAAGCCGGTCCAGCGGGCCGGTGCGGCCTACAAAAAGGCGGCGGGCGCACTGAGTGCCGCCACCTTCGACCGCGCCCAGAACGCCGTGACTTACCGCATCTACGGCTGCGAAGACGCCCGTGCGGAGCGGTACGAAGAGGTGCTGGATACCTACGAAAAGACGACGGTGAAAAACAATGTGTGGCAGTCGGCTCTGCCGCCGCTCTATCTGGCGGCGTCGGAGGCAGGCGTACTGTTCATTTTGTGGTTCGGCGCAAAGAATGTCCTCGGCACCGGCTGGCGTGTGTGGGACATCGCGGCCTTTACCACCTTCCTTTCCTGCTTCACCAAGCTGGTGGTCAAATCCTCCAAGGTGGCCAAGCTCTTCAACTCGGTGCAGAAGGCCGAAGTCTCATGGAAGCGCATCAAACCTCTGATGAAGTCGCCGGAGCAGCTGGACGCGCTGGATGTCCCGGCGGCGGAAGATGTGACCCTCAGGAACCTCTCCTTCGCCTACGGCGACACCCTCATCTTTTCGGGTCTGAGTCTGACAGCCCATCCCGGCGACATCATCGGAGTCACCGGCCCGGTGGCCTGCGGAAAATCCACCTTTGGCCGGGTCTTCCTCTGCGAGGCCCCCTATGAAGGCTCGGCGCAGTTTGGCAAAAAGGAGTTCTCCGCTCTGGCCCCGCGTCAGATCTCGGCCACCGTCGGCTATCTGGGCCACGACCCGGAGCTGAGCGCCGATACGGTGCAGAACAATGTCCTCTGCGGCAGCGAGCAGGACGCCATGCCATATCTCGCCGCTGCTGCGCTGAAAGGCGAGGTGCTGGCGATGGAGAACGGCCTCGATACCGTCATCGGCAGCAGCGGCACCCGTCTTTCCGGCGGACAGGCCCAGCGTCTGGCGCTGGCCCGGACGCTGGCCCATCCGCGCCCTGTCCTCATCCTCGATGACCCGTTCTCGGCCCTTGACCGGGACACGGAGGATACGGTCTTCGCCGACCTGCAGGAATATGCCAGGGATAAGGTCGTCTTCCTCATCTCGCACCGCCTGTACCACTTCCCGCAGATGCAGAAGATCATCTTTATGGACGGCGGAAAGACCACCGTCGGCACCCATGAGGAGCTGATGGCATCGGTCCCGGTCTACCGTCAGCTGTACGAAAGCCAGACAGGAGGGAAACAGCATGAAGAACAGGCGTAAAAATGGTGTGTTTGAGGCCATCCGGATGGCCGCCGTGACCCACCGCCTTCTCACAGCGGGGACCATCCTGTGTGCGGCGGCATCGGTGGCGGCGTCTCTGGTGCCGCCGCTGCTGCTGGCCCGCATCATCGACGGGCTGATGGCCGGGCTTCCGCTGACATTCCTTGCGGTACTTCTTTATTTCGGCAGTCTGGCGCTAGAAGGGATACTCTCCTCGGCGCAGGAGAGCCTGCTGGTACTCTTCGGCCAGAAAATGACCCACGCCCTGCGCTCTGAAATGTCCCGGAAGCTGACCAAGCTTCCCGCCAGCACGCTGGTGGGGCAGGACCCCGGCGAGGTGGCCGCGCGCTTCTCGGGCGATGTGGATACAGTGGAAGCGCTGTTCACCTCCGGCATCATCAGCATGGTGGCGGACGCCTGCCGCATCCTCTCCGTCATGGCGGTCATCGCCGTGAAGAATACCGGCCTTGCGCTGATTTTGCTGCTTGTGCTGCCGCTGCTCGCCGTGTTCACCCGCCATGTGCAGACGCGGATGCTGGCAGCTCAGCTGGATAACCGCCGGGCGGTCGCCGTTGTGTCCGGCCAGGTCCCGGAAACACTGCACAATATCCGCACCATCCGGGCTCTGGGTCTGGAAGACTACATGGAGCACCGCTATGACCGGTGCATCGGCGAAAGCTATGCCGCGATGGAGCGGACGAATTTTTACGACGCGATCTATTCGCCCGTCGTGCTGGTGCTGAATGCCGCCGTGGTCGGCATCGTCATGCTCCTCTCGGCTTCCGGCAATGCGGCCATCCTGACCCTGTTTGGGATGTCGGTCGGCACCTCGGTGGCCGTCATCAACTACATTTCCCGCATCTTTGCGCCAATCGAGAGCCTTGGCATGGAGATACAGACCATCCAGTCGGCGATGGCGGGCGTCAAGCGCATCGACGCCTTCCTTGACAAGCCGGAACGCACCATCCCCAAGGAGCGGGAGACCTCTGCCCGGGGTGATGTGGTGCTCTCTCATGTGACCTTCGGTTACGGCGAAAAGCACGTCTTGAACGATTTTTCCATGACCGTCAAGCAGGGCGAGCAGGTGACGCTGGTGGGCCGGACGGGTGCCGGAAAGAGCACAGTCTTCAAGCTGCTGCTGGGACTTTATCACCCGGAAGCCGGGTCGGTGACCATCGGCGGCGTGGACGTGGTGGACATCACGGACGCCGAGCGCCGCACCTGCATCGGCTGTGTGGAGCAGCATTTTGCCCGTGTGCCGGGTACGGTGCTGGAACAGATCACGCTGGGCGACCCCGGCATCACCGAAGAAATGGCAAGGAACGCCGCGAAGCTTGCCGGTGTGGATGCCGCCATCCAGACCCTGCCGGGCGGCTATGATACGGTGTGTACTGACGGGATGTTTTCGCAGGGCGAGTGGCAGCTTCTGTCCATCGCCCGCGCCGCAGCGGCAGACCCTGCCGTGCTGCTGCTGGACGAGATAACGGCCAACCTCGATGCTGAGACCGAGGCCCGTGTCCTCGAAGCGCTTCGCCGCGCGTCCGAAGGACGCACGGTGCTCTCCGTCTCCCACCGCATCTATGAGAACCTCGGTGGACGGACGGTAGAGGTCAGGACGCAGACCCAGTGATGCGGCGGATGCCATAAAACAGAACGCCCCGGCTGGTCGCTGGAAGCGCTGACAAACCCCGACAAAAGTCCAGCCCCCGGAGAGATGCACTCTTTGGGGGCTTTTGCAATGGGAGAAAACGTGGTATAATATCGCTAATGCGATATTATAGTTTTATGCGCAGCGCCTCGCCGCTTGCTCCTGCGGAGCTGCGTGGCAACCGGCTTTGGATGCGCAATTATGCCATTTCACTGCGTTCATGGCATAATAGGAAAAAATTTATGCGGGAAAGGTAAGTACGCCATGAAACAGGAAAAAGCCTATTACCACCTGCCCGGATCGTTCGAGTTCTACGAGCTGTACCGGGAGTTCCTGCCTCTGTTCCGGGCGCACAGAGAATACTTTTATGACTGGTGCGACATCGGCTCCATCTACGGCGCACCGGCCGACTGTGTCTGGGGCGGGGGACGGGTTGGCTTCGGGGAGCATGACCCCACAGAAGTCCTTGCCCTGACGCGGGAATACGGCATCTCGGCGCGGCTGACCTTCAGCAACTCGCTCCTCCGGGAGGAACATCTTTCGGATAAAAAGTGCAACGCTCTCTGCGCCCTGTTTGAGCGAGAAAACCAGGTGCAGAGCGGCGTCATCGTCCACTCGGAGCTGCTGCTGGACTACCTGAAAACGCACTATCCGCAGCTTTATTTCGTGTCCTCCACGACGAAAGTGCTGACAGAGTTTCAGCAGCTCCGGGCGGAGACAGCCCGGGAGGAGTTCCGCTATGTGGTGCCGGACTTCCGGCTGAACAAAGCCTTTGGAGAGCTGGACAGTCTGCCGCAGGCGCAGAAAGACAAGGTGGAATTTCTCTGCAACGAGTGCTGCTGGGTCGGATGCCGGGACAGAAAGCGCTGCTATGAGAATGTCAGCCGAAAAAATCTCGGCGAAGCCTGCCCCGAACACATCTGTACCGCACCGGGTGCGGAGGAAGGCTACCGCTTCTCGAAGGCGATGGAAAATCCGGGGTTTATCGGCATCAGGGACATTCGGGATGTCTATATGCCGATGGGATTTTCCAACTTCAAGATCGAGGGCCGGGGCCTGGGCAGTGCGCTGGTACTGGAATTTCTGCTCTACTACATGACAAAACCGGAATACCAGCTGCATGTCCGGGAAGCCATCTATCTGGACAATATGCTCGACCTGTTCTGAGGAACTGCATTATCTGCCGCTCTGACCTGTCGGACGGCGACTGATGCCACGACGAGGTGCTGCGGTGTACGGGGTGCTTTGCGGCAGTCTGGCGTGTTCCTATACCAAGCTTTTGAAGGAGATACAGAAATGACCGAAAAAGAGAAGATGCTGGCCCATCAGATGTACGACGCAAACTACAACAAGGAGCTGCACGATGAGCGCATCGCAGCCAAGGAGTTGTGCTGGGAGTATAATCAGCTCCGCCCGTCGAACGAAGAGGGCCAGAAGAGCGGTCTTGAAGAAACTTCTCGGCAAGACAGGGGAAAATTTCTACATCACTGCGCCGTTCTGGTGCGATTATGGCTACAACATCGAACTGGGCGAAAATTTCTACGCCAACCACAACCTGGTCATCCTTGATTGTGCTAAGGTGAAATTCGGCGATAATGTCTTTGTTGCGCCGGACTGCGGTTTCCACACCGCTGGTCACCCCATCGACTTCGAGCGCCGCAACGCCGGGTTTGAGTATGCCTACCCTATCACGGTGGGGGACAATGTCTGGATCGGCGCAGGCGTGCAGGTGATGCCGGGCGTGACCATCGGCAGCAATGTGGTCATCGGCGGCGGAAGCGTCGTGGTGAAGGACATCCCCGATAACTCGGTGGCTGTCGGCAATCCCTGCCATGTCATCCGTGCCATCACCGATGAGGACAAAAAGACCTGCTGGAGCAGATAAAAGAAGAAAACGGCCCCACCGGCGAAATATTATCCCAGTGCAGAGGAGATTGAGGCTGAAATTGCAAAGGCCGTCCGGTTTTATGAAATCACCATCGAGCACCTGACCGGCAAGCAGATACACAGGAAACATAACGAAACACAGCCCGCACAGAAGCTTTGTGCGGGCTGTTGCAGTCTATGCAGGCGGTGTGCTATACTGGTAGAAAAAGCGGGAAGGAGACTCTTTCATGAAAAAAATCTACCTCATGCGTCACGGTGAAACGCTTTTCAACACCATGGACGTCAATCAGGGCCAGTGCGACTCGCCCCTGACGGAAAACGGCATCCGGCAGGCAAAGGCGGCAAAAGCGTGGTTCGATGCCCACAACGTCCATTTTGATGCGGTCTACAGCTCCACGTTAGAGCGGGCCTGCGACACAGCGGAGATCGTCTCAGGCGGGATGCCCTACACCCGCCGCAAAGACCTCAAGGAAATTTTCCTCGGTATGAAGGAAGCCTCGCCCATCAGTGAAAACCCGACGTACCCTTACGGCGACTACTTTGTGAAGTACGGCGGCGAAGACCTGGATGCCTTCACCGAGCGGGTATACGGGGCCGTGAAGGACATCGCCGAACACACGGCAGGGGAGTGCATCCTTATCGTCTCCCACGGCATGGCCATCCGGCGCTTTTTGACTGAATTCCCGGAAAAGGCGGGCGAGGTCACCGATTTTATCGGCAACTGCGGCGTCCTCGAGATGACATATGCAGACGGAAAGCTGACGGTAGAAAAAATCATCGACCCGAACGGCTATCTGAAAGGCGCGGGCTGATAAATAAAACAAGGGCTGCTGTACAACACGGTACAGCAGCCCTTTGCAGTTATTTCCGGCTTGCCAGCTTGTTCAAAAGCATCACGGCCAGCACGATGACGCCGATGACCAGCACGATGCTCACCATCCCGATGACCATGATAGGCAGAGTCGTCATCCACGAAGTAAGATGCAGCATATCAGTCCCTCCTTTAGCTCAGCAGGGTCAGCAGCAGTCCGCCGGCGATGACAGAGGCTATCTGGCCCGAGACGTTGACACTGATGGAGTACATCAGCAGGAAATTCTGGTTGTCCTCCTCGAGGCCCAGCTTGTTGACGACGCGGCCGCTCATAGGGAAGGCAGAGATGCCGGCAGCACCGATCATGGGGTTGAGCTTTTTGCCCTCCGGGAGGAAGAGATTCACCAGCTTTGCGAACAGCACACCGCCGGCGGTGTCAAACACAAAGGCCACGAGGCCCAGTGCAAGGATGAGCAGAGTGTCGGGCCGCACGAACTTGTCGGCGGTCATCTGGCCGGCCACGGTCAGGCCCAGCACGATGGTGATGAGGTTTGCGAGGACGTTCTGCGCCGTTTCACTCAGGGTGTTCAGTACGCCGCACTCCCGCAGCAGGTTGCCGAACATCAGAAAGCCCACCAGTGCTACGCTGGCCGGAGCCACGAGTCCGGCGATGATGGTCACGACGATGGGGAACAAGATCTTGGTCAGCTGGCTGACACTGCCCTTCTGGTAGGGCATCCGGATGCGGCGTTCCTTCTGGGTGGTCAGCAGTTTGATGACCGGCGGCTGCACGATGGGGACCAGCGCCATGTAGCTGTAGGCCGCCACCATGATGGCACCAAGGTACTGGGAGTGCAGGACGTTGGCCACGAAGATGGCCGTGGGGCCGTCTGCCGCGCCGATGACGGCGATGGAAGCGGCGTCCTTCAAGTCGAAGAAGAAGCCCGCGAGGAAGAGGGTGAAGAAGATGCCGAACTGCGCCGCTGCGCCGAAGAGCATCAGCCACGGTTTCTCGAGCAGCGGGCCGAAGTCTATCATCGCACCGATGCCGATGAAGAGCAGCAGGGGGAACAGCTCGTTGGACATTCCGGCCTCAAACAGAGCCGAGATGGGGCCGACGGTGTCGCCCTGCGTGATAGCGCCCGATAAGGGCAGGTTGACGAGGATGGCTCCGAAGCCCATGGGGAGAAGCAGGCTCGGCTCCATCTTTTTTGCGATGGCAAGGTAGATGAGCAGGGCGCCGATGCCCCACATCACTACCATCTGCCAGGTCAGGTTCCCGAAATTGGAAAAGAGACTGGCGAATGCGTTCCAGAAATCCATGTCATTGCCTCCTTTGAAATCTGCGGTGCAATGACGAAAAAAGAGACTTCCGCCACAGCACCAATTACTGTGACAAAAGTCTCAAGCGAACACATGACATCGGGCATTTCTGCCGTGTTGACGCTGCCATGCAGCGCTCCCATAAGGTGGAGCGCCCTTTACTCCCTTTTATCCAATTCTATTAAACCAGAATATGCGAAGCCTGTCAAGAAATGTGCGGGACTTTTAGCTGAATCTTAGGGGGACTCTGAATATAGAGTGAAAAAAGAGGATGAAGAGCATGAAAATGATTTTTGCACTTTATTCTTTTACAACCGCCGCCTTCTCGATGCCATAGCGGGCAAAGAGGGGGAGGGCCTCCGGCGGGACCATCTCACCGCTGACCACGATGGGGATGGCAGGCGGGCAGGAGACCGCCGGTGCGGCGCAGATGCGGCCCACGGCCTCGGCGGCAGGGATCATCTCCTGCGGTGCAAGGACAGCTTCCCGGATGGTGAAGCGGCGGGGCTGTGCCTCGAGCGCCCCGGCCAATGCCGCGAAAGCGGCAGGATCGTCAGTCGTAACGGAGACATCGGCAGCAGGGGCCTCATCGCAGATGGCGTGCAGGGCCGTTTGCAGGCAGGCAAACTCTGCCGCAGAACTCTCGGCGGAAGGCATCAGCACGACGTAACGGGGGTCGGCATACTCGCACTCCACACCCCGCTCCCGTAGAGCCTGTGCCAGCTGCTGGCCGGAAAGACCCAGCGCGGCGGCGTCCAGCGTCAGCTTGAGGGGTTCACGGTGCGCCCCGGTGAGGGGGAGTGCCAGCCCGGGCCGGATGGCATCCAGCTCCCGGCAGAGCATCCCCAGCCGCCAGCGGCAGATGTCCAGCTTCTCCCGGAAGCTGTCGGCCAGAACCGCGTTGGCGGCGTCCAGCGACTGCAAAATGAGATAAGAGGGGCTGGTGGAGCCGAAGAGAGCCAGCGCATTGCGCACCGCGGCCTCGTCGGCCTGCACGGACGGCCCAAGGTGCAGATAGGCACCGCCCGTGAGGACGGGCAGGGTCTTGTGAGCCGAGTCACAGCAAAGGTCCGCGCCCAGCTGGATGGGGTGGCGGCTACCCTCCTTCAAAAAGTGGAGATAGGCGCCGTGAGCGTTGTCCACCAGAAGGGGAAGGCCGTGGGCGTGGCAGACCGCCGACAGCCCCGCGACATCCTGCACGAAGCCCAGATAGTCCGGGCTGGTGAGGTAGACGCCGAAGGGCGTACAGCCCTCGGCGGACAGCTCGTCCAGCGCAGAGGCAAGAGCTTCCGGCTCCACAGGGCAGGTGCAGAGCGCCCCGGCGGCGTCCGGCGCGGGCCAGAGCCACTGGATGTCGAAGTCCAGCAGAGCCGCCGCGTAGAGCAGGGCCTTGTGGGCGTTCCGCGCCGCCAGCAGGACAGGACGGCCTGCCTTTGCGGGCCGCATTTGGAGCGCAAGGTGGAGCATGGCCCGGATGCACTGGCTGCTGCCCTCGGTGCTGTAATAGGTGCGGGCGGTGCCAAAGAGCTGCGTCGCGTTGGCCTCGCTCTGAGCGATGATGCCCTCGGCTTCGTACAGCTCGTCTGCGCCCGCAATTTCGGTGATGTCAAGCTCTTCACAGCCCAGCGGGCCGCGGCCCTTGTGGCCCGGCATATGCATCCGGGTAGTGTGCTGCTGGGCGTAGCGACGGACAAAATCGACGACAGGAGTGTTCATGGCTTTATTCGCAGGCTTCGCCGTCTGCGCAGGCGTTGCAGGTGCCGCCCAGCTCGATAGGTACTTCGATGCCCTGAGCTGCCAGCTCCTGGTTCTCAGCAACTTTTATCATGATGGCACACTCGACACGCTTCTTGAACAGCTCACAGCCGTACTCGTAGACGCCGGTGATGCTGCCGGTGGCGTGGTAGGCGTTGGCTGCACAGCCGCCGGAGCAGTAGAGCTTGGCCCAGCAGTCCTTGCACTCGGGGCGGGCGTAGGCGTTGCAGTGCTTGAACTCATCCCGCACGGCGGTGTTGGTGACGCCCTTCCAGATGTCGCCCATCAGGTACTTGGGGTCGCCGACGAACTGGTGGCAGGGGTAGAGGTCGCCCCAGGGGGTGACGGCCATGTACTCGGTGCCGGAGCCGCAGCCGGAGATGCGCTTGTAGATGCAGGGGCCGCCGGTGAGGTCGATCATGTAATGGTAGAAGGTAAAGCCGCGGCCCTCGCGGTCGCGCTTTATCATCTCTTTGGCGAGGATCTCGTACTGCTCCTTCAGGATGGGCAGGTCCTCGGCGGTGAGGGCGCTGGGGTCGGTGGGCTTGGTGACGACAGGCTCCATGCTCAGCTCCGTGAAGCCGAGGTCGGCCATGTGGAAGATGTCGTTGGTGAAGTCGGTGTTGTAGTGGGTGTAGGTGCCGCGCATGTAATAGTTCTTGTCGCCGCGCTTTTTCACGAACTCCTGAAACTTCGGCACGATGGCGTCATAGCTGCCATGGCCTGCGTAGTCCTTGCGGAAGCGGTCATGGACTTCCTTGCGGCCATCGAGGCTCAGCACGACATTGTGGCACTCCTTGTTGCAGAAGTCGATGACATCGTCGTCGATGAGCATACCGTTGGTGGTCATGGTGAAGCGGAAGTTCTTGTTGTGGATCTTCTCCTGCTCGCGGCAGTAGGCGACGAGCTTTTTGACCATGTCGAAGTTCATCAGAGGCTCGCCGCCGAAGAAATCGACCTCGAGGTTGCGGCGGGTGCCGGAGTTCTCGATGAGGAAGTCCATAGCCCGCTTGCCCACCTCGAAGCTCATCAGGGCGCGGTCACCCTGATAGCGGCCCTGCGAGGCGAAGCAGTAGGAGCAGTTGAGGTTGCAGGTGTGGGCGACGTGGAGGCAGAGCGCCTTGACCACCGTCTGGCGGTTCTTGAAGTCGAAAGCCATGTCTTTGTAGACGTCGGGAGCCCAAAGCTTGCCGGCGGCTTCCAGAGAGGCCACGTCCTCGAGGCACTGGCGCAGGTCGGCCTCGGTGACGTCGGGGCGGTCGGCATACTTTGCCAGCATGGCGGCCACGATCTCGTCGGCAGAGTGTTCTTTGTACATTGCAATGACGTCGTAAGCCACGTCGTCCACGACATGGACCGAGCCGCTGCAGCTGTCCAGCACGATGTTATATCCGTTCAGTTGATACTGATGTACCATTTCATTCTCCAATCTATAATTGCCATAAAAAAATGCCGCCCTGCAAAGGCGGCATAGGGTCTGCAATGATTACTTATTGCTGTTCTCGCACTTCTGGTTTGCGACGCCGCAGGAGGTCTTGCAGGCAGACTGGCAAGAAGTCTGGCACTCGCCGCAGCCGCCGGTCACGACGCTCTTGGTCAGGTCACGAGTAGCGATAGTCTTAATACGTTCCATAGTTGAAAACCTCTCTAAGCTCCAAAGTTTCGCATACAGCACTCTGTATACAGTGTTATCTTTATGTATGATAACACGATGTGCGGATTCTGTCAAGATTTTGAGGGTAGGTTTTTATCCCAGCGGCTGATACTTTTTCAGGATGGTATGCAGCCCCAGCTCCCGGGCGCGGGCCAGCAGGTAGCGGTAGCGGCACAAAAGCGCCTGCCGCTCGTAGATGCGCTGCTCGATGAGGTCGGAGTCCACCTCGAGGTCGAACATCATCGCGTTCCGCTGCAGGCAGAACAGGCACTCTTTCAGCTCTTCTTCCAGCTCGGGGTGGTAGCGCTCGTGCTCGTTGTCGCGGGGGATGCGGGGCGAAAGCAGAGTCTGGGTGGTCTTGGATGGGGTTTGCAGCATAAGGCGTCCTCCTTTATTAACAAGTAGAAAATCAGGTACACCTTATTGTATGGCCAGGAGCGTGCAGAAAATGCCACAAGAGAGTACAGAAGAAATTGCTTCTGCCCGGTCAGGCGTCGGCTTCTCTGAATTGCTCGAAAGTACGTCTGAATCGCAGTCTGCAAGAAAAAAGTACAACTTTTTTCAAAAATCCGCTTGACAAAACGCTCGAAGGCGGCTATAATAGCACACGTTGACCGGCTCAATGCCGCGAAACACAACAGGATACTGGGGATTTGCATAGTGGTAGTGCGGTAGACTCTGACTCTACTTGTGGGAGTTCGATTCTCTCATCCCCAACCAGAAAGCCATCTGATTCGTTCAGATGGCTTTTTTGTTTTATCTCTCGGTGCGTTTTTGGGCCGGTGCGACACAAAGCTCTGATTTTTTCTCGCCTGCCGGGGCTATACTGTTTCTTGATGCAACAGGGCAATACGGAAGATAGGAGCCAGGCAAATGAGCATTTGGGACGCATTCGGCAAAGGACGATATAAGGGCTTCTCCCGGGAGGCGGGGCAGCTGCTGGATAAGGCGGTGGAGCTGGCCGGAGGGCTGGGCTGCAAAAAGGCAGACACCGGCCACCTGCTGTGGGCGATGCTGCAAGCGGACGGTGGCCCGGCGGCCCGCTTTCTGGCCGGGAAGAACATCTCGGAGCTGGAAGTGCGGCGTCAGCTGTCCGCCGGGCGGGATGGTTCGGTCACCAGGCTTGCCCGGGGCGATATGGCGGCGGACCTGCGCCGGGCAATGGACTACGCCATCATCGGGGCGCAGAACGCCCACCTGAGCCGGGCCGAGCCGGAGCATCTGCTCTGCGCCATGCTGGAAGACACCGACTGCGCTGCGGGCGTTATGCTGGCGTCGATGGGCGTCCAGCTCACCGAGGCGGTGCGGGAGTGCCGCCAGCTTTCAGGGCAGTTCATCCTGCCTATCCAGCCGCGCTCGGCGTCGTCGCTGCCGCGGGGCAGCCGGGCCAGCGACAAATACTGCCGCGATTTGACCCGCCGGGCGGCGGACGGCGAGCTGGACCCGGTGTTCTGCCGGGAGAAAGAGCTGGACCGGATGGTAGAGATCTTATGCCGCCGCCAGAAGAACAACCCCTGCCTTGTGGGGGAACCGGGCGTGGGCAAGACCGCGCTGGCCGAAGGGCTTGCCCAGCGCATCGCCGACAAGCAGGTACCCCGGATGCTCCAGGGGCGGCGTCTGCTGGCGCTGGACATGGCCAGCCTCGTGGCTGGTACGAAGTACCGCGGCGACTTTGAAGAGCGGTTCAAGAACCTGCTGGAAGAACTCGTCCGGGACGGCAGCGCCATCCTCTTCGTGGATGAGTTCCACACCATCGTCGGCGCAGGTGCGGCAGAGGGGGCTATCGACGCGGCCAGCATCTTAAAGCCGGTGCTGGCCCGGGGTGAGCTGCAGCTCATCGGCGCGACGACGAATCAGGAATTCCGCACCCACATCCAGAAGGACGCCGCCCTCGAGCGCCGATTTGGCCGCGTCCAAATCGAAGAGCCTACGCCGAAGCAGGCCGTGGATATACTGGAAGGTCTGGCACCCCGCTACGAGCGGTATCACGGCGTCCGCCTGCCCAACGAAGCCCTGCGGGAAGCCGTGGAGCTTTCAGTGCGGTATCTGCCGGGGCGCTGTCTGCCGGATAAGGCCATCGACCTCGTGGACGAAGCCTGCGCGGCGGTGCGCATCCGGGCCGAACGGGAAGGGGAGAAAGACCCCGTCCTCAGCCGGAAGGAAATTGCCCGGGTGGTGGCGCAGGCCAGCGGCGTCCCGGCAGAACGGGTGGGCGAAAAGGAGCGGGAACGTCTGGCCCGCCTCGAAGAGCGCCTGAACGCCGAAGTCGTGGGCCAGAGCCGGGCTGTCGCTGCCGTGGCCGGGGCCATCCGGCGCAGCCGCACCGGGCTGGGGGAGCCGGGCCGGCCGATCGGTGCGATGCTCTTCCTCGGGCCTACCGGTGTCGGTAAGACTGCGCTGGCAAAGGCGCTGGCGGAGAGCTGGTTCGGCAGCGAGAAGGCCCTGCTCAAGTTCGATATGTCGGAGTATCAGGAGCAGCACACCGTGGCGCGTCTGCTGGGTGCGCCTCCGGGCTATCTGGGCCACGACGAGGGCGGTCAGCTCACTGAGGCCGTCCGCCGCCGCCCCTACAGCGTGGTGCTCTTTGACGAAATCGAAAAGGCGCATCCGGATATTCAGAATGTGCTCCTGCAGATGCTCGAGGACGGCCAGCTGACCGACTCCATGGGCCGCAAGGCGGATTTTCGCAATACCATCGTCCTGCTGACCTCCAACCTCGGCGCACGATTCCTCGCCGGGCAGAGCGCACCGCTGGGCTTCGGGGCGGGAAGCGAAGCCGCCTTTGAAAAGCAGTCGGAAGCCGCCGTTGCCGAGGCGAAAAAGTGGTTCCGGCCGGAGCTGGTGGGCCGTCTGGATGAGCTCATCGTCTTCCGCCCGCTGGAAGAGCAGAGCCTCTGCTCCATCGCCGAAAAGCTGCTGGGCCAGCTGGAAGAGCGTGCTGCCCGCAGCGGCTATCAGTTGACCCACACGGCCCGGGTCGGCCCGGCGCTGGCGGCAAAAGCACATTCGCCCTATGGCGCGCGAGAGCTGCGCCGACAGGTAGACCGGGCCGTGGAGCAGGCCTTCGCCGACCAGATCGCCTCCGGCAGTGTGAGCCTCGGACAGCACTGGACGGCAGACTGTGCCGAGGACGGCACGATCGTGGTGCAGGAGACGCAGACGGCGGGTGTCGGCTGAAAAGCTCTTGCATCTGCTCTGGTTTTCCGCTATGATAGAGGGCAGGAATCACCAGAGGAGGAAGCCGAATGCGCTATCTGTTTTTGCTCAACCCCACCGCCGGTAAGCGGGACTGCACTGCTGAGCTGGCCCCGGCCATCCGGGCCGCAGCCCAGCGGGCGGGCATCCCGCCGGAAAAACGGAAGGTCGTTGTGACCCGGTACGCAGGCCATGCCCGGGAGCTGGCCGCTGAGGCGGCGCACACCGCGCAGGCCGACGGTGAGCCGGTGCGCATCTGGACAGCGGGCGGCGACGGCACCTTCAACGAGGCGCTGACAGGGGCGCAGGGGTGCAGCCTCGCGGCGGTGGGGTGTCTGCCCTTTGGCAGCGGCAACGATTTTCTGCGCACCTACGGCACGCGGGAAGAGTTCAATGACCTCGACGCCCAGCTGGCGGGCGGCGAGGTGGACATTGATCTGATGCAGACCGACCTCGGCCTTTCGGCGACCATCTGCGCCGCCGGGCTCGATGCGCAGGTGGCTTACGGCATCCCGCAGTTCCGGCGCATCCCGTTCTGCGGCGGCGAGATGGCCTATGCACTCTCCATCGTCAAGCAGCTCTGCGGCCACATCGGCCGGAACGTGACCTTCACCATCGACGGTGAAGAGCTGACGGTGGACTGCCTGATGTGTGCCGTCTGCAATGGCCGCACCTATGGAGGCGGCTTTTATGCAGCCCCCGAGGCTCAGCCCGACGACGGCTGGCTGGACGTCTTCATCATCCGCAGGGTGAGCCGCCTGACGATCGCCCGCCTGCTGGGGATGTACAAGAGCGGCAGGCACTTCCAGAACGGTGAGCTGACGGAACAGGCGAAGCCCTACTTCATCTACCGCCGGGCAAAGTGCGTCTCCCTGCGCCCGGCAGACGGACGCGGCCCTATCGTGGCGACTGCCGACGGCGAGTGCGCTCCCTGCGACGCCATCACCGCCCAGCTCAAGCCGCTGGCCGGGCGCGTCCTGCTGCCCAAACCGGCCTATGAGCGGTTCATGGCCCAGCGTGCCAGCGTGTAAAATGAAAGTATGAGAAGCGCCCTGCACTTTTCTTTAGGGGCTCATCGGATGATCAACAAAGGCGGCGGCCTTCCTTGTCAAGGGAAGCCGCCGCCTTTTCCGTTATCTTACAGCCTGTTTCAGCTGCTCCAGGTCATCCGCATCCGGGTGAGAAAGAGCCTTGTCAAAATTCTCGATCATGGCATCCAGATTGGGCAGATGGATCGGCTGCTTTTTCATCTCTTCGTACCGCTGGCGTACGGACATCGGCATTTTGCCCTGACACATATAGCAGCCGAAAACAGTGTTGCTCTTGTCCAGCGAATGCTCCACCTTTTTCAAGATCTTATCAAAGTATTCTTTACTGCCGCCGAAGCCGGCAGTGCCAAAGAGAAAGATGTTTTTGCCGTGCAGCTGCTTCAAAAAGTCCGAAGTGCTTTCATCGGCATTTCCCTTGTCCGTCCAGAAGCCCACATAAAGGGTGTCCGCTTCCATGGCAGCAGGATCCGGGATGCCGAAATAATCGCAGCCTTCCTGCGGCAGGCAGTCGTGCAGCGTATCTGCCAAGATTTTTGTGTTGCCTGTTTTGCTGCTGTATACGATTGCGTAACTCATAACTTCTCCTTTGTGAATGTCTTTTTGTTAAGTATATCGTGATTTTTTGCCGGGTGGGTTTATGCGTTTTTTGCTTCTTTTTCTCGCAAAGCATCATAAACACAGCGAGTTCCCTGATGTGCCATCAGCCCGCCCAGACACTTCTTATTGCAGCGGAGACAGCGGTGGATCTGTTCCGCCTGTCCGTTTTTCAGCTTGTTCACCCAATCCGGGTCTGCCAGAAGCTGGCGGCTCATGGCGGCGCACTGGATGCGTCCGCTGGCGAGCTGCTGCTCCACAAGATCCGGGTCGTTCAGACCACCGACACCACAGATGGGCAGCTCGGTGTACTGCCGCACCTCATCGCAGAATTTGAGGAAGCATCCCGGCTGGCTGAAATAGGGATGATCGGCGGGCGGGATGGTGTTTTCCAAGGCGGAATGGTTTGCCAGCGTTACATGGAAGCTGGTCACACCCGCCTGCTCCAGCAGCGGAACGAACACCGGTAGTTCTTCTTCCACCACACCGGCATTGCCAAAGTGCGGGTTTTCCTGCCGGACGGCCAGCTTGTAATCAATGGACATCCCCGGAACCGCCGCATGGACAGCCGAGACCGCTTCCGCCGCAAAACGGGCGCGGTTTTCTGCGCTGCCGCCGTATTCATCGGTGCGCTTATTAAAGACTGCCGAGCTGAAGCTGCCGCACATACGGTCACCGTGGATCTGGATCATGTCAAATCCTGCTTTTTTTGCGAGAACAGCGGCAGTGCCGAAAGCAGAGGTGATCTCTTTTACTTTTTTGTGAGGCATATTCGTAATATATGGAGCAACCTCATTATTTAAAAGAGGGCGGAGTTCCTGCATGCTGATCCGTTTTGTGAGCACGCCCGGAACATATTTTAACATGGCTTTGATATTGGAATCGGACTGATGAAGCTGGGCGCATACCTTACAGTCATTGTCATGGGCGATCCCGATCACTTTTTCATAGAATGCAAAGCCTTTTTTGTCAAAAAGTGATTTTCCGAAATGACTTTTTCCAACCGGAACGTCTCCGACAATGATCATAGCGCAGCCGCCAGCTGCAATCCGGTGTATTTTTTCAAAGTAATCTTCATCCGATAAACCGAATGTTGTAGGGGCAAAAATAATGCGGTTTTTTAAGGTTAATCCTCCATAATTGAAGGGAGTCTGAATTGTTTCGTACATAATCTCACACTTTCTGAATTGATATTTTACACAGCAGATTTAAAAGGAGCTGCTGCTCCTCATTGGTAAGACCGGTCAATTTGGTGGCATCCCAGTCGAAAAGTACCTGATGGCAGACATCAAAAGCCTGTTTCCCAAGAGGGGTTAAGGTTAACCGGTAACTGCGGCCGGATTTCTTTTCTTTGATCAGAAAACCATCTTCTGCAAGTTTCGCAACGGAGCGCTGCGAATGTCCCCAGTCCAGTTTTAAGGCGCTGGTCAGTTCTGATGGGGTACACTCAGGATGTTTGCCCACATAAATGATAAAGTACATCTGACCAAAGTTAAGACCTAACTCATGGAGCTTTTCTGTTGTGTAAGCGGCAAATTCTTTATATAGTTCAGTTGTATAGTAGGAAAGAGTTGATATTAGCATAAATCCTCCTTACATCGCAAAGCGAAATCCAATTTTCATATCGAAAACTGAGTATTTTCGTTTCCAACTGCACACAGTATAAAACCGATACTTGACTTTGTCAAGTAAGAAAATAAAAAAAGTTGTATGAGTTTTTGACCGGATGACTAGTGATCTTTTATCATTCGGGTGAAAACCCATACAACCGTTCCTGCTTATTCAGAAATATGATTTTCGCGCATATATTCACCAATTTTTTTATCACAGGCAAGAATGTGGTTTGCAAGCCAGTTCAGTAAAAACTGGATCAGATCAAGAAGATATACCTGCTGGTTGTCATCCAGATCCTCCATTTCATCCAGATCGATATTTACAAGACGGTCTACAAATGCAGCGTGTGCCCGTTTCTGTGAAGGAAGTTCAGGATAATGGATGCGCTCCATCAGAGCCTCTTCCTCGCTGAAATGTAATTCCGTATAATCTCTCAGTTCTGCCAGCAGACGCATGATCTCATCGTATTTATCATGTAAAAGCTGGTCGTGGATGAGGTCATTGGTATCACTGATGATCTCAAACAGCTTGCGGTGCTCATCATCGACAAATGTGATGCCGGTTTTGTATTTGTCCGTGAATGCAAATGGATCCTCTGTAGATTCTTCCGTAGGGATCATTTTCCCGATCATCATATCGCTGCTTAAAATATGATGATAAAGCCAGTGCACGAGGTAAGTAAGAAGTTCATTTAACGATCTCTTGGCATTGCGTGGTGATGTGGTATCCAGTTTAAATTCATTGATCGTCTTTGTAAATGCAGCGTGTTCTGTCTTCTGGAGAGGAAGCTCAGGATCATGGATACTCTCCATATAAGCCTCCTCATGAGCAAGGTGCGTAGCTGCGTAATCTTTCAGGTTTGCGATCAGGCTTTGACCGATGGCTGTCACATCCTCTGTTTTCTCAACTAACTCGAATGCTTCATTTATCATCTGGAACAGACGCTTGTGTTCTTCATCGATTGCATCAATATGAAGCATACAGTCTTCTGTAAATTCGTACATAAAATCCTCCTTCTGTGTGTCATAAATCCGCAGCGCTTACGGAAAAGTGCAGTGGAATGTCTTTCGTGTTGCTACATTTATGTCATCATCATAGCACATGCTGGAAGAAAATTACAGTTGTTTTCGTGGAAATTATGCCATACTTTTACAGGTACTGCGGATGAAATTTGCAATAATCCTTTTCATCGATTCAAATTAATGATATAATTTTTCTAAAATGTTGACAGATATACATTTTATCTTCCTAAAATGTTGATGATTTACATTAAAAAGTGTTATTTATGTTGATCAGAGGTGCCTTATGTTAAAAAGAAAAGCAACAAATTTTATGAAAAACTGGATAAACACAAAGGATAAGAAGTGCCTTGTCGTTCAGGGTGCCAGACAAACAGGAAAGACATATACCGTTGAACGTTTTGCCGAAGAAAATTATGAAGAACTGGTTGAAATTAATTTTAAACAGATGCCTTCTGCGATGGAGATATTTTCTGGAGATCTTACCGTAGATGCTATGGTTATGGGTATGCGGTTCCGCTTCCCTGAAAAGAAAATTATTCCTGGAAAAACATTGATTTTTCTGGATGAAATTCAGGAATGTCAGGAAGCGGTCACATCACTTAAATTTTGGGCGATAGATAATAAATATGATGTAATTGTATCTGGCTCACTTCTTGGAATCGACTACAAACGTGCCTCTTCTTATCCGGTTGGATATGTTGATTATTTGAAAATGTATGGGATTGATTTTGAAGAGTTTCTGTGGGGAATGGGAATATCCGGGGATATGATAGAAAATCTCTGTGGTTATCTGCGTTCTAAAACGATTGTGCCTGAAGCAATTCATTCGCAAATGATGAATTATTACAGACAGTACATTGCAATAGGTGGTATGCCAGAGGCAGTACAGAAATATATAGACACAAAAGATTTTAGGGAAATTGACAGGATACAGCGCAGCCTCTTACAGGGATACCAGTATGACATAGCACATTATGCAACAGCTGAGGAAAAGGTAAAAGCAGAGAAGTGTTATCTTTCTCTTGCAAAACAGTTACTGGATAAGGAAAACCATAAATTTCAATATAAAGAGGTCGAGCATGGTGGTCGGGCACAAAAATATTTTTCAAGTATTGAGTGGCTGCTTCGTGCGGATATGGTGCATTTATGCAAACTGGTAACAGATGTCAGATTTGATCTGGATGACTATGCAAGAGATGACTTTTTCAGGGCATACACAACGGATTTATCTCTTTTGATAGCGATGAAAGATTTTTCATTAAAACAACATATCGTAGAAAATACGTTATTCGGAAACTCAAAAGGCGGTATATATGAATGTGCCATAGCAGATGCACTTTACAAGAAAGGATATCCGTTATATTTCTATAAGACAATGAAACAATATAAGGGAAAAGTCTTGAAGGCTATGATGATGCTCTT
>OGHN01000435.1_pt1 | contig 21455 bp, 14 predicted proteins | sample 1571511 | NCBI WGS metagenome assembly OGHN01 (sample SAMEA2582024, study PRJEB24529) | metagenome | biome: Human gut stool | place: China | collected 2011 | reverse complement strand
CTTCTAAAGATTATTTTGGTCTTTTATTATACGTTCCATTTGTTTTAGTTAATATTTATATTTTATTATACACTAATTATCATCTATTTAAAATATTTTATTTTGTCTTTATAGCAATATATTTTTTGAATTTCAAATATAAAAATCATCTAAAAAACAATTTTAAAACAGAAAAACCCGGCAGACATTATAGTCTGCCGGGTTTTTCTGTTTTATTTTCTGCTTACTTCTACTTCAAACATCCGTTTCCATGGTAAAGTGAAATTATACTTACTTACTCTGTCACCTAAAACAGGCTGTGCCAGCTCTAAAATATCTTTGGTGATAACGGCTTCAGCCTCTTGCACCTGTTGAGTGTTAAGTCCACTGTTAGGCCAATAATTAGGCCAAATCAATTCCACATAAGTCTTATTACGCACATTGGCCTGATAAGCCCAATCATCCAGGTATCTTACAGTAAGTAAGGATTGACGGTCGGCCGCATCCATACTTTTAGCCAGTAAACCTTGCCCCAAAGCAAAGCCCAATGTGTTTCCAGCAGTGTTCCAGCCACCGTAAGCAGCAAGTTTCTCCGCCAGATTTTCCTTAAACAGTTCTTTGACTAAAGCATTATCTGCACCATTGCCATAAGCAATATCAGCTACTGCGACTGCCTTGCCCTGCTTCAGATATCCTTTAACATCCGCAACAAATTCTTCTGTCTGTTTTGTTATCTCACCCGTATTTTTTGGATTAGAGGCTTCCAACGTCACTCCGTCCAACGGAGTATTAACAGCCAACACCAAATCTGCCCTCGTTAATTTAGCGGTAGGCCAGCCACCGGCAGCATGAATATGCTCTGCTGCGCTGAAAGCAATCGGGTCATCTTCATAGGTCGGTATAGTCGCTCCGCCTTTGCCTTCTGCAAAATCAATATAGACCATAGGAATCTCATAACTGACTCTGCTGGCAGCACGGCTTAATAAAATCAGGCCAAGCTGATCCGCGCCTGAGAAAAAGCGAATTTTTTCTTTTGGCAGTTCTCTGACAAGAATGTCCATTTTGCGTGCTTCTTTATGGGCCTGTGAATATGGTGCCGTATCATCGCGGCCAATCAGTAAATAGTCAAAATTACCGCTTTCTACGCCATGCAGCAAAAGTTCCGTAGTTGCTATATTCAAATTGCGGCGCTGCGCTCTGTCATCTTGAACAGCTTGAGGTATTTCCGCCTGTAACGCTGCCAGTTCTTTACGTTCTTTTCTGCTGATTTCTTTTAAATCCAGTTTATCTTCTAAGGCTCCCATTCTAAACAGCTTTGGTCCCCATTCGGCGTAATAAGCAGGTTCTACAGGAGCACTGCTGGCTTTGGGAGAACGCATGATAGTTGTAAATACATAAACAAAGGGGTCACCACCCTGCGCTTTCAACTTTAATAAACGTTCTGCCCGCTCTGTTAAAACGTCTTTCGGCAGATGATGCGTCCTCGAATCAACCAGTCCGCCATAGATCAGCGCATCTGATGAAACAACGATCGCATTGGCTGTTGCGGATCGCGCCGCCAGCCATTCATACAATTTATCAGGATTACCGCTATGATCACTGCTGGCAATATATTCTAATGGCGGCGTTTCCACATTCCATCCGGCTGCCTGCATAGTTTCCACTGCATAATCCAAACAAACCGGCCTGTTATCTAAAGGCACGAACAGCAGCGTATTCCTCCCCATACTGGCTTCTGTAATTGTAAACGGTAAAAAATATATTACGAAGAAAGCTAAAACAAAACAAATTTTTTTCATACCGATAATCCTTCCCAAGCTTTTTCAATAAAAAATCCCTTCCATGTAAATTCTACACAGAAGGGGTTTTTTCCTGCTAACAACGGGTTAAACTGAACCTACTCAGGAAATCCTTCGTACGCTGATTCTGAGGCGCGGTAAAAATAACATCCGGGCTGGCATCTTCAGCAATCACACCCTGATCAATGAAAATAACGCGGCTGGAAACATCACGGGCAAATGCCATTTCGTGTGTAACGATCACCATCGTCAAACCTTCTTCTGCCAGTTCACGCATAACGGCTAAAACTTCGCCTACCATCTCGGGATCAAGCGCAGAAGTAGGTTCATCCATCAATAATACTTCCGGCTCCAGAGCCAAAGCTCTGGCAATCGCCACACGCTGCTGCTGACCTCCGGAAAGCTGATGCGGCTTCGCATTGATATAGCTCGCCATGCCAACATGTTCCAGATATTTCATAGCAATTGCTTTTGCTTCTTCCGACTTTTTCCCCAGTACTTTGACCTGGCCTACAACACAGTTCTCTAAAACTGTCATATTATTAAACAAATTGAACTGCTGAAAAACCATACCTACTTTGGTCCGATATAAAGGCAGATTTTTAAAACATTCCAAAACATTTTCGCCACGGTAGCCGATCACTCCGTCAGTAGGCTGCTCCAGATAATTAACGCAACGGATCAAGGTAGACTTACCGCTGCCGGAAGGACCGATAACGCAAACTACATCGCCCTTATGCACGTCAAAATCAATACCCTTTAAAATCTCACGTTCTCCAAAATTCTTTTTCAACCCTTGGACGGATAACAACAATTCTTTACTTTGTTCAGCAGTCATTAATAATTACCGTCCTTTCTCTTTTTACCGGCCACATTAACAGGAAAATGACCACATGGATCCTGCATGGGATCAAAAGACACCAGTTGATAATCCTTAGGTCCATCCATTTTCCCTTCCCACCAGCGCAAAAGTCTTGAAGCGGTAAAAGTCATAATAAAATAAATAACGCAGGTAATGAAGAATATTTCAAAGTACCTGTAATATACGCCTGCTGCCGATTTTGAAGCAAAATACAGCTCTGTGACAGAAATTACATTCAAAACCGATGTATCCTTAATATTGATGATCAGATTATTACCGATCTGAGGCATGATATTACGCAGGGCCTGCGGCAGAATTACACAGCGCATCGTCTGAAAATGATCCATGCCGATAGCCACAGCAGCTTCGCGCTGACCCGGATCGATCGATTCAATACCGCCGCGTACAGTTTCCGCCATATATGCGCCCGTATTGATAGACACAACTAAAAAACCGGCAAACATTGGTGACATATCAATGTTAAACATACTCATAGCACCATAATATACTACCATAGCCTGTACGATCATCGGCGTACCGCGGAAAAGTTCTACATAAGCATTCAAGACCAATTGAGTCACTTTTACAAGAGCCTTTTTGGCAGCACTTGCCTTTGGATCCTCGGGAATAGTCTGGATAATACCTACAACAAGACCGATTACGCAACCGATCAGAGTGCCGACAATAGCCAAAAGTAAGGTCACACAAGCGCCTTTTAACAGAACATCACCATATTGATGCAGTAAAAAAGTCACCCATCCAAAAAATGACTCGGGCATTGTTGTCATAAGTTCCTCCACCTAACATAATTAATTGATAAAACACTGTTATTTATTATAGCACAGATATCCCTTAATTCGCAAAAGAATAATATGGTAAAAAAGGAAAATAAGGGACGGCATAATTGCCGTCCCTTTAGGCATAACCGGTAACTATTATTGAGCTAAAGGTTGTTTTTTAATAGCTTCGTCCATCATTTTATCAAAATCAGCAGCAGTCATTTTTTCCAAAACAGCATCCATTGCCTTAACAAGCTCTGTATTGCCTTTTTTCACAGCGATACCAATTTCAACATCTTCACGAGAAGTTTTGAAGCCTTTTCCTTCTTCAAAGTTCAAGACAGTCAATTCCGGATTAGCAAAAGCGGCAGCTTTTGCAGTAGGGATATCAGTAACGATCAGATTGCATTTTCCGGAAGTCAATGCAACAATCATACCAGGTACCGTATCAATAGCCGGCAATTTTTTTACATCGGGAACTTGATCAATCTGGTCATACCAGATTGTATTAAGCTGAGAAGTTGCTACGGAACCTTTTAAATCAGCGACGCTTTGAGCCTTAGCCTGCTCGGAATCTTTTTTTACCAGAGCAACTACCGTTGCATAGTAATATGGTTTTGTAAAATCTACAGTTTCTTTACGTTTAGAGGTAATAGACATGCCTGCAATAGCGGCGTCAATCTTACCGCTGACAACTGCTGGAGCCAGACCATCCCATTCGATTTTATGGATTTCCAGATCAGCACCCATAGAATCAGCCAGCTTCTTAGCCATCATTACGTCGTAACCATAAGCATACTCATTGCTGCCTGCAATTTTTACAGCACCGCCGTCAGCTTTGGTCTGAGACCAGTTGTAAGGAGCATAAGCGCATTCCATACCAACCTTCAATACTTTTTTGTCAGATTTTTTCTCTCCGCCGCAACCAGCAGTAAAAGCAACTGCAGCCATCAGCATAGTACATACAGCAGCTGTAACTAATTTTTTCAAATTCATTCTTCTAACACGCCTTTCCATCAAATAAATTATGTGTTAATTTTACAGTTCTATGCGCAAGAAGTCAATATAAATCAGCATGTATACAATGCACATAACATTTTATCAGCTTTATAGAACTTATTTCACATAGTTGTTCATATTATTATCTTTCAAAATAACGTCATGAGCACCGCCTTCAACCAGCGAAGTTGAAGAAACCAAGGTCATTTTTGCGTTTTTCTTAAGATCGTCCAAGTTAAGAGCGCCGCAGTTACACATAGTAGAACGCACCTTGCTCAAAGTAAGCGTTACATTATCTTTTAACGTACCGGCATAAGGAACATAAGAATCAACACCTTCTTCAAAAGAAAGCTTAGATGCACCGCCCATATCATAACGCTGCCAGTTACGGGCACGATTCGATCCTTCACCCCAGTATTCTTTCATATAATTACCGTTGATATTTACTTTATTCGTCGGGCTCTCATCAAACCGGGCAAAATAACGGCCAAGCATTAAAAAGTCAGCACCCATTGCCAATGCCAGAGTCATATGATAATCATAAACAATACCGCCGTCAGAACAGATAGGAACATAAATTCCCGTTTCTTTATAATATTCGTCACGAGCTTTAGCAACTTCTATCAAAGCCGTTGCCTGACCGCGACCTATACCCTTTTGTTCGCGGGTAATACAGATAGAACCGCCGCCGATACCAACCTTCACAAAATCAGCACCGGCCTCGGCCAAATAGCGGAAGCCTTCTGCATCTACAACGTTGCCAGCGCCCACTTTTACTGTATCTCCATAATGCTCGCGAACCCAATCCAAAGTCAATTTCTGCCATTCAGAATAACCCTCTGAAGAATCAATGCAAAGCACATCGGCACCGGCATTAACCAAAGCCGGTACACGTTCAGCATAGTCGCGGGTATTAATGCCAGCCCCTACTACGTGACGTTTTTTACTGTCCAAAAGCTCTAAAGGATACTCTTTATGAGTAGCATAATCTTTACGGAAAACCATATACAATAAACGGCCTTCATCATCAATAATAGGCAATGTATTCAGTTTATTATCCCAAATGATATCATTTGCTTCCTGCAGCGAAGTCTCTTTGCCGCCAACAATCATTTCATTGATTGGCGTCATAAAAGTGCTGACCTTCGTATTCAAATCCATACGGCTGACACGATAATCACGACTGGTAACAATGCCTTCCAATTTGCCGTTCACAGTGCCGTCAGAAGTAACCGCTACCGTAGAATGACCTGTTTTTTCTTTCAGAGCAACGATATCTGCCAAAGTGCTGTCTGGTCGGATATTAGAATCACTGCTGACAAAACCGGCACGATGTGTTTTTACACGCGCCACCATAGCAGCTTCATTTTCAATAGTCTGGGAACCATAAATAAAGGATATACCACCCTCTTTGGAAAGCGCTATCGCCATTTTATCATCAGAAACAGACTGCATGATAGCAGAAACGAGAGGAATATTCAATGTAATCGCTGATTCTTCACCTTTTTTAAATTTTACTAAAGGAGTACGTAAATCAACGTTCGTCGGTACACATTCTTTTGAGGAATAACCAGGAACAAGCAGGTATTCACTAAAAGTATGAGCGGGTTCATCATAATAAAATGCCATTGTATTCATCTTCCTTTTCTCTAAATTTTATCTGGAGCTTGTAGGCTTTTTAAGCTGATTTAAGTTATACAAAACGTCCCAGTGCCAAAGCATTGGGACGTCATTATTATTTTTTTAATGCGCGCCAGGCAATATCCTTACGATAATGGGCATCAGCAAAGCTGATTTTTCCCGCAGCTTCATAAGCCTTATCTTTCGCCTCACGGATATTTTTCCCAACGGCTGTGACACCAAGCACACGACCGCCAGCAGTAACTATTTGGCCATCAGCACATTTAGTTCCTGCATGGAAAACAACAACGTCTTCCCTTGCAGCAGTCTCTTCCAAGCCACTGATAGGCAAGCCTTGTTTATAGCTTCCAGGGTAACCACCTGAAGCCATAACAACACATACAGCAGCTTTGTCATACCAGCCGATATCAGCCTGAGCTAAAGTACCTGTAGCGCAGCACAGCATTATTTCTGCCAAATCACCATCAAGAAGCGGCATAATAACCTGTGTTTCAGGATCTCCAAAACGGCAGTTAAATTCAACTACTTTAATGTCGTCGCCGTTAATCATCAAACCTGCATATAAACAACCCTGATACGGTCTTCCCTCTGCCTTCATTGCTGCAATAGTCGGCTTTAAAACCTTTTCCACAGCCTTCAGCCGCAGAATATCAGTCATAACAGGAGCAGGAGCATATGTTCCCATACCACCAGTATTTGGCCCTTCATCATTATCGTTTATCCTTTTATGGTCCTGTGCTGCAATCATGGAAACGATAGTATCACCATCAGTAAACGCCAGTAAGGATGCCTCTTCGCCTTCCATAAACTCTTCTAAAACCACACGTGCGCCGGCACCGCCAAATTTAAGGTCTCCCATCATATCGTCAACAGCAGCAAATGCTTCTGCTTCAGTCATAGCAACAACTACGCCTTTACCTGCTGCCAAACCATCCGCCTTAACAACAATCGGAGCGCCTTTTTCTTTGATATAAGCCTTGGCTGTTTCTATATCCTCGCATACTTTAAAAAAAGCTGTAGGGATCCCGTATTTTTCCATCAGCTGTTTAGAAAAAGCTTTAGAACCTTCCAGCTCTGCAGCCGCCTTACTGGGCCCAAACAATGCCAGACCTCTTGCCTTAAAAACATCGGCAATACCTTCAACAAGACTTGCTTCCGGACCAACAACTGTTAAATCAATACAGTTAGCCTCAGCATAATCAGCAAGTTTTTCTAATTCCTGCAATGGTAAATCAATACATTCACATTTATCAAGCAAAGCGATACCAGGATTTCCCGGTGCCGCATAAATCGTTTCCACCTGAGGGCTTTGCGCCAACTTCCAGGCCAGAGCATGTTCACGTCCGCCGCCGCCGATTAATAATAAACGCATTATTTCATCAACCTTTTCATCTTATTTACCTTCAACCAACTGCTTGGTCAGGTATTCACAGATCATAGCATCATATTCGGAAGTATGGTTAAAGGCTTCTTTGGCCAATGTTTTGCGTGTTTTGATGTCTGCGTCCCCATACTGCTGCAGCATAGCAATCAGGCTGGTATAACGGGCTGGGTTAGTAACAATAATTACATCACGGAAATTTTTAGCAGAGGCACGCACCATTGCCGGACCGCCAATATCAATATTTTCTATCGCTTCTGCCTCTGTAACGTTTGGTTTAGCAATTGTTTCTTTAAAGGGATACAAATTGACAACCACTAGATCTATCGGTTTTATATCATGTTTTTCCAAAGCTGCCATATGCTCGGGATTACTGCGTACAGCCAAAATACCACCGTGGATCTTAGGATTCAAAGTTTTAACACGACCATCCATAATTTCAGGGAAACCAGTCACATCGCTGACATAAGTTACAGGTATTCCGGCTTCTCTGATAGCAGTCATCGTTCCGCCGGTTGAAATAATCTCTACTCCAATGTCATGTAGAAATTGGGCCAACTTCACAATACCGGTTTTATCAGATACACTCAATAACGCTCTTTTGATTCTCATTATTTATCACCTCATCTCAAGGATGCACGATAACGCGCCTTCCCTGTATTTCCAGCTTGCCTAACGCCCACAAACGTAAAGCCTCCGGCATCGCCTTATGTTCTTCAACTAAAATTCGTGCTGCTAAAGATTCCTCTGTATCGTCATTTAAAACAGGCACAGGTTTCTGTAATATAATCGGACCACTATCTGTTCCTTCATCGACAAAATGTACAGTACAGCCAGCAATCTTCACACCGTATTCCAAAGCCTGCCCCTGGGCATCAAGGCCTGGAAAGCTTGGCAAAAGTGCCGGATGGATATTTATGATTTTCTGTGTCCATTTATTAACAAAATTCCCGCTCAATATCCGCATAAAACCGGCTAAAACAACAAGTTCTGCACCATGAGCGCGCAAAGCTGCATCAATCTTGCCTTCAAACTCTTCCTTAGAAACACATTCTTTACGTGGAATTGCTACAGCAGCTATTCCAGCTTTCTCTGCACGTTCCAAAGCATATGCATCAGCCTTATCACTGATAACAACAGCAATTTCCAAAGGTAAATAGCCGTCGGCTATCCTGTCCAATACGGATTGCAGATTGCTGCCGCGACCGCTGACCAAGACGCCAATTTTACGGCTACTCACTGAAAACGCCGCCTTTCATAATTGCTTTTTTATTACCGGCAACAACATTTCCTAATTCATAGAAAGGTTCACCTACAGAAGTAAGATGACTACGCACGGCATCCGCTTCTTCAGGAGCAACTACTAAAACCATACCTACCCCCATATTGAACGTACGGTACATTTCTGCCCAGGGCACATTGCCCCACTCCTGCAATTTTTTGAAAACCACAGGTATTTCCCAAGCTGCGGCATTGATTTCCGCATCACATTTTTCTGGCAGGATACGTGGAATATTATCGTAGAAACCGCCACCAGTAATATGCACCATACCGTGAAGATCAAATTTTTCGATCAGAGGCAGACAGGATTTAGGATAGAGCCGTGTTGGTGTCAGCAGTTTTTCACCTAAACTGCAGCCAAATTCCGGAATCTCAGTACTCATATCATAATTCATCACTTCGAAACAAATTTTACGAACCAAAGAAAAACCATTGGAATGCACGCCACTGGAAGGCAATCCTAAAAGTACATCACCAGGAGCAACTTTATCCCCGGTAATCATTTTACTTTTTTCAACAACACCTACACAAAAACCCGCAATATCATATTCGCCTTGGGAATAAAAACCCGCCATTTCAGCAGTTTCACCGCCAATCAACGCGCAACCCGATTCTTGACAGGCTTTGGCGACACCCTGCACTATATTTGCAACTTTCTCCGCATCAACTTTATCGACAGCAATATAATCAAGGAAAAACAGAGGTTCAGCACCTTGCACTAAAATATCATTAACACACATTGCAACGGCATCTTGACCGATAGTATTATGCTTATCGGCCATAAACGCCAATTTTAACTTAGTGCCAACACCATCAGTCCCGGAAACAAGAATCGGTTCCTGATATTTTCCAGAATTCAGTGCAAACAAACCGCCAAACCCGCCCAAATCTCCGATAACCTCAGGACGATAAGTCGCACGAACACTTTCTTTCATTAATTCAACAGCACGATTACCAGCATCAATATCAACACCCGCATCGGCATAAGTCATTTGTTTTTTGCTTTGCTCGCTCATGGGGACCTCCTAATTATTTGTTCTCAAAAATATATTTCGAACCTTGACGGATAGTTTCTTCCGCATTATCGGGATAACCTGCATTGAAGCAAGCATAACACATACCTTCAGGATCCATACTGCTCAAAGAACGTTTTAATCCTTCCAGCGAAATATAGTGTAGAGAATCAGCGCCGATATACTGGCAGATTTCATCTTCTGTATGCGTAGAAGCAATCAATTCCTTTCGCACAGAAGTATCAATGCCATAATAGCAGGGGTCCGTTACAGGAGGGGAACTGATGCAGACATGCACTTCTTTTGCACCGGCATCCTTAAGTAATTTGACGATCTTACCACTGGTAGTACCGCGAACGATAGAATCATCAACCATAACAACGGACTTGCCTGCAACAACACTCTTTACTGGATTTAATTTTAAGCGAACAGCATTTAAACGCTGCTTTTGCGTTGGCTGAATAAAAGTACGGCCAACATAACGATTTTTCGTTAATCCTTCCATAAAAGGTACACCTGACTCTAAGCTATAACCAACAGCTGCCGCAGTACCGGAGTCAGGTACAGAAATAACAATATCCGGATGGATCTCTTTAGTTTCTTTTGCCAGCTCACGCCCCATATTGATTCGTGCCTGATAAACACATTGTTTATCAATAACGCTGTCCGTACGGGCAAAATAAACATATTCAAAAATACAGTGCGCACATTTAGACGGCATCTCTTTGGACCACATCATACTCTTAGGTTCGGCATAGTCATCTTCAAAAACCAGCATTTCACCCGGTTTGACATCACGAATAAATTCTGCGCCAACCAAATCAAAAGCACATGATTCAGAAGCCACTACCCAACCGCCATCAAGCTTACCCAAACATAATGGCCTGAATCCGTAAGGATCACGCACTGCAATCAATTTATGATCAGTCATGATCAAAATAGCAAAAGCACCTTTGATTTCATTAACTGCTTCAGCAACACGGTCTTCAACTTTCTCTTTCCGCGAGCGGGCAATCAGGCTCAAAACAACCTCTGTGTCAACAGTAGTCTGAAAAACCACACCATCTCTGGTCAAGCGAGACCGCAATTCGGCAGCATTAGTCAAATTACCGTTATGCGATAAAGCCAAGTTACCGCCGTCAAAATAAACGCGCAGCGGTTGAGTATTGTATGCCATACTGGAACCAGTTGTTGAATAGCGTACATGTCCGATAGCTATGTGTCCAGTAAGATCACCGACACCGTCTTTATAAACGTCAGCTACCAGACCCATGCCTTTTTTGACCTGCATATTGCTGCCATCAGTAGTAACAATACCGGTACTTTCCTGCCCACGATGCTGCAATGCATACAATCCCCAATAAGTATTGAGTGCAACATCGTCTTTATGCGAATAAATACCAAAAACACCGCATTCTTCATGTAATTTGTCTAATTCAAAGTCAATACCAGGCACAGTTAATTCTCCTTTTTCAACCATTTCTTACTTACCCTCAGCACGCATTTTTGCGAGCTTCTCACCTTTGGCTTTTACTTCTTCCTGCATCTGCAAACGATTTTCTGCTAATTTAGTAACCAGTTCAGGGTATTTTACAGACAGTATCTGTACTGCAAACAAAGCAGCATTTTTAGCGCCATTAATAGCCATCGTCGCTACAGGAATACCTGCAGGCATTTGCACAAAGCTTAAAAGCGCATCCATACCATTCAAAGGTGTGGCATTGATGGGAATACCGATTACAGGCACTGTAGTGTAAGCAGCAATAACACCGCCTAAATGGGCAGCAGCACCGGCAGCGGCAATAATAGCCTCTACGCCGCGATTGCGTGCGCCAGCAGCAAATTCATGTACCACATCCGGAGTACGGTGTGCCGAAGCAACTATCACCTCTACCTCTACTCCAAATTCTTTCAGAGTTTTTTCTGCCGGCTCAAGAATAGGCCAGTCAGAATTACTTCCCATAATAATAGCAACTTTCATGCTTCTGCCTCCTAAAGTATCTGTGAGAAAAAATAAAACCCAAGTCGAAATCTTTCAACTGCTATATGCGCAACTAAAAATCCTTCTCGGGTCATCTCTACCATCTTATTTATTATTATAATTTTACCAATAGCTTCCCTATGTGTCAATTATAATGTGAACTTTTTAACAAAAAATCATCCTATCGTTCGCTTTTTTCAAAAATTAATGAAATTCTGTTGTTTAATTTGATAAAAACCTCTACTCCTTTATGATAAGGAGTAGAGGTTTTACTTAAAAGTCTGTAATTTTACTGTTGGTCGCTATTAGTAGTGTTATATTTGATTTTGATATCACGATAACGATTCATACCGGTACCAGCCGGAATAAGTTTACCAATGATAACATTTTCTTTAAGTCCTAAAAGCGGATCAACTTTGCCTTTGATTGCGGCATCTGTCAGCACGCGTGTAGTTTCCTGGAAGGATGCAGCAGACAGGAAAGAATCAGTAGCCAGAGATGCTTTGGTAATACCAAGCAGCACCGGACGTCCTTCTGCAGGCTGTAAGCCTTTTTCCAGCATTTCCGCATTCTGTGCTTCAAATTCTGCAACATCGATATATTCACCCGGCAGCATATAAGTATCGCCAGCTTCTTCGATGCGGATTTTACGCATCATTTGGCGAACCATAACTTCGATATGCTTATCGTTAATCTCAACACCCTGAGATTTATAAACTCCCAATACCTGTTGAACCAGATAACGCTGAGTAGCACGCACACCACTGATACGTAAAATATCATGCGGATTGAGTGACCCTTCAGTCAGACGATCGCCGACAGCAATTACCATGCCCTCGGTAACAGCGAGTTTAGACCCATAAGGAATAGTATAAATCTGCTCCCCATCTTCACTGGTAACAGTTACTTTACGGATGCCGTTTTCTTCACCAATGTGTACAGTACCAGCATTTTCAGTAAGTAAACCAGGATGTTTCGGTTTACGGGCTTCAAACAGCTCTTCAACACGGGGTAAGCCCTGAGTGATATCGTCACCTGCTACGCCACCGGTGTGGAACGTACGCATAGTGAGCTGAGTACCAGGTTCACCAATGGATTGAGCAGCAATAGTACCAACAGCTTCGCCAACTTCAACTTTTCTACCTGTAGCCAGATTACGGCCATAACATTTACGGCAAACGCCGACTTTGGCTTTGCAATTGAGTACGGAACGGATTTTTACTTTTTCACGCAACGAAGAAATCTGATCCGCCATATCTTCAGTAACATAATCATTGATATGGTAACAGATATTACCATCATTATCCAAAATATCTTCAGCAAGATAACGTCCTACGATACGGTCGCGCAAAGATTCAATAACAGTTTGTTTATTTTTACCTTCGGTAATCGATTCAATCTCAATACCTTCGATTGCATTATTGCGAACTTTAACATCGCGGACAGTACCATTAGCCAAAATAGCGTCGATAATTGCTTCGTCATAAGTCGCACCGGCTTCGATCAGCACTGTACCATCAGCTGCCACAACATCTTCAGCAACTTCTCGGCCATCAAAATGATGCATCATTGCTTCTTTCAATACAGCATTAGATTGTTCATCGCTGATATTAATCTGAATTGTCTCGGTTTCTTCTCCGCTCATATCGTCAGTAGCATATAAAACTACTTCCATGACCTTTGCTGCAGCTAATTTGTTATACAAATCTTCTGTCACAATCGTATCAGCTTCGACAATTAACTCACCTGTAGCAGGATCAGTAATACCAGCTGCCAAATTACGTCCAATAACAATCTCGCGCAGTTTATTCTGACTGGAACCCAAGGTTGCTTTGCAAAGACGTCCGCGCTCTTTTACAAGATTGATACCAACGATATCACAGTCATCTTCACGTACGATCACATCCTGAGCAACGTCAACCAAACGACGGGTCAGATAACCGGAGTCAGCAGTACGCAATGCTGTATCAGCCAAACCTTTACGAGCACCATGAGTTGAAATAAAGTATTCCAAAACAGTCAGGCCTTCACGGAAATTAGCCTTGATCGGTCGGTCAATGATACGACCGGAAGGATCTGCCATCAAACCACGCATACCAGCCAGCTGACGGATCTGCTGCGTATTACCGCGGGCACCAGAATTAGCCATCATATACACAGAGTTAAACGGATCCATTGTGGACGACATAAGCTTATTGGTTACATCATCAGTAGCCTTGCCCCAAAGTTCGATAACCTTGCGATAACGTTCGTCCTCACTCATCAAACCACGACGGAACATACGCTCAGTTTTATCGATTTCTTTTTCCGTAGCGGCCAAAATCTCTGCCTTTTCAGGCGGAATTTTGATATCGGAAACAGCAATGGAAATACCTGCTTTACAAGCATTGTCATAACCCATTTTCTTAACAACGTCAAGGATTTCAGCCGTACGCAAATTGCCATACAATTTATGTGCCTTAGCAACAAGACGTCCCAATTCTTTTTTATCAAGCAGTTTATTCAAATGCCATACTTTAACTTTTTTACCGGCTTCGTTTACTTCATCTTCTAAATGGAAGTACCGCATTTCAACCGGCAGTTCTTCATTAAGTATCGCATTGCCGACAGTAGTCGTTACCAGACTTACCCCTTCGCTGGAAGGTTCTTCATAAATATCCTTATTCGGGATATAAATCTTAATGCGTGCCTGCAGTTCAACTTCACCATGGAAATAAGCCAGCAAAGCTTCATTAAAGCTGCTGAAACGCATCCCTTCGCCTTTAGCGCCTTCTTTGATGATTGTCAGGTAATATGAACCTAAAACCATATCCTGCGAAGGTACAGCAACAGGTTTTCCGTCTTTCGGGGCCAGAATATTATTAACCGAAAGCATCAGCATCCTGGCCTCGGCCTGTGCTTCAGCAGACAGCGGCAGATGGACTGCCATTTGGTCACCGTCAAAGTCGGCATTGTATGCAGTACATACCAGAGGATGCAGTTTGATTGCACGCCCTTCAGACAAGATCGGCTCAAAAGCCTGGATACCAAGCCTATGCAAAGTCGGTGCACGGTTCAAAAGCACAGGATGTTCTTTGATTACATCTTCCAAAACATCCCAAACAGCAGTAGTAGCACGTTCTACCATGCGTTTTGCACTTTTGATATTAGTAGCCTGACCGCTGTTAACCAAGCGTTTCATGACAAAAGGCTTAAACAATTCCAGCGCCATTTCTTTAGGCAGACCACATTGATGCATTTTCAATTCAGGCCCTACTACAATAACAGAACGACCGGAATAGTCAACACGTTTACCTAACAGGTTCTGACGGAAACGACCTTGTTTACCTTTCAGCATATCAGAAAGAGATTTTAAAGGACGATTACCAGGACCTGTTACTGGACGGCCACGGCGTCCGTTGTCAATCAAAGCATCAACAGCTTCCTGAAGCATACGTTTTTCATTACGTACGATGATATCAGGAGCATTGAGTTCAAGCAATCTTTTTAACCGATTATTACGGTTGATGACACGCCGATACAAATCATTAAGGTCAGAAGTCGCAAAACGTCCGCCGTCTAATTGTACCATCGGACGCAGTTCCGGAGGAATTACAGGAACAACATCCAAAATCATCCATTCAGGGCGATTGCCTGATTTAAGGAAAGCTTCACAGACTTCTAAACGGCGTACGGCACGAATTTTTCTTTGTCCGCTTACCTCTTTCAATTCAGCACGCAGTTCCGCAGTTAATGCAAATAAATCGATCTCTTCCAGCAGTGCTTTGATAGCAGTAGCGCCCATACCAACTTTAAAACCGCTGCCATATTTGTCGCGGGCTTCGATATACTCGCCTTCGCTCAACAACTGTTTTTTTACCAAAGGAGTATCACCGGCATCAAGTACGATGTAATTAGCAAAATACAGTACTTTTTCAAGCGACCTGGGCGAAATATCAAGAATCAATCCCATCCGGCTCGGGATACCCTTAAAGTACCAGATATGAGAAACAGGTGCAGCCAGTTCGATATGACCCATACGGTCACGACGAACTTTGGAGCGGGTAACTTCAACGCCGCACTTATCGCAGACGATACCTTTATAACGAATTCTTTTGTATTTACCGCAATGGCATTCCCAGTCTTTGGTAGGTCCAAATATTCTTTCACAGAACAAACCGTCGCGTTCCGGTTTCAAAGTTCTGTAGTTAATAGTTTCCGGTTTCTTTACTTCGCCATAGGACCAAGTTCTGATTTGTTCCGGTGAAGCCAGACCGATACGCATAGACTCAAAATTATTTACATCCAACAAGAATCGATCGCTCCCTTCTATTCAATATCGTCGGAGTTATTTACATCTCCGTCCAACTCATCTTTAGCTTCCATGTTAAAGTTGCCAATATCTGCAACTAAATCAAATTCCGCATCTTCAACGCTATTTTCATCAACAGTATATTCATCTGTTTCAACAGCAGCAACAGCCGGAATCTCGCCGTCGATGTTCAAATCGAGGTCACGTGCAGTTTCAGTGACATCATCATCACTGTCGCGCATGGAAATCTCTTCTTCGTCTTCATTGAGCACCTTAATATCGAGACCGATACTTTGCAGCTCTTTGATAAGAACTTTAAAGGATTCGGGCACACCAGGTTCAGGAACGTTCTCACCCTTAACAATAGCTTCATAAGTTTTTACACGGCCCACAACATCGTCAGATTTGACTGTGAGAATTTCCTGCAGAGTATAAGCGGCACCATAAGCTTCCAGGGCCCAAACCTCCATCTCACCAAAACGTTGCCCGCCAAACTGAGCTTTACCACCAAGAGGCTGTTGGGTAACCAAAGAGTACGGACCGGTAGAACGGGCATGTATCTTGTCGTCAACCAAGTGATGCAACTTCAGCATATATACGCAGCCAACTGTAACCTTGTTATCAAAAGGTTCACCTGTACGACCGTCATACAACCTTGTTTTACCACTCGGATCTACTCCAGCCAAATCAAGAGTAGCATTCATATCTTCTTCATGAGCACCGTCAAAAACAGGTACGGACATCTTCATTGCTTTGATGCTTTCTTCACCGAACTTATCGATTTCTACAGTTTCAGGCATTCCATATTTTTCAACATCATAACCGGCTTTCTCAAAACGATCAGCCAAACCTTCAGCACCGGCTTCAATCTGCATGCCTAGAGCGCGTGCAGCCCAGCCTAAATGAGTTTCCAAAATCTGTCCGATATTCATACGGGAAGGTACGCCCAAAGGATTCAATACGATTTGAACCGGCTCTCCGCTTGGCAGAAACGGCATATCTTCACGCGGCATGATGCGGGAAACTACACCCTTATTACCATGGCGGCCTGCCATCTTATCGCCTTCAGAAATCTTACGTTTTTGCGCGATATGCACACGAACTTGTTCATTTACACCAGGCGGCAGCTCATCGCCGTTTTCACGGGTAAATACTTTAACGCTGACAATTTTACCAGCTTCGCCATGTGGCACACGCAGCGAGCTATCACGAACTTCGCGGGCTTTTTCACCAAAGATGGCTCTCAACAAACGTTCTTCTGCAGTCAGCTCAGTTTCGCCTTTCGGCGTAACCTTACCAACAAGGATATCGCCAGGACGTACTTCTGCTCCGATACGGATAATCCCGCGTTCATCAAGATCTTTCAATGCTTCTTCGGAAACGTTGGGAATATCACGGGTAATTTCTTCCTGGCCAAGCTTAGTATCACGGGCATCACAATCATATTCTTCGATATGGATAGATGTAAAGATATCCGCTTTGACCAGATCTTCGCTCAGCAAAATAGCATCCTCGTAGTTATAGCCTTCCCACGGCATATAAGCAACAATTACATTGTGTCCAAGCGCCAATTCACCATGATCAGTCGCCGGGCCATCTGCCAGCACCTGCTTCTCAACTACTTTATCGCCTTTATTGACGATAGGACGCTGATTGACACAAGTTCCCTGATTAGAACGCTTAAATTTTAAAAGTTCATAAACATCAACACTGCCATCTTCCGCACGTACACGGATTTCATTGCCAACAACACGCTCAACAATACCCGCACGTTTAGCAAGTACGCATACGCCAGAGTCAACGGCGACCTTATATTCCATACCAGTACCAACAACAGGCGACTGCGTACATAAAAGCGGCACAGCCTGACGCTGCATATTAGCACCCATCAATGCGCGGTTCGCATCGTCGTTTTCCAAGAACGGTATCAGCGCCGTAGCAATAGATACAACCTGTTTCGGAGAAACGTCCATATAGTCAACCTGATTCGGAGGCAAAGACAAAACTTCATTCAGATAACGTGCCGTAACACGTTCACCCAAGAAATAACCGTTTTCATCAAGCGGTTCATTGGCCTGGGCACAAATATATTCGTCCTCTTCATCAGCCGTCAGATAAACGATTTCGTCAGTAACACGTCCCTCTTCTTTATCAACCTTACGATATGGCGTTTCCATAAAACCATATTTATTGATAATAGCAAAGGTAGACAAAGAACCTATAAGTCCGATATTAGGACCTTCAGGCGTTTCAATAGGACACATACGACCATAATGAGAATGATGTACGTCACGTACTTCATAACCGGCGCGTTCGCGGCTCAAACCACCAGGACCAAGTGCAGACAGACGCCTTTTATGTGTTAACTCAGCTAACGGGTTATTCTGATCCATAAACTGAGACAACTGACTGCTGCCAAAGAATTCTTTAATTGCCGCAACAACAGGACGAATATTAATCAAAGCCTGCGGCGTGATTACATCTACGTCTTGGATAGTCATGCGCTCTTTAACAACACGTTCCATACGGGCTAAACCGATCCGGAATTGATTTTGTAATAATTCTCCGACACTACGTACACGACGGTTACCCAAATGGTCAATATCGTCGCCTGTACCTAAACCATCCATCAGGTTGAGCAGATAACCAAAAGATGCCAAAACGTCTTCTACGGTTACAGTACGGTGTTTTTCGGGAATATCAGCAGTACAGATTAATTTCAGTACTTGTTCTTTTACGCGGATGAAAACCTCTTTCAATCCTACGCCGCTGAAAATTTCACTTTGCTCGATGATATCAATAGCTTTATCATCAATTCTAGTACCTGCCGGCAGAATAATTTCTCCGGTAGAAGTATCAACAAGCGGTGCGTCAAGAACCTTATCCAGCAAACGACGGCGCCAGCCCAATTTTTTATTGAGTTTATAACGACCTACACTGGCAAGATCATAGCGCTTATTATCAAAAAATGTAGCTTCAATCAACTGCGTAGAATTTTCCAAAGTAGGCGGTTCGCCTGGACGCAGTTTCTTATAAATCTCAATTAAAGCTTCTTCGCGATTGGTAGTTGCATCACGTTCCAAAGTTGCCAAAACGGAAGGATGCTCACCGAACAATGCCAAAATCTCAGCATTGCTGGATAAACCCAAAGCACGCAGTAAAACCGTAGCAGGTAATTTCCTGGTGCGATCTACACGAGCATAAATAACATCATTAACATCTGTTTCAAATTCAATCCAGGCACCACGGTTTGGAATAACAGTAGTACCATACATTTTTTTACCACTGGGATCCATGGATACATTGTAGTATACGCCTGGAGAACGAACCAACTGGCTGACAATAACACGTTCAGCACCGTTGATAATAAAAGTACCGGTTTCAGTCATCAGTGGAAAATCACCCATGAAAACTTTAGATTCTTTGATCTCGCCGGTGTCTTTGTAAAGCAAGCGAACGTTTACGTTTAATGGTGCCGAGTAAGAAGCATCACGCTCTTTACATTCTTCAACGCTATATTTAGGATCCCCTAACGTAAAGCCCTCAAACGAAAGTTCTAAATTACCTGTAAAATCCTTGATCGGAGAAATGTCATGAAAAATTTCGCAAAGACCTTCTCGCATGAACCACTCATACGATTTTCTTTGGATGTCAATCAAATGAGGCATTGGTAATACTTCATTGATTCTGGCATAACTGTACCGAGTCCTATCGCCTACGGGAACCGGTTTAAACATGTAATCCCTCACCCCTTCATATTTTGTCAGGCAGGCCAAACTCAGCCCGTTTCACGAATGACAAAAAAAGCAAGGTTCCAGATTGTCTCAAGGACCTTGCGTATTGTCTTCGATGAACGAACTTCATCTTTACCGTATGAGCAGTACACGATTCCCAACCACTGAGCCATCGTGACCGTTATCAAAATACCTGCAATTCATTTATTTACTGTAGTTTATTATGATATCACAAAGTTTTTCTATTGTCAATAGCAAGTAATAAAATAAAAAATAAGCTTCCTGCAAAACAGGAAGCTTATTGAAGTTATAATTGAAATTATTTCAATTCTACGGAAGCGCCAGCTTCTTCAAGTTTAGCTTTCAAAGCGTCAGCGTCAGCTTTGGAGATTTTTTCTTTAACAGCTTTAGGAGCGCCGTCAACGATTTCTTTTGCTTCTTTCAGGCCAAGACCAGTTGCTTCACGAACAACTTTGATAACGTTGATTTTGCCAGCGCCAGCGGAAGTCAAAACTACGTCAAATTCAGTTTTTTCTTCAGCAGCAGCAGCGCCGCCAGCAGCAGGAGCAGCAGCTACAGCTACAGGAGCAGCAGCGCTAACACCAAATTTTTCTTCCATAGCTTTTACAAGTTCGGATAATTCAAGAACAGTCATTTCTTCAATGGCTTGCATAATTTCTTCTTTAGTCATTTTTATATTCCTCCAAATTTAAAACATTAATTTCATTTTATTTTTATATTATTTATATAGAGAGAGTCTGCTTATGCAGATTCTTTCTGAGCGCGGATTGCATCAAGCACATATACTGCATTGCGAATAGTACCCTGAAGTACGTTGACAACGCCAGAGATAGGAGCTTGCATACTGCCAAGAACTTTCGCGATGAGAACTTCGCGGGATGGTAGGGATGCCAAAGCTTTAACTTCTTCAACATTGATAACTTTACCTTCAACAAGACCAGCTTTAATAGTTAAAACTTCTGTGTTTTCAAGTTTGTTTTCTTTGATGAATTCATATATAACTTTAGCTGGAGCTACAGCATCATCAGCGGATACTGCAAGAGCAGTAGTACCGTTAAGAACTGGATCTAAACCTTCTAAGCCAATTTCATTTGCAGCAATACGAACCATTGTATTTTTTACAACATGATAAGTAACACCTGCTTCAGCTACAGTTAAACCTCTATAACCTGTTAATACAGCACCTTTTGCAGAGCTAAGTTGTTCTTTAAGACCTGCAACTGCGGCCTGTTTTTCTGGACGAATGTTTGCCATTTACATGACACCCCCTCTCAAATGAGAAATATTTATTACGAAACCAAAAAACGGTCTCTAGTGAGGACCAGAGACCGCAAAGTTTTCATGCCTTGCCAAGTATCTGACCTCGGCAGGCTATATTATGTTACAAATAATGTAACACCTGCTGTCTTAAGTCGCTTTACTAAATGAATATTAAATTATTCAGCTTTAGCAGCTTTGAAGTTTGTGTTTACAGTAACAGCTGGGCCCATAGTTGTGCTAACTGTGATGTTACGCATATACTGACCTTTAGCTGCTGCTGGTTTAACTTTTACTAATGTGTCAAGAAGAACCTGTAAGTTTTCAACAAGTTTTGCATTGTCGAAAGAAACTTTACCGATTGGCACATGTACGTTACCAGCTTTATCTGTTCTATATTCAACTTTACCTGCTTTAATTTCATTAACAGCTTTTGT
>OGHN01000434.1_pt1 | contig 21543 bp, 10 predicted proteins | sample 1571511 | NCBI WGS metagenome assembly OGHN01 (sample SAMEA2582024, study PRJEB24529) | metagenome | biome: Human gut stool | place: China | collected 2011 | reverse complement strand
GTATGAAATATGCTTTTAAAGAAAAGCGTCCTGACAACAATGCCCGTAATTCATTCCCATCTGGACATACAGCAACAGCCTTCATGGGAGCTGAATTTCTATACCAAGAGTACAAAGATATTTCGCCGTGGATAGGATATTCTGGCTATTTGATTGCAGCTACTACTGGATATTTAAGAATCTACAATAATCGCCACTATCTCAATGATGTTGTTGCAGGAGCTTGTATTGGTATTATCAGTACAAAGTTTGCATATTGGCTTTATCCGAAAGTATTCACTAAATCCAAATGCCATCACTCTAACTTTCATACGATAAGCACACCTTTCTATGCAGATGGTAAAGTTGGCGTTCCGAAGTCCACGTTTCGGCGTCAGTCACCTTTTTGCCGGCGATGGTTGTCAGCGGGTCGGGCAGCGTGTAGGCCGGAACCTGCGATTCATCGTAGTTTGTCGCGGGCATCTGCGCCCGGGCGCAGAACAGGGTCAGGCCGCAGAGCGGCAGCAGCGCGTATTTTTTCACGGCGGTCATGGCTGCAATCGGCGTTTGATGCGCGTGAGCGCCTCCAGATAATAGTAGTCGACGTAGGTGAGCGGCACGTCGACCTCCGAGGAGAAGGGATAGGCTCCCGTGCTGTGCCGGAGAATGAAGCCTCCGTTCTCACCCGCCGGAGCGGTGTATTCGGGCGAGGCCAGCGTGCGGATCTGCTTTTCGGCGAAAGCCATGTACCGCTCCCCTTCGGCTGCGGGCACGAAGCCGCTCAGCTCGACCAGCGCCGAGGCCATGATCGCGGCCGCCGATGCGTCGCGCGGCGTGGAGGCGAGGGCCGGAGCGTCGAAATCCCAGTAGGGAATCCCGTCGGCGGGCATGTTCCTGTGGTTGATGAGGAATCCGGCGATGCCGCGGGCCTGTTCGAGGTAGCGGGCGTCGCCCGTGAGGCGGTACATGCAGGTGTAGCCGTAGAGTCCCCATGCCTGTCCGCGGCTCCAGGCCGAGGAGTCGGAGAGGCCCTGATGGGTCTGCTTGAGATGGGGCTGTCCCGAGATCGTGTCGTAGGAGACCAGGTGGCAGGAGCTGAAGTCGGGGCGGAAATGGTGTTTCAGCGTCTTGTCAGCATGCGATACGGCCATGTCGCGCAGCGACTTGTCGCCCGAACGGTCGGCGGCCCACATCAGCAGTTCGAGGTTCATCATGTTGTCGATGATGACCGGATACTGCCATTTGTCGCGGTTGTGGTCCCACGAGCGGATCAGCCCTACTTCGGGTTTGAAGCGCGTCGCCAGCGAGCGCGCCCCGGTGAGCAGCACCTCCTCGTAGGACTTGTCTCCCGTGAGGCGCAGTCCGTTGCCGAAACTGCAATAGAGCATGAACCCCACGTCATGGTTGTCGGTGGTGTGTTTTTCCCGCTCGACGCGTGCGGTGAACATCCGGGCGTACTTCAGCACCCGGGGGTTGCGGCCGTTCTCGTAGACGTACCACAGCACGCCCGGGAAAAAGCCGCTGCACCACCAGCGCGAATCCGACGAGACGTCCTCGCCGTTCTCCCACGTGCGCGGCAGGCGGCCTTCGCGCGCACTGTACTTCTCGGCCATCAGCAGCGTCTGCCGCTCGGCGCCGGCCAGCGCCTTGTCCACGACGGTCTCCAGCGGTTCCCGCCCGCCTCCGGCGCAACCTGCGAGCAGGACGCCGAGAAGCGTGTATGTCAAAAACTTCTTCATCTTCTTTTAATGTTTGTCGTAATAGGCTTTCATCAGATACCACGCTTTCTTGCGGTATCCCTGATCGGAAACCAGCCCCTTGCGGTTCCAGCCCTCCTGGTTGGCGGGGTGGAAGCGGAACGGCGAGCGGAAGTCGAACAGAATCCACGGCGACACGCCCCGCAGGTTGGGGATGTTCTCGAACATGCGCAGGTTGTCGCGGTAGAGGGCCTCCTGATACTCCTCGCTCCACGAACTGGCCACATCGGCCGGGCCGTGCTGGCCGTAGAGCGCCTCGCCGCCGAATTCGGAGATGATCAGCGGTTTGCCGCGCGCCACGTCCCACACCGCCTTGTCGGGCGTGAGGGGCCACGGGTGATACCAGCCCATGTATTTGTTGATGGCCACGACATCCAGTTCCCCGATGAACGGGTCGTCCATGACGAACAGCTGCCGCTGGCGGTCGAAACGCACCAGATCGAACGCCGCAACGATCAGGCGCGTGTCGTCGATCTCCCGGCAGCATGCGATCAGGTGGCGCAGGAAGGCGTTGCGCGGCCCGGAAGGCTGCGTCTCGTTGGCCACGCCCCAAAACGTCAGGGCGCAGCGGTTCTTGTCGCGCGTGACCATCTCGCGGATCATGCGGCCCGCCTTTTCGCGGGTTGGGTCGTTGGCGAAGTCGATGCCCTGCCAGATGGGAATCTCCTCCCAGAGCAGGAAGCCCATCTTTTCGGCCAGCCGGACGATATGTTCGTTCTGCGGGTAGTGCGCCAGACGGATCATGTTGCAGCCGAGTGCCTTGGCCTCGCTGAGCAGCATCACGGCGTCGGCCTCGGAGTGTGCCCGGCCCATGCGCTGGGGGATCTCTTCGTGGAACGAGATCGACTTGAGGAACACGGGCGAGCCGTTGAGGACGATCTCTTCGCCCTCGGTGCGGATATTGCGGAACCCGATCGACTCCTCCACCCGGTCGCGGTCCGTGGAGACGATCACCCGGTAAAGTTTCGGATCGGCGGGGGACCAGCGTTGCAGTCTCCTGACCCGGAACGACGCCGAGGCCGTACCGGTCGCTCCGGCAGTGACGGTCCGGTCTACGTTCAGTTCGGGAATCTCGATCCGTACGGCCGTTCCGGCAGCGGCGCCCGCCAGCTGCACATCGGCGTCGATCCGGTCGTCGGAATCCTTGCCGAGGCGGATGAAATAGTCCCGGATAAAGGCGTCGGGCACGCTGACGAGCATCACGTCGCGCGTGATGCCGCCGTAGTTCCACCAGTCGAAGGCCATCGCCGGGATGGCGTCTGTGGTGCGGGTGTTGTTGACCTCCACGGCCAGAAAGTTGCCTTCGGGCCTGAGGCGGCCCGTCACCTCGATCTCAAAGGGTGTGAATCCGCCTTCATGGGCGCCGATCTCCTCGCCGTTGAGGTAGACCCGGCAGCGGTAGCTGACGGCTCCGAAATAGAGGAACTGCCGCCGGCCGGCCTGCTCGGGGGCGTCGAACCGCCGGGCATACCACACCGTGCCTTCGTAGTATTTCAGCTCGGGCATCTGGCAGTTCCAGTCCGAGGGAACGTCGAGCCGCAGGCCGTTGTCGAACGAATATTCGTAGAAATCGGTCTTTCCCTCCGGCCTGCGGTTGAGGTAGATCTTGTTTTTGCGGCCCTGATCGTAGAGATCGACGATGGCGTCCCACTTTCCGTTGAGCGACTGCACGTCGCGTCCGTAAACGTTGGTGATCAGCTCCTGGGCTGCGATGTCGGCCGCCGCGAGCAGCAGCAGAGCAAATGACAGGATGAATTTTATCGGTGTTTTCATTGTTATCAGGATTTGTGGTTCGTCAGCGGATCAGTTCGTAGCGGTACATCGTGTAGTCGTTGGGCGCGGGAAGTTCCACCTCCAGCGTTCCGCGGCGTCCGGTCTTCTGCACGGCGGCCTTCCCGCTCCCCAGCACCGGCGTGAGGCGCACTTTCGAGTTCTCGGGGAGCCATGTTTCGATCCGGGCCTTCCGGTCGGGGTTCTGCTCGCGGAAGAAGATCAGGTAGCCCCGCTCGCCGTCGACCGACTGGAATCCGGTCCACGAGCGGCCCGACGGTTCGTCGCCCACGGGGAGGATCACTCCGCGGTGGAAATCGTGCTGCACCTCTTTGTAGCGTTCGATCAGCGCGCCGATGCCCAGCGCCTCTTCGGGCAGTCCGCTCGCCTCCATCCAGGCCAGCGGCTGTCCGGCCATGGTCGTTGCGAAGAGGTATTCGAAACTGTAATTGGCCGGGGCGAACGGGTCGCCGGCATATTTTTCCGTGTTGCGCCATTTGTTGAGGAACTCGATCTGGAGCTTCTCCGCGGGAACGTATTTGGAGAGCATCCACAGGTTGCGCAGCGTCCAGTAGGGGTAGTAGTTCTGCCAGTCGGTGTAACGGTTTTCGAGGAAGATGTTGCCGTACTCGTTGAACATGTGGTAGCCTCCGCGGCGTCCGGCCGTGGCGTCGAGGTTGAAGACCACTTGGCCGCCCGTCCGCTCCAGCACGCGGTCGAACAGCCGCCGCAGGTTGCTTTCGGAGCGTTTGTCGGGGATTGCCAGTCCGTCGATCTTGAACGTGCGGATGCCGTACTCGTCGTAGAGACCGACGAGGGCCTGCGCGTCCTTCTCCCAGTCGGCATAGCCGTCCTGTACGCTCGGGTTGAACCAGAGGCAGATCTCCACGCCCAGTTCCCGGCCCAGCTCCACGACAGGGTGCAATCCCCGGGGGTATTTCTCCGGGTCGGGTTTCCAGTAGTCGGGATTGTCCCAGATGTTTTTGAACGACCCCTTCGCCACGGCGGAGTTGGGGCTTTTGCCCACCTGCCAGCCGTCGTCGATCTGGAAATGCGTGATGCCCAGATGCGCGGCCTTGCGGACCTCGGCCAGGCAGAACCGTTCGTTCACCTTCGTGTCCTGACTGCGGTCGCCCCATGTGTTCATCATCACCATCTCGTCGCGTCCGGGAAGCAGCTTCCGTAAATTTTTCTGGTAGCTCCGCAGGGCCGTCAACTGTTCGAGTTCTCCGCCCGACCAGACTCCGAGGACGCATCCGTAGGCTTTCACCCACTCCCCTTCGCGGAGGTCCTTCTCCGTCACGCCCAGTCCCGTCACCGTGAAATCGCCGAACTCCGCCGTGAAGTCCCCGCCGCCATAGGCCAGTTGCACGCCCGAACCGGGGGCTTCCTTCAGGAAGAAGAGCCCGCGGCCGTTCTCGGCGTTGCGGGCGAAGAGCAGGTTGCCCCGGTAGCTGTTTTTCCGGTAGGGAATGACGTCGGTTTCGAAGACCAGGTTGTTGTTCCAGTCCGTGACGTCCTGGAACTCCACGATCCGCGTATGCCAGTGGAACCCGCCGGGGTTGAACCGGTCGAGGGTCGCGGCGACCGGCTGCGACTGCATGTCGGCGGTCGATTCGATGTTCTTGCGGTCGGCGGCGTTGACCGTCCGGCTGTCGGGAAGCTGTGCGGCGCTGCCTTTGAGGTAGGTGTCGCAGGCGATCGCCGGAGTGTCGGCGCAGATGCGGTAAATCCGCCGCACGTCGAGCGTTCCCAGCGAAAATTCCACGGTGACTTCCAGCCGCGCCGGATGGATGTCGGTTTCGGCGATCCGTTTCGTCGAGCAGCGTCCGCCGGTGCTTCGGGTATCGCCCGCGACCTTGAAATCGGGCGTCAGGGAACGGGAAGTCCACACCTGTCCCGACGAAAAGTCGGTCAGGCTCTGCGTCATCAGGTTGCCGCCGTTCCAGACGAACCGGCGTTCGATCCGGGAGTTGCCGATCGTCAGGGTGTCGTTCTGCAAACGGCTGTAACAGCCCTCCTGCGGGAAGGCGGACGTGCCGCAGAGCAGCATCGTGAACAGTATCGGGAGTGTGTGTTTCATGGTCGGGATTCTATTTTGCCGGCAGGATTCTGCGCATCGTGTCGGTAAAGATCGCAGCCATCCGCTGCTGGATGTATTTGTCTTGGCCCCGCTGGGGATGCCACCCGTAGGCGACGCCTTCGATGGTTTGCGTGTCCTGGGCGTGGAGCAGGCTCTGCTGGGTCCCGGTGGCCGGGTTCGGAGTGTCTTTCGAGAAGCCGATGTTCCTGTCGAACTCCACGAGCGGCAGGCCCCACCGTGCGGCGAGGCGCCGTATGGCGGCGTTGTAGGTCGTCCGCGCGTCGTGCCAGTCGGTGCAGAGGACGATGACGGCGGGTTTACCCGATTTCGTGCCGTAGTACTTCGATTTCGGGTCGTCCTTCAGGGCGTAACACTCGCTTTGGTAGCGTTTGATGACGTAATCGAACGCTGCGGCGTAGTTGCTTCGGTCGAACGGCGTCGTGTAATCGGTGTACTTCTCTTTCAGGCCGCCCGTGGCCGAGACGTCGCGGTTGTGGACCTGCATGATGACCAGCGCATCCATCTCGTCCAGCTCCCCGGCGTTCCAGAGCGTGCCCTCGGCCATCCGGTTGGCCGTGTCGGCGATCGACTCGCCGCCGATGGCCCGGTTGAGCGCCCGGGCGTCCAGTTGCCGGCAGCCGATTTCGAACCAGCCGTTCTGCGGCGAGGCGAACGAGGCCCCGGTGAGGAGGATCGTATATTTCGCGTTCTCCTGCGCTGTGGCATGCCCCCATGCGAGGGGCAGCGCAAGCAGCAGTGTCAGTAGTTTTTTCATTGTTGTTTTCAGTCGTTGCGCAGTGCGCGGGGCGCTTTCAGAGAACCGCCCGTGTTGAATTTCTGGTTATCGGGAATCCCCTCTTTTCTGCCGACGCCTTCGCGCATCAGCCTGCGGAGTTCTCCGAGGTGTTTCTGGTAGATCAGGCGGGGCGAAGCGTCGTATTTGCGGCACAGCGAGGCTGCCATGCCGACCACCTCGCCCATCATGCCCGTCGTGCGCATCACCCGCACCGTCCCGAGGGCCACGTGCGTCACGCTGATGTTCCGCCCGGCCATGAACAGGTTGTCCACATTGCGGGAGTAGAGACACCGGTAAGGCACGGCATGGGGATAGATGTGGATGTGTTTGGTCGCGGCCTTGAACTCCCGGCCCGGGAAGCGCACGGAGTTGAGCGAATCGGGAAAATGCAGGTCGATGTCCCACGTCGCGGTGAACGAGGCGTCTTCGTGGAAGACGTTCTTGTCGATGTCGTCCTGTTTGAGGACGTAGTCGCCCAGAAGCCGCCGCGATTCGCGTTTGCCGGCCACATAGGCCACCCAGCCCAGCTCGCGGTTGCGGTACTTGGCATTGTCTTTCAGGCCGTTCTTGAGAAAGCTCCAGTTCGAATAGATCACCAGCAGGCCGTAGTCGCGGATGCGTTCGAAATCGCGGATCTGGTCGAGGTTCATGCCCGTCTCCCATTTCCATTCGCCCATCGTCACCCGCTCGCAGTTTTCGGCGTTGAACTCCACGCCGTAGCTGAACGTCGGGAACGAGGTTTTGCGGCCCGTGTCGACCGAATACCATTGGACGGACGAACCCATCGTCATCCGGTCGGCGGTTTCGGGCGCCAGCGTTTCGCCGAATTCGTCGCGGCTCTCGCGGCCCATGCGGTAGTCGGCTCCGGCCAGGAATCCGACGGTTCCGTCGCCCGTGCAGTCGGCGAAAAGCGGCGCTTCGAGCGTCGTCTCCTCCCCGGTTTCGATGTGGCGGACGATTACGGATTTTATCCGGCCGCCCTCTTTGTTCACCGCTACGGCGCGGCAGCTGGAGAACAGCTTCACGTTCTGCTCCCCGGCGATGAACGCACTTTTCTTCGCGTCCTCGTAGTTTTCGGCCGGTCGGGCGTTGCCTTCGCGCGAGTGGCCGAATTCGCGGATCATGCGGCCCAGTCCCTCGTTGGGGCCAAGCTCGATGACGCCGCCCAGGTGCACGCGAATTTCGGAGCTGTTGTTGCCGCCCAGCACCGGGCGGTCGTTGACCAGAGCGACGCTGCACCCCAGCCGGGACGCCGCGGCCGCGGCGCACATGCCTGCGATGCCGCCGCCCACGACGACGAAATCGAACGATTCGGCGGTTTGCGGCGTTGCGGGGATGCCGAGCATCCGTTTGCGGAACGCAGCGAGTTCCGCGCTTCCGGACGGAGGGACGTCGCCCTCTTCGGTGGTGAAATAGACGGCGTCGCAGCGGCCGTCGAATCCGGAAAGGTCGGTCAGCGAAACGCTGACCGGACCTTTCCGGACGGAGACCTTTCCGGCGCACTGCCACATCCACTCGCTGCCCGTGCAGCCGAGCGTCGCGGACAGTTTCCGGCTGCCGACCCGGAGGGCGAACTTTCCGGGACCTTCCCCGTCGTACCAGGGGGCGACCCAGTTGAACGTCCGGACGTAGACCCGGTAGGTTCCCGTTTCCGGGAATTCGACCGTCGTCACGGCGTCCGCCACGGGTTTGCCCATGCCGTGCGCGATGAGGTAGGGCGAACCCATCTGGTCCATGAACTGCTGGTCCACGGCCCACCCGCCCTTGTCGCGGAAACTCTCGGCCTCGACCAGGACGCCGCTCCCGAAGGAGGCGGTGACGGACAGCAGCAGCGCTGCGGAAAGCAATGCAACCCTCTTCATGGTTTTTCAGGCGTTAGTTGATCTGTACTTCGTGCAGTTTCACCCAGCCTTCGGCCGTCTTTTCGTTGTTTACGGCGAGCTGGATGGCAGGCCGGTTCTCCTTCGTCGTGTCAACGATGGCGATGCCCCACGTGTATTTCCCCGCGGGAAGATCGACGGCCGGCGTTTCGAAGGTGTAGGAGAAGGGCTTGCTCTCGACCCAGGTCGAAGGCTCGCAGTCCTTGTCGACGAAGACCTTCTGCGCCTTGTCCGAAGCGTCGATCAAAGCGAAGGCCACCTTGTATTTGTAGTTCCACTGCGGCAGGTTGTTCGGGAAATAGCCCCAGCCCATGTTGCGCCAGCGCGAAGCGACCTTGACACGGCTGCCTGCGCTCACCTGGTCGGGAACGATCACCTGGTCGGGATAGAGACGGTAGCCGCCTTCGGAGACGAAGCGCTGCACGAGGCTGAAGGCATCGTTGAACCACGACTCGGTCTCCTGGCCGACACGGAAGTCCATCATGTTGACGCGGGCTTCGGCCGAGGAGTCGAATTCGCCCTGGCGGACATCTTCGGGGTGTCCCTGGCGGTAGCCGGCCGGGTCGTTCCAGTAGCTGTGGCTGCTGACGATATATCCGCCCTCCATGATGATGGGGACCTTGTAACGCCATTGTGCGGCGATTGCCTTCTCCCAGGTGCTGTAACCCCAGCTGGAGTTGTTCATGCCGAAGGCGTCGGAGCGGATGCAGTAGCCGTTGCTGATGGCCAGGGCCACGAGGCTTTCGCTGTTCGGGTTTGCCGTGCCCTGGCTCGTGGGATGGCCCAGTACGCGGTGGTAGTTGATCACCAGGGGAACCTTCGTGAAGTGTTTGGCGTAGAGCTTGGTGATCCAGTCGAGGACTTCGCGCTTCACCGTTTCCGTATTCTCATCGACAGCCGATACGTCGTCCTTGTTGTAAGCCACGCTGTGGCCCTCGCCCCACTTGCCGAGGCCGTAGCCGTCGATGAACGAGGTGTATTCCGGATCGTTGAACTCCTCGGCGAGGGCTGCGACGAACTTCTCGTAGTAGCGCTGGAAGATCGGGTCCTGCGGCATCGGGGTCTTGCGGTCGGGGTATTTCGGCTCCGACATCGCGTATTCGGCTCCGGCATCGTAGACGAACTGGGGCGTATTGGCGCCCTGGTCACGTCCGTCCACCACGACGCGGAAAGCGATGGGGAGTTTCAGCTCCCGGGCTTTCTGAACCAGTTTGTAAACCTTCGAATCGGGGTCTTTCCAAGCGTACTGCCCGTCTGCGGGATTCAGCACGGACCATTTCGTGCGGATATAGCAGGCCGAAGCGTAGTCCGCCACCCTTACGTTCTTTCCGAGCAGCGGTACGTAGATCTCCTTGTCGAAATAGGAGGGATCGTAGTCCGCGCTGACATACATCACCCAGCCGTTGAGCGGGTTGTGCAGCACTTCCGACTTGTTGTAGGCGGGCTTTACGGTCACACCGGCAACTTGGCCGCCTTCTTCGCCGCCGCCGTTGTCCTTCGAGCAACCGCAGGAAGCGGCGCAAAGAAATGCTGCCAGAAGACAGCCGGTCATCAGATTTCTCATGTGTATCATGTTGCTGTTTTTACGATTGATTGTCGTTGTAATGGAATATTGCCGTATCTTCCTGTCGGCCGGAACCCAGTCTCCATTCCGATACGGCAATATTTTTCAGTCGTGCGGTCCGGCGTTATTTGTTCCGGGCCAGGATCGTCATATTGCGCAGGTCGAGAATCAGTAGATCGGCGGAAGGAACATCGTAGTAAGAATTTCGCACCGCGCTGGACACTCCGCCATGCAACTCGCTTACCTTACCCAGCGGTAGCGAAATCTCCTGCTTCTCCGTATCCGTTTTGGGAGGACAAGTGAAACAATAGGAGTGGGACAGATCAAAAGGTTTGCCGTTCGACTGCATGAGAGGTTTGCCTTCGCTGTCGGTAAATCCCTTTGCCAGAGCGAACTTCATCTTTCCCTTGTACTTCGTACCGTTATGCTTCGCAGCATCGTAAACCAGTATCTGCGGATCGGCCATACTTGGCTCGAAAGTAACCTCTTTCGTTCCCCAACCTGTGCCGGCGCCGTACAGGTACAGAACACCGGTTACCGGAATTGTCACTTCGGGATTGGAAGCATCCCCAGTCAGATGGAACGTTACCGACAGCGGCTTCAGATCGGTCGCCGACGAGTAGATGCGCACCTGTTTGTTCTCCATGTCGATCAGCAGGCGGTAGTTGCCGGCGCTCGGGATATTCCACGAAACGGGGGTTTCCGTCATCTTCACGTCGACAAGCTCCCCGTCGCGGAGCGCGCCGTTGCCGTCGCTCGGAACGATGTAGTAGGTCTGACCCTCCAGCTCGACGGGAATCTGCAACTCGCCGATGCTCAATTCGCCGTACCAGGCATAGAGGTTCGCATTCTCGACCGTCTTTTCGATCTCCGTCACGCTGCTGATGGCCGTGCCGGAAAGCGACACCTTGTCGGCATCGAAGACATCGACCTTGATCGGGGTTACGGTCACCTCCACGGTGCGCACTTCGGGCATTTCGTATGTGGGGCCGCCCGCATACTCCGCGATGACGCGGAACGCCAGCGTGAAGGTCTTGTTTACGGGCACTTTCCAGCGCTCGTTAGCCCAGTTGTTGATTTGCTCGGAGGTGTAGCTCCGGCTGAAGATGCCGTCGTCTTCGCTCGTCACGATGGCGGTGGACGAACCGAAGTTGTTGTTCAGCAGGTCCAGTTTGGTCGTGTAGGACACCAGATACTCGTCGGGCATCGGACGCGCGGGCGTCCAGTCGAAGGTCAGTACCGTAGCCGAAAGGTCGTTTTCGTCCAAAGCGATCTGGGAGGCGGAGGCGGTCAGCTCCAGAGTTTCCCGGACCGGGTCGCTGTCGTGTTCGTACGGGTCCCATTCACAGGCCCACTGGCCGAGTGCGAAAAGGGTCAGCAGCGACAGGTTGCATGCAAATTTTATCTTTTTCATAACTGTTTTTTTCGTGGTTGCTGATACGGTCCGGAATCTGCCGGACACATTCTTGTCTGATCCGCCCGGAGGCGGGGACGAAGGTTTTTAGCCTTCGTAACCTTCATATCCGGGATTCTGCGGGAAATTGCCGACATTCGCGTCGCGGATAGCCTGCGGAATGGGCCACAGCACGTGGAAATCCTGGATGAGGTCGCGCGCCTCGGGGTTGTACTTTCTCACGCGTTCGAGCAGTTTGCCCGTGCGTATCAGCGTGAAGCGGCGGCTCTCTTCGCCGTAGAGTTCGCGGATGCGCTCGTCGAGCAGGAAATCCATCGTCATCTCCTCGTCGGAAACGTCGGACACTTTGGCGCGGCGGCGCACTTCGTTCACGGCATCGGCGGCCTTATCGGGCATGTCCTGACGCAGGTAGGCTTCGGCCAGCAGCAGGTAGGTCTCGGCCAGGCGGAATTTCATGCGGTCTTTGTATGCGCCGGTAAGCTGGAGGTTTTCCTCCTTACCGAAGAAAAATTTCTTCAGCGCCGGGAAGAGCTGGGCCTGCGACCACGATTTGTCGTCGATGGGGCATTTTTGTCCCAGCTTGTTGGGCGTCAGCGGGTTGTTGTAGTACCAGTTGCGCTTGATGTTGTACTCCGAGTTGCGGATGTCGCCGTCTTCGAAGATGCCTTTTTCCTGAATATCGGGGAAACCCTCCTTTTCTCCGGCCGTCGTGGCGTTGGTTCCCTTGACGCCGATCCACCACTTCAGCGGATAGATCTGCGCCAGGCCGCGGCCGCCGAGCGAGTCGGCCAGTGCGAATCCGTCGATGGCGTGGTACTGGGGATTCCAGGCGCGGCGGGTCCAGTCGTCGGAATTCGTGCCGCCGCCGACCGTGTTGTACTGGAACTGCATGACCCAGATACCCTCGGTGTTGCCGGCTGAACGGTTCTGATTGTTTTCGACGAACATGTCGCTGAAATAGTCGCCGGGATCGTTCTTGGCGTTGCCGAAGCGGCTTTTCATCAGACTGTAATACGGGCAGTCGATCACGTCCTGGGCATTCTCCTCGGCCAGCTTATAGTCGCCTTCGGCGCCGCGCAGCAGGTACATTTCGCTCAGCAGGTGGCGTGCGGCCCACGTCGTAAGCTTGCCCTCCTTCACGTTGTCGGGATTGTCGGGAAGGTACGTCTTGGCAAATTCCAGGTCTTTGATGATGTTGCCCAGCACCTCGATCTTGGGATCGCGCGAGAACGAGAGCAGGAAGGGCTTCTGGATGGTTTCGACCCAGGGCACGTCGCCGTAGAGGTAGACCAGCGTGCGGTAGGCGTAAGCCCGGAAGAAACGGGCTTCGGCCTGGTAAAGCTGTTTGTCGGTGGGATAGTCCCAGTTGTTGTTCTTTTCGGAATAGATCAGCAGTTCGTTGGCCGAAGCGATCAGGTTGTAGGCCCAGTTCCAGTACGAACCGACGAAAAGCGTCGACGGGTTGAGCGTCATTTCGGCGAACGGAACCAGCGAACCGTCGCGGACGGTTCCCATGCGGCAGAGGTCGGTCGAAATCTGGAGCACCTCGTAGGCGCAGGCGCCGTTGTGCATGAAAGCGCCGTTTTCACCCCAGGTGTTGTATTCCGAGCGGGCGATGGCGTAGAGCCCCGTGGCTCCCACCTCGAAGCCCAGTGAACTGGTGTAAGTGTTGTCGGGGGCCAGCGAACTTTTCAGATCCTCTTCCAGGAAGGAGGTGCAGCCCGCAGCTATTGAGAGGATCGAACTCGCGATGCCGATCTTGATATAATTCATCGTTTTCATAGTCAGGTCTTGATTAGAAGGTTAAGGTTAATCCCAGTACGTAGGAACGGGCGGTCGGGAACGATGCGAACCAGGTGTTGTCGTAGTTCAGCATCTGGCGCATGTTGGAGAAGGCGCAGACGTTGTTCACGCTGAAATTCACGTCGATGGCGCTCAAGCCGATCCGGCGGACGAATTTCTGATTGACACGGTAGCCCAGCGTGATGTTGCGCAGCTGCACGTAGTTGAGCTTCTTGTAGTAGCCGTGGCTGAAGGAGGCCTGGTAACCCGGCGAAACGACCTCTGCGTCGGGGGTCTCCGGCGTCCAGTATTTCACGCCGTGGATGTAGTTGCCCGAACCGAACGTATACGAGGAGATGTTGGCCACGTTGTCCGTCATCCACTTGCCGAAGACGCCGTTGAACAGGAACGAGAAATAGAGGTCCTTGTAGGAGAAACGGTTGCCCATCGACATCGTGAAGCTCGGCTGTTTGCTGCCGATCACCTTGCGGTCTTTGGAGTCGATGACGCCGTTGCCGTCGACATCCTCCAGTTTGGCGGCTCCGGGCGTGGCTCCAGTCTGGTGGGCCACCTCCTTGCCGTCCTTGTCGATGAACGTGAACTCGTCGCCTTCCTGCCAGATGCCGATCATGTTCCAGTCGTAGTAGACCGACAGCGGCTGGCCGATGAACCACTTGTTGTTGATGTCGTCTTTGCCGTCGCCGCGCAGCGCGACGATCTGGTCGCGGTTGAGCGAGAAGGTGAAGTCGGTCTCCCACCTGAAATCCTTCTTGCGGATATTCTGCGAATGGAGCGTCAGTTCGATACCCTTGTTGCGGGTCTGGCCGACGTTGTAGAGAATCTTGCTGTAACCGTTCATAATGGGAACGGTACGCGACATCAGCAGGTCGTGCGTGTTGGAGAGGTACATGTCGATCGTACCGCCCAGACGGCCGTTGAAGAACTGGAAGTCGATACCGAGGTTGGCCGTATAGGTGGTCTCCCAACGCAGGTCGGGATTGCCGATACCGTCGCTCGGCAGGTAGGCCGAGTTGGCGGCGTCGCTGTTGTCGCCCCAAATATATTTGACACCATTGGTCGAGTAGAGACGGTCGAGCGACTGATAACGTGAAATGGCGTTGTTTCCGTTGGCGCCGTATGAGAGGCGGATCTTCAGCATGTCGATCCAAGAGGCGTTGTCCTTGATGAAGCTCTCCTCGCCGAGATGCCAGGCAACGGCAGCCGAGGGGAAGAAAGCCCATTTGTGGTTTTCAGCGAAGGCCGAGAACGAGTCGGCGCGTCCGGTGAGTGTCAGAAGGTATTTGCTGTTGAAGCCGTAATTCACACGGAACATGCCCGAAACGAAGTTCTCTTTCCAGAAAGACGAACTGATGGCGATCTTGTTCTCGGCGCCGTCCATCCGGTAGAAGCTCGAGTCGTCGTTTACGAAGCCTTCGCCGCTTTGCGAAGCGGCTGTATACTGGGCCTCCTGCATGGAGAAGAGACCTGTGAAGTCGATGTGATGTTTGCCGAAATTCCGGTCGAATTTAAGCACGTTCTCCCACGTCCAGTCCGTCGTGTGGTTGTTGGCCAGCTCGGCGCGGCCGTCGACTTTCTTACCCGTTACGGTGTTGCGGCCGTAGTAGGTTCCGTTCATCTGGCTGCGGTAGTTGTAGCCGAACTGCGACCGGAAAGAGAGCCCTTTGACCGGAAGTTTGAGATCGAGGAACCCGTTGGCCATGAAGTTGCGGCCCGTGCGTTTCTGGTCGGCGTTGACGTCCTTCATCGGGTTGGGCAGGTTCGAGTAGTCCATCGGCTCCTCGTAGTAGGCGCCGGTCTCGTCCTTGTAGATGCCGTAGGGGCTTTGCTTGATGGCATGTTCGAGGTTCGGCGTCGCACCGCCGGTCTCACGGTTCACGAACTGCGTGGTGAGACCTACGGACAGCCAGTCGTTCATTTTCTGGTTGATGCTGGCATAGACGTTCGTGCGCTGGTAATTCGAATTGTAAACCACGCCGGGGTTGTCCAGGTAGGAAACCGAGGCCATATAGGTGGTCTTCTCGTTGCCGCCCTGGAAGCTCAGCTGGTGGTCCATCGTGAAGACCGTGCGGAAGACATAGTCCTGCCAGTCGTTGGTGATGCCCTTGGCGTAGTTTACCTTCTCGCTGGCGCTGATAATCGAACCTACCAGCGGATCGAGCTGCTCGCCGCTGTAATTGTTCTTGAGCCGGCCCATGTCCTGCTTGAGGCGGATGAACTCGTTGGGACCCATGGTTTCGATGCGCTGCATCGGCTCGGCGATGGCGAGCTTCGTTTTGTAGGTGACATGGAATTCGCCCTGCGAACCCCGCTTGGTCTGGATCAGGATGACGCCGTTCGAGCCGCGCGAACCGTAGATGGCCACGGCCGACGCGTCTTTCAGCACCGACATGTTCTCGATGATGTTCGGGTCGAGGTCGGCCAGTCCGCCCGAGTAGGGAATGCCGTCGAGAATGATCAGCGGGTCGTTGCTGGCCGTCAGTGAGTTCTGGCCGCGGATCAGCAGGGTCTGGTTGCTGCCCGGCGCTTCGTTGCCGGTCGTGATGTTCAGACCGGCGACCTGGCCGACCAGACGGTCCATCAGGTTGTTGGTCGAGACCATTTCCAGCGTCTGTTTGCTGACGACGGCGAGACCTCCCGTGAGGTCTTTCTTTTTCTGCGTACCGTAACCCACGACGACCACTTCGTCGAGGGACTGGGCGTCTTCGGTCATCGTCACGTTTACGACATTCGATGCGCCGAGTTTCACTTCCTGGTCGGTATAGCCCAGACAGGTGAAAAGAAGCGTCGAGGATGCGGGAACTTTGATTTCATAAACACCTTGCGTATTGGATACGGCTCCGTTGTTGCTTTTGCCGTCCTTTACCACGACAACGACTCCCGCCAGCGGGGCGCCGCTTCCGTCGGTGATTTTACCGGTTACTTTGACGTCGTTCTGCTGGGCGAACGACGGTGTTGCAGACAGCAGGAATAAGAGGGAAATCGTCAGGCTGCCTATAAGCTTTTTGTACATGCTCATTATCATAAAAGGTTTCTTTTTGGTTAGTGCTTGTATCTCCGTTATAAAGGGATTGTCTGGAGGGGCGGGAGACACTTCGTCGCCTGGTGTGGTTTTCCGATCATCTTTTCATAGGTTTCAGGTTTTAATTTTTTAAATTTTTTATGTATTTCGAAGGAAAAGCGGACGCCGGGGACTTCGGACCCCGTATTGCAAAGGTCAATAAAACGGGGCGACCGGATGGGCGTCGTTTATTCGGAAATGGTTCCATTTCGTACGGAGGGGTAAAAAAAAGGAGCATATCCGGGCGCTGCGGGCGCTGCGCAGACCTGCGAAGAGTCCCGTCCGGACAAAATGAAACCTCCCTGCCGGTCGCGCGGGGCGACGGCGGGAAGGTTTCTGCGGGCAGATGCGGACGCTGCTCCGGCGGATACGAAAGCACGAGATATTCATAGCCGGTTCGGTCGGCTCCTTTCGTGCGGTTTGCGTCAGGATTTCTTCTTAAATTCGGATGGGGTCAGTTCGAAATGCCGTTTGAAACAGATGCTGAAATATTTGGGATTGGCGAATCCCGTCAGGACCGAGATCTCGGAGATGGTCAGGTCCGACTCCCGGAGCAGCTGGGCCGACCGTTTCAGCCGGACGTCCATGATGAACTCCTTGATCGACATGCCCGTGATGTCGTTGATCTTCTGGTAGAGGAGCGTGCGTCCGATCGACATGTCCGACACGAACGAATCCACGTTGTAGTCGCTGTTGTCCATGTTCCGTTCGATATAGTTCATCGCCTTTTTCAGCAGTTCCTCGTCCATCGACGAAATGGTGATCTTCGACGGTTCGGCGATGTACTTCTTGCTGTAACGCTCCTTGAGTTCCTGCTGGGTGCGGATGAGGTTGGCAACCTGTTTGAGCAGGAAATCCATATCGAAGGGCTTGTCGATGAATACGTTGGCTCCGCATTCCAGTGCCTTGATCTTGTTTTCGGTGTTTTTGCCCAGAGCCGAAAGCATGATCACCGGGATATGGCTGGTCTTGATGTTCGAACGCAGCGAGCGGCATACCTCGAAGCCGTCGGCTTCGGGCATCATCAGGTCGGTGATGACGATCTGGGGGCAGATTCTCTCCGCTTTGGCGATGCCTTCGCTGCCGTTTGCCGCGGTGTATACGTTGTAGTGTTTCGACAGCCGTTGTTCGAGGTAGCTCCGCAGGTTGGGGTCGTCCTCGATGACCACGATGTTGCACGCCTTGCGGTCGTGCCGGTCGTTGGGAGCCATGACGTCGGATTCGGTCAGCAGGTTGTCGATTTCGGAGACCGTGTATTCGTACGATTCGGCGGCGCTGTCGGTCTTTTCGGCGTTGAGCGTGAAGGGCAGGACCACCGTGAACGCGACTTTCGAGTTGCCCGAACGGAGGGTGATGGTTCCGTTGAGGTTGCCGACCAGCTCCTTGACGATGGCCAGTCCCAGGCCGCTGCTGCTCTCGAATTGGGGACGGCGGTCGGAGAGGTGGTTGAACGATTCGAAGATGGCCTCCTTCTTGTCGTCGGGGATTTCCGCCCCGGTGTTGGTGACCGTGAAGGCGATGTATTCGGTGCCGGCGGCCGGCGGAGCGGACTCCGGGCGCTGGTCCTGCCGCGCCGGGTAGATTCTCACGCCGACATAGCCGTTTTCCGAGGCGTACTTGATCGCGTTGGAGAAGAGGTTCGTGAAGATTTTTTCGATCACGTCGTGGTCGAACTTGGTGTAGAAACTTTCATACTGGGAGTTGAAGCCGGTTTCGATCCCCTTCTTGTTGGCGTAGAACTCGAACAGCGAGAAGATGCTGTCGATGAAGCGGATCAGATCGCCCGGCTGGCGGTTCAGGGTGATCTTCTGGCTCTCGATTTCGCGGAACTGAAGCAGTTGGCTGATCATGCGCTGGATGCGCCCCACGTTCTTCTCGATCAGGTGCACGTAGGCATTGCCCGGCGCATTGGCGGGCAGGTGTTCCTTGAGCTGTTTCAGCGGGTCGACGACCAGCGTGAGCGGAGTTTTGAGGTCGTGGGAGATGTTCGTGAAGAAGTTGATCCGGGCCTGGGTCAGCTGCTTCATGTTCTGTTCCTTGATCCGCTCCAGTTCGAGCCGCTGTTCGAAAATCTTCTTGTTGGTGAAATACCGCCAGATGAAGTAGGCCACCGCCGAGAGCAGCGCCGCATAAACGAGGTAGGCCCAGCGGGAGAGGAAGGGCGAGGGGTGCACCCTGAAGCCGAGCGCCGAAACCTCGTCGCCCCACAGGCCGTCGTTGTTGGCCGCCTTGACCTCGAAGACATAGTTTCCGGCGGGCAGGTTGAAGAACTGCACCGCCTTCTGTCCCTGCGGCAGCAGGGACCATCTTTCGGAGTGTCCCAGCAGGCGGTAGGCATACTGGTTCTTCTCGGCGTTCAGGTAGCTGTTCGCCGAGAAGCGGATTTCGAAATTCGACTGCCGGTGCGACAGTTCGATCACGTCGCCCTCGCCTCCGCGGTAGGAGAGCGTGGAAATGGCTTTCTCCAGAGGCGAGTTCTTGGCGCCGGGCACGGCCGGCCGGCTGTTGATAAGCAGGTCCGTAAAATAGACTTTCGGCTTCTGGTCGTTGTATTTGATCTTTCCCGGGGTGAAGAGGATGAAGCCGTCCGTCCCTCCGAACAGCATTTCGCCTTTCGAGGTCTTGTAGCAAGCCCGCACGTAGTAGGCCCCGCAGCGGTTCGGGATGTCGATCTGCGATTTGCGGATCACCCCGTCGGTATGGTCGTAATAGTAAAGCCCGTCGTTGGTGCTGAACCAGACATCTTTCGAGGGGGTGTCTTCGAGGATGCCGAAGACTGTTTTGCCCTCCAGCCCTTCGCCGTTCCGGTCCCTGAAATTGACGTAACTGCCGTTGCGGCGCAGCAGGTTGACCCCGCCGCCGCGGGTTCCGAACCAGATGTCGGAGTCGGAGGTGACGCAGTAGGAGCAGAGGTTGTTGACCGAATAGGGGGCCTCTGCGATGTAATGGCGCTTCAGAATCCGCCGTGTGGCGGGATCGACGACGTATGCGCCGTCGTGCCCGACGAGCCACAGGTTGCCCCGCTCGTCGTGGAACAGCGTTTCGATATGGATGCGGACGGCGTTTCCCTGTGCGTCTGTCAGCCGGACCGTCTCCACGCGTCCCGTACTCGCATCCTTGTACATCAGCTCGGCGTCCGGGTCGGTCAGCCAGATGCCCCGGTCGCCCTCCTTGGCGAAGTCATAGACGCTCAAAGGCTGTCCCGAGGCCGGATGGTTCATGTACAGGTCGGAGAAACGTCCCTGCCGTTCGTCGAAGACCCGCATTCCGCCGTTGAACGCCGAGACCAGCAGCCTGTCGTTTTCGTCGTGCCACAGCTTTTTGATCATGTTCGACGTCAGGCCGCAGCGGCTCTCCTGCGTGTAATAGACGAACCGGCCGTCGCGGCGGTCCCAGCGGTTAATTCCCCCCCCCTCCGTTCCGATCCAGAGATTGCCCTCCGAATCCTCTTCGAAACAGCTGACGATGGGATGGTTCAGCCCGCCCGGCGTGGCTTTGAAATAGTCCACGCCGTTGTCCGCGAAGGTCATGTAGGCCAGTTTGCCGCCGTATGTGCCGACCCATATCCCGCCGTCGGGATCGGGGAAGATCGACCATACCGAATTGTTGGGCAGGGAGTAGGGATAGTGGAGGTCGGAACGCAGCAGCTGCGTGCTGGCGGTAAGCGGCTCCAGCAGCAGCAGTCCCGATTGCGTCGCTACCCAGATGATGCCCTGCGAATCGAGGTGAAGCTCCTTGGCGCCGGCGGATTTCTCGTATTCGAGCGGCAGTCGGAAATACCGTCCGATCCTGCCGTTGCCGTCGCATTCGTAGAGCCCGTCCATGAGCGTGAGGACATATACCGACCCGTTGCACTCCACCACGTCGCGGATCACGCAGCTGCCGCCGCCGACGGATGCGAAGAGGACGTATTGCCCGGTCTCCCGGTTCAGGCGGTAGAGATCGCCGCCCGACGCGGCGTAAACGTACTCCTTCGTGCACACCAGCGTCAGCGTCCGCCCGGGTGCGGACATCTCCGGAGGCATCGGATAGCGGGTCACGGCGGGCAGCCGTTCGGGGCTGAACGATTCGATGCCGTTGTTGCGGATCAGCCATACCGTCCCGTCGTTGTTCGCCGTGACCGAGCCGATATTGCCCTCCAGAACGAATTCGAACTCCAGCTTCCGGTAGTTGAAGCGCAGCAGCCCTTGGTTAGTCCCTACGTACAGGCCTTTCCGGTTGTCCGTGATCACCTGTCCGTAGGACCAGTAGGAATTCGGCAAGAGGTTCGTGACCAGGTCGGTCATCCGTACGAACGACGTGCCGTTGTACATGAACAGGGCGTCGTAGCCGCTGAACCACATACGCCCGACGCTGTCCTTGGCGATGCTGTGGATGCCTCCGTAATAGGAGGTCTCGGGCATGGTGTGGAAGCGGTAGTCCGGGATGTTCAGGGCATGGAGCGCCGGAGAAATCAGCGTTGCGGCGAAAAACAGCGCCGCAAACGGAATTTTCGTATATGCCTTATGTCGGGTCATCGTTTCTTCTTTAGCACAAAGTTAAAAGAAAAAGCGAAAAATGGATGCTTCGAAGCCCGGTTTTTCGGTTCTCCGCCGCCGGACCGGGCGCGCGGCGGGGAAAGCCGGGCTGCACCGCCCGGAGACGAAAAAGACGGCAGGGAAAACTCCCTGCCGTCTTTTTTATTGAATGAAGCGTTCCGGACCGGGGCGTGATTCCGGTGGGCGTTTACCGCCCCTGAAGCCCGCTTCTCAAGCCGACGGGCGCAGAGCTTGGTCGGAATCCTGCCGGCCGGCCGTCGCCCCCTGAAGCCTGCTTCTTAAGCGGGCGGGCGCAGAACGGGATCGTAAGCCAGAATGGCCCGGCATCGCCCCTGAAACCCGCTTTTTAAGCGGGTTACCAGATGATTACGCGATCCTGTTCGGGCAGGAACATCGGTCCGTCGGCGATCGAGAAGGCGTCGTAGAAATCCTGCAGGTTGCGCAGCGTGGCGTTCACGCGCCATTTGCCCAGCGAATGCACGTCGAGCTTGGTGAGACGGGCGATCTCCTCGTCGCGGATGTTCTGCGCCCACAGCGTGGCGTAGCCCAGGTAGAAACGCTGCTCGGGAGTGAATCCGTCGATCGGGGCGGGAGCCTCCCTGCCTGCGAGCGAATTGCGGTAGGCCGTGCGGGCAACGCGCAGGCCGCCCTGGTCGGCGATGTTCTCGCCGAGCGACAATGCGCCGTTGGCGAAGATCGCAGGCTGTCCCTCCTTGGCGGGCAGAACCTCGATCGCGTCGAACTGCTTGACCAGAATGTCCGTCTTGGCCTTGAACGCGGCGGCGTCCTCGTCGGTCCACCAGTTGTTCATGTTGCCGTCCTTGTCGAAATTGCGGCCCTGGTCGTCGAACCCGTGGGTCATCTCGTGGCCGATCACCACGCCGATGGCGCCGTAGTTCAC
>OGHN01000428.1_pt1 | contig 21667 bp, 21 predicted proteins | sample 1571511 | NCBI WGS metagenome assembly OGHN01 (sample SAMEA2582024, study PRJEB24529) | metagenome | biome: Human gut stool | place: China | collected 2011 | reverse complement strand
ATAAAAAGGCGATCTTCCTGAACCACAGGAGATCGCCAGAATTTTTATCGGTGCGAGATACGAATTTTTAAAGTTTGCGTGTTACCCTTCTACAGGAAGTTCACGTTTAAATGAACTTGGTGTATTTGTGTTGCTTTCAACCCGGCAAATTCGGGCCGATCTCATCTTGTCGCACTACTACGTTCGGCAGGACGTTGAGCAGGTGTTCGATATCTCGAAAAACTATGCTTCCCTTCTTCCGCTGAATGTAGAAAAGGAGGAGACGTTCCGCGGGCATCTGCTGATGACTTTCATTGCAACAGTCGTCTTGCAAATGCTGCAGAATAAGATTAAACAGTCAACGTTTAGCTTGGATCGGATTCTCGCTCGAATGAGAACTCAAAAGGCCAAGGTCTTTGAGCAGACGGTCATCCCGGCTGAGCCAGTGAAGGAGCACAATGACATCTACAAGCTTCTTGGCATCAAGCCGCCCAAGGAGCTCCCTATAAAAATGCGCTCAAACGTGTAGTAACAACATTTGGGCGGGAACTCAAGATAAAGACGCGGTTCTGCCGATACAGCGTAATGAGGTCTTCGAGTTCGGCTTTCACCGCCGCATTGGTTTCCGCATTGGCTTTGTCTGTGTCGATGAGACGGTTGGCTTTGCTTTGGTGATGAGATCCTAAAAGCCGCTCCAGCTTTCATTCAGTGAGTCAGCGAGAAATGAGAGAAGGGCGGGTGTCATATATCCTCCGGGATGTAGGTTAATAATTCGAAGCCTAAGGGAGATTGCGACAACATTTGTCGCAATCGACGGCTGATCCGCTTTGGGTGCATTGAAGCTCCCCTGTTTGATAACAGGGGATTCACTATGACAATCTCAAGGCTTTTTCAGTGGGCGATGCCGCCTGAACGTCACCTATTGAACAAAGTGTTTGCGGCAGACCTCTTTCCCGTTCCTCCTTGCTTGCGGCGGGGTTTCGGGTGTCATGAAATCGTCATGAAATGTTCACGGGGGCGTCAAGCCGGGTGTTCATACTGCGCTCACGTACAGGAGAACAGCACCTGCACGACTTTTAAAACTGAATGGAACACTTATTCATCATGCAGAACACCATCTTTTCCCGCCGCCGCGTCGTGACCTTCGTCTGCGCCGCCTCCGCCCTTGCCGCCTGCGGTACGACGTTTGCCGCCGGCACGGTCAACCTCAACGGCTCCACGACGGTTCTTCCGGTCATGCAGCAGGTTTCCGAAGCCTTCATGCAGAAGAACCCCGGCGTTGTCGTGACGATCTCCGGCACGGGTTCCGGCAACGGCATCAAGGCGCTCCGCGACAAGATGACCGATGTGGCCATGTCGAGCCGCGACCTCAAGGACAAGGAAAAGAAGGACTTCGAAGCCCACGGCATCAATCCGGTCAAGATCCCTGTCGCCCTTGACGCCATCATCCCTGTCGTCTCCCCGAAGAACTCCGTCGCCTCCCTTACGATGGAGCAGTTGCGCGACCTCTTCGCCGGCAAGATCAAGAACTGGAAGGAACTCGGCGGTGCCGACGCTCCCGTGGTCGTGGTCGGCCGCGACTCCTCCTCCGGCACGTTCGAATCCTGGCAGGAACTCGTCATGGGCAAGACCCGCGTGTCCCAGCGCGCTCTCCTCCAGAGCTCCTCCGGCGGCGTCGTTCAGGCCGTTGCCGGCAATCCGAACGCCATTGGCTACATCGGCGTGGGCTACCTCGACAGCCAGATCAAGGGCCTCGTCGTGAACGGCGTCCAGCCCGGTGCCAAGACCGCTCAGGACGGCACGTGGCCGATCTCCCGCGAACTCTACCTCTTCACCTCCGGCCAGCCGCAGGGCGACGCCAAGAAGCTCGTCGACTACACGCTCTCCGCCGAAGGCCAGCAGTTCGTCTCCAAGTCCGGCTTCGTTCCGCTCAAGTAATCGCCTGACCGGCGAGATGCAAGCGGTCAGAAAAACCGATTGAAGCACGCCGGCCGATCGCCCTCGATTCGGCCGGCGTTTCTTTTGCTCCAGAAAAGATCCAGCCTTTCCAAGGATCCCTCATGCTCAACTACAGATCAGCAGACACGCTGTTCAGAAGGGCCTCGGGCACCGTGGCGTGCGTGAGCGTGCTTGCGCTCACGGCCATCGTGCTCTTCCTGCTCGCACAGGGCCTTCCGATCTTCAAGGACGTTCCCATCGGGGACTTCCTCTTCACGACCGACTGGTACCCGACGGACGAACCGCCGGTCTTCGGTCTCGGCGCCATGATCGTCGGCTCCTTTGCGGCCGCCGTACTCACCGCCGTCATCGCCGTGCCGCTCGGCGTGCTCACCGCCGCGGCCCTTCACTGCGCGGTCCCCGCCTGGGCCGCCCGAATCCTCAAGCCCGTCATCGAGCTGATGGCGGCGCTGCCCTCGGTGGTCATCGGCTTCATCGGCATGGTGATCGTCGCCCCGTGGCTTCAGGAGACGTTCAACCTCCCGACCGGCCTCAACCTCTTCAACGCGGGCCTGATGCTCGCCTTCATGTGCATCCCGACGATCGCCTCGATTTCCGAGGACGCGCTCAGGAACGTGCCGGGCGCGCTTCGCGAGGCCTCGCTCGCCCTTGGCGCCACTCGCTGGGAGACGCTCTGCCGCGTCGAGCTTCGCTGGGCCATGGGCGGCATCGGCACCTCCGTCATGCTCGGCCTCTCGCGCGCCATCGGCGAAACGATGGTCGTGCTGATGGTGGCGGGCGGCGCGGGCATCATCCCCGAAAGCATCTTCGATCCGGTCCGTCCGATGACGGCGGGCATTGCGGCCGAAATGGCTGAGGCCGCCGTGGGCGGAGAGCACTACCACGCGCTCTACGCCGCGGGTCTGCTCCTCTTCCTGATCACCTTCGCCTTCAACCTCGCCGCGTGGTACTTCACGCGCCGTCTCTCCCTCAGGAGCGCATGATGAAAGATCTCAAGATGCGCAATCTCTCCGGCCTCGCAGGCTTCACGGTGATGCGCGGCGCCGCCCTCGTGTGCGTGCTCTCGCTCGTCTCGATGCTCGGCGTCATCTTCTGGAACGCCATGCCCGCCATGACCTGGGAGTTCTTCACCGAAGCCCCGCGCAACATGATGAGCGAAGGCGGCATCTGGCCCTGCATCGTGGGCACGTTCCTCCTCGCCGCAGGCGCCCTCGTGATCGCGCTGCCGCTCGGCGTCATGAGCGCCGTGTTCCTCAACGAGTACAACCTCGACTCGCCCGTCATCACCGTGATCCGCCTCTCGATCGCGAACCTCGCGGGTGTTCCGTCGATCATATTCGGCCTCTTCGGCCTGACGTTCTTCGTGGTCTTCTGCGGCTTCGGCGTGAGCCTTCTCTCCGGCATCCTCACGCTTGCCGTGTTGAGCCTGCCGATCATCATCAATACGACGGAAACGGCCCTCAAGCAGATCCCGCAGGACTGGCGCGAAGCCTCGCTCGCCCTGGGCGCCACGCGCTTCGAGACGATCATGAAGGTGATCCTGCCGAACGCGCTCCCCGGCATCCTCACGGGTGCCATCCTCGCGCTCGCCCGAGCCGCAGGTGAAACCGCCGCCGTGATGTACACGGGCACGGTCTTCTTCACCCAGAAGGACGGCGTCTCGCTCTTCGAGCCCGTCATGGCGCTTCCCTACCACGTCTACGTGATGGCCACTTCCGGCACGAACATCGAGGGCACCCGCCACCTGCAGTACGGCACCTCGCTCGTCCTCGTCGCGCTCGTCTTCCTGATGAGCCTCGGCGCCATCATCCTGCGCGAACGCCGCCGCTCCCGCTGAGACGGATGCGGCCGACATTGAACCGAATTTGAAAAGACACGAACATGACCAGCATTGATCTGAACAGCATGACCGCGATGAACCTTGACGGTCTTTCCACGAAGATCGCGGTGAACGACCTCAACGTATGGTACGGCAAGTTCCATGCCCTCAAGCACATCACGCTCGCCATACCCGAGGGCCGAGTGACGGCCTTCATCGGCCCGTCGGGCTGCGGCAAGTCGACGCTCCTGCGCACCTTCAACCGCATGTACGCCCTCTATCCGGGCCAGCGCGCCGAAGGCGAGCTGATGCTCGACGGCGTCAACATCCTCTCGGGCACTATCGACGACTGCACGCTCAGGAGCCGCGTCGGCATGGTCTTCCAGCGCCCGACCCCGTTCCCGATGAGCATCTACGACAACATCGCCTACGGCATCCGCTTGCGCGAGAACGTCGCGAAGTCCGAGCTCGACGACCGCGTCGAGTGGGCCCTTAAGAAGGCCGCCCTCTGGAACGACGTCAAGGACAAGCTGCGCGAGCCCGGCACGAGCCTCTCGGGCGGCCAGCAGCAGCGCCTTTGCATCGCCCGCGGCGTTGCCGTCAAGCCCGAGGTCCTTCTGCTCGACGAGCCGTGCTCGGCCCTTGACCCGATCTCGACCGCCCGCATCGAGGAGCTCATTGAGGAGCTCAAGAACGACTACACGGTCGTCATCGTCACTCACTCCATGCAGCAGGCCGCCCGCGTCTCCGACTACACGGCCTTCCTCTACCTCGGCGAACTGATCGAGACCGGTCCCACGACCGACATCTTCACCCGTCCGCAGAAGAAGGCGACCGAGGACTACATCACCGGCCGCTTCGGCTAAAACGAAAGGAAACGACATCATGAACCACATCGTCAAAAGCTACGACCGCGACCTCGAGGAGGTCCTCGGCGAGGTGACCGCCATGGGCAGGCTCGTGCGCGAGCAGCTCGTCAAGGCGGCCGACGCCCTCGAGAAGCTCGACGCCGACGAAGCCCGCTCCGTCATGACCCGCGACGCCGAGGTCAACGGCTACGAGGTCTCCGTCGACGCGAAGATCGAATCCGTCTTCGCCCGCCGCCAGCCTGCCGCCCGCGACCTGCGCACGCTCATCGGCATGAGCCGCGTCTCCGTCGACTTCGAGCGCATGGGTGACGAAATCCGCAACATGGCAGGCAGCGTCCTAGAGCTCAAGGGACTCGACGACTCTCTCCTTGAGAATCGCTCCGCCATCATCATGGCCGTCAACACGGTCGCCCACATGATCGACGACTCGATCCTCGCGCTCTCGCGACTCGACATGAACCTCGCTCGCGAGGTCATCGCACGCGACAGGCTCGTCGACGACGTCTACCGCACGACGCTCAGGAGCCTGATCGTGCACATGATGCAGGATCCGTCCTCCACCGAGGGCGCCATCGCGCTCACTTGGATCGGCCGCTCGCTCGAACGAACGGGCGACCACGTGAAGAACGTCTGCGAGGCCGTCATCTACATTGAGGAAGGTGCGGACGTGCGTCACGAGTTCTATACTGGCAAAATGGAATCCTGCCGAAACGGCTCTGCCGAAGGCTGATCCGCCCATCAACAATTGTGACAAGGCATCTATGGCAAAACTGCTCACCGTCGAGGACGAAACCGCCATCCGCGAGCTCCTCGCCTTCATCTGCGAGACAGACGGCCACGAGGTCGTCAAGGCCGCCAGCCTGGCCGAGGCGCGCGAAGCGCTGCGCCGGGGCGGACTCGACCTCATTCTGCTTGACGTGATGCTCCCTGACGGCTCGGGGTTCGACTTCCTGCGCGAAGTCCGCACCGACGCCGCCAGCGCCTCGGTGCCCGTCGTGATGATCACCGCCCGCGGCGACGAGGCCGACAGGGTCGAGGGACTGGACGCAGGCGCCGACGACTACGTCGTCAAGCCCTTCATGCCCAGGGAGCTCACCGCCCGCATCCGCGCGGTCCTTCGCCGCGCGAGCGCCGAGGGCAGGGCGCGCGAGTCCGCAGTGCCTCCCGCCGACGACCGCCAGGAGGAGATCGTCCGCTGCGGTCCGCTCCTCATGAACGAGACGCGCTTCGAGGCGACGGCCGACGGCATGCCCCTCAAGCTCAGCGTCAAGGAGTTCAGGCTGCTCCTGATGTTCGCCTCCCGTCCGGGACGCGTCTTCACGCGCGGCCAGCTCCTTGAAAACATCTGGGGCAACTCCTTTGTCGACGAGCGCACGGTGGACGTGCACATGCTTCGTCTTCGCAAGGCGCTCGCTGGCACGGCCGCGGAAAACCTCATTGAAACCGTCAGGGGCGTCGGCTACCGCTGCCGCCCGCTTGACTGACCTCCCGCAGGCACGCATCCCGACCGCCCCGCACGATCGAGCACGCGCCCATGCACAGGATTGAGAAAGGAGACACCATGCCCGAAGCACTGTCGGCTCGTGGACGCCGCACGCAGTTCCTCGGCATTCTGATTGTCGGGGGCCTCATTCTGGTCGCGCTCGTCTCGGCCGTCCTGTGGCTGAGCGTCGCGGCAGGCACGGCCGCGATCTTCTTCTGCATGGGCGTCTCGTTCTTCGCGCTTCTCGCCGTGTACGCGGGCAAGCTCATCGTGGACGAGGAGCGCTACATGCAGGCAAGGCTCGAGGCGCGCGACGCGCGCTACCGCCAGACGCTCGAGCTCTTGCCCGAGGGCGTCGTCATCCTCAAGGGCGAGGACGGCGTCATCGAATGGGTCAATACCATGGCGGGCGTTCATCTGGGAATCACGTCCGAAGACGTCGGCAGCGTCTTCACCGACAGGCTCATCGCCTCGCAGCCCGCCTTCTGCGCGTGGCTGCGTTCGCGCGACTTCTCGCGCCATTATGCGCTTGAGACCGCGGGCGGCTCCGTGCTGCTCGATGCGGCCGTCGTCGCGCCCGACGAGCGCCACACCATCATCGTCACGCACGACGTCACCGAACGCCGCCGCGTCGACGACATGCGCCGAGACTTCGTCGCCAACGTCTCCCACGAGCTGCGCACGCCGCTCACCGTCATCGCGGGCTTTCTCGATCTGGCGGACATGGACGTGCCGCCCGAGCTCAGAAAGCGCCATCTCGCCCTCATGCGCGACCAGACGGCCCGCATGAAGCGCCTCACGGACGACCTGCTGATGCTCTCGAAGCTCGAGAACAGGGACGAGCGGGGGACAGACCAGCCCGAGCTCATCGACATGTCCGCGCTCATCGACGACGCCGTGCGCGAGGGCATGGCCTACTCGAAGATGCAGCACAAGTTCGAGGTCGCACACGAGCCCCTTTCGCTTCTCGGACATCCCGAGGAGATCCGAAGCGCGGTCCTCAACCTCATCACCAACGCCGTGCGCTACACGCCCAGAGGCGGCCGAATCAGGGTGGTCTGGAAGCGCACGGGCACGGGCGCCGTCCTCACGGTTGCCGACACGGGCATCGGCATTCCGCCCGAGCACCTGCCCCGCATCACCGAACGCTTCTACCGCGTCGACAAGGGGCGCTCGAGGGACACGGGCGGCACGGGCCTCGGTCTGGCCATCGTCAAGCACGTCATGCGGCGTGCGGGAGGCGAGCTCTCCATCGAGTCGACTCCGGGCGAAGGCTCGAAGTTCATGCTCAGGTTCCCCGAGGAGAGGATCTTCTCGGGCCGCTATCTGTAGAACGGACGCGGCATCCTGCGATCGGAGCCCGTTCGGGCGCGCCCTTGCTGGCGCGATGGGCTAAAATCAGACGATCCAATTCACCGAAGTCCGCAGGATTTCCATGCACATTCTTGTCTCCAACGATGACGGCTACCGCGCGCCCGGCATTCAGGCGCTCGCGCAGGCCATGCGCCGTTTCGGCCGCGTGACGGTCGTCGCGCCCGACCACAACCACTCCGGCGCCTCCAATTCGCTCACGCTCAACCGTCCGCTCACCGTCGAGCATCAGGACGGCGACAGCCTATACGTGCTTTCGGGCACGCCGTCCGACTGCGTGCACGTCGCGCTCACGGGTCTTCTGCCGAAGCCCGACCTCGTCGTCTCAGGCATCAACTGCGGCGCCAACATGGGCGACGACACGATGTACTCGGGCACGGTCGCGGCGGCCATCGAGGGCTACCTCTTCGGCGTTCCCTCCATCGCCTTCTCGCAGATCGACAAGGGCTGGGCAGAACTCGACTCCGCCGCGAAGATTGCGCAGCTCGTCGTCGAGCGTTATCTTGAAAGCCGCGAGGACGAAAGGGCCGTTCTGCTCAACGTCAACATGCCCAACATGCCCGTCGAGGCCCTCAAGGGCATCCGCGGCACCCGTCTGGGCAAGCGCAACTGCGCCGAGAGCGTCATCCGCGAGATGAGCCCGCGCGGCTTTCCGATCTACTGGCTCGGCGCTGCGGGCAAGCCCGCCGACGCAGAGGAGGGGACGGACTTCTGGGCGACCTCCCACGGCTATGTCTCCGTGACGCCGCTGCAGGTCGACCTCACGAACTACAAGCAGGTCCCGACGGTCCGAGGCTGGATGGACGGCCCCGCCGTCTGAGATCCGCAAGGCACATTCAAGGGATAGAACGGAAAGGAAAGAAGGTTCAAGGACATGAACAAAACCGTACGCATTCTGTCGATCTCCGTCGCGGCCGCCGCCGCGGCTTTCCTGTCGGGCTGCTCCTCCGTGGACATGGGCCCGGCTACGGTCGTCGACCACTCCACCTACAGCGACGGCGCCGCGACCGCGCCCGTCCAGACGCCGAGCCTGCTGCCGGGCGGCATCGTCGACTCCGGCCGCACCCACACGGTGGCCGTGGGCGACACCATCTACAACATCTCCGTGCGCTACGGCCTCTCTGCCGAACAGCTCCAGCAGCTCAACGCCATCACCGATCCGACGCAGCTGCGTCTGGGGCAGGTCCTGAGGCTTCCCGCCTCCGTCAACGCGCCCCGCGCCTACACGGGCAATCCGCAGGTCCGCGTCAACCGTGTGACGAACGACACCGTGCTTGAGACTGCGCCGATCCGCAATGCCGAGACGGTGCCCGCTGCGGGTGAAACGACCGCCACCTCGTCGGCTGCATCCGCTGACGCCGCTGAAGCCGCCCGCAAGAAGGCCGAGGCCGAAGCTGCCGCCGAGAAGGTCCGCACCCAGGCCGAAGCGGCCAAGTCCCAGGCCCAGCAGAAGCTCAACGCCGTCACGCCGGGCCAGCGCATGATCTGGCCCGTGAGGGGCAAGATCAAGAGCGACTTCGCGAAGAACACCTTCGGTCTTGAGATCGCGGGCACGCAGGGCGACGTGGTCGTCGCGGCCATGCAGGGAGAAGTCATCTGGGTGGGCACGCTCAAGGGCTACTCGGGCACGCTCGCCGTCGTCAAGCACAGCCCGACGCTCATCACCGCCTACGGCGGCCTTGAGAACGTGGCGGTCTCCCAGGGCTCGAAGATCAAGTCGGGCCAGAAGATCGCCGACCTCAAGGGCGACACGCTGAGGTTCGAGGTCCGCGAGATCGGCAAGTGCGTCGATCCGCTCAAGTACCTCAACAAGCGCTGATCCTCGGAGAGTCAGTCAAAAAAGAGCGCCGGCTTCACCGCCAGGCGCTCTTCTTTTTGGTAAAGTCTCCTACCTGAATTTTTGAGGACGGCCGGATGAAGTCGGCCGCCCAGGGATCCCCGTTTTACATAGAGAGTCAAGAGTCATGGCACGACGCAAAGAGAAAACCCCCGAATACTTCACCGTCGAGGTGGAGCGCCTCGACCAGGAAGGCCGCGGCGTGGGTCATCACGACGGCAAGGTCGTCTTCATCGAGGGCGCCCTTCCGGGCGAGCTCGTCACCTACGAGCGCATCCGCAACAAGACCAGCTTCGAGATCGGCCGCGTCGCCCAGGTTCACCGCGAGAGCGTTCAGCGCGTCGAGCCCCGTTGCCACAAGTTCGGCCACGGTCCCGGCAGCTGCGGCGGCTGCGCCATGCAGCACCTTGAGCCACGCGCCCAGGTCGCTTACAAGGAGCGCACGCTCATCGACACGCTCTGGCACATCGGCCGCGTTCGTCCCGAACAGATCATCACGCCGATCTACGGTCCGTTCTGGAACTACCGTCACCGCGCCCGCCTGACGGTCCGCGACGTCGCCAAGAAGGGCGGCGTGCTCGTCGGCTTCCATGAGAAGTCCTCCTCCTACGTCGCCGAAATGACGGGCTGCCACATCCTCACGAAGAACGTCTCCGACATGATCATGCCGATGCGCGAGCTCGTTTCCAAGCTCTCTATCCGCCAGCGCATGCCGCAGATCGAGGTCGCCGTCGGCGGCAACGGACGCACGGCCCTCGTCTTCCGCACGCTCGAGGAGCCGACCGATGGGGACATGGCCCTGCTCAACGCCTTCGGCGCCGAGCACAAGGCCGACATCTGGCTCCAGCCCAAGGGTCCGGACTCCGCCCACCCGGTCGATCCCGCCAACATCAACGCGCTCGGCCTCCAGCTTCCCGAGTTCGGCGTTCGCATCAACTTCAAGCCGACCGACTTCACGCAGGTCAACCATGAGCTCAACGAGACCATGGTGAGCCGCGCCGTTCGCCTGCTCGGCGTGGAACCCGAGCACAAGGTCGCCGACTTCTTCTGCGGTCTGGGCAACTTCACGCTCCCGCTCGCCACGTGCGCTTCGCACGTGACCGGCATCGAGGGCTCCGACGCGCTCGTCGCCCGCGCCCGTCAGGGCGCCGCCGACAACGGCCTCGCCGAGAAGACCGACTTCGTGGCCCGCAACCTCTTCACGTGGTGCGACCAGGACTGGGAGGCCCTCTGGAAGAAGATGGGCGGCATCGACCGCGTCCTCATCGACCCGCCGCGCGAAGGCGCCCTGGCGCTCTCCCGCGTGCTCGCCGCCACCGACAAGCGTCCCGCCCGTATCGTCTATGTCTCCTGCAACCCCGCGACGCTCGCACGCGACTGCGCCATCCTTCATCATGAGGGCGGCTGGCACATCCGCGCCGCCGGCATCATGAACATGTTCCCGCACACGGGCCACGTCGAGTCCATCGCCGTGCTCGAGCCGGGTCCCAGGCCCGAGAAGAAGTCCGAGGAGGCCGAGGCCATCGAGCGCCGCATCGCCGCCTCGGGTGACGACGACGTCAAGATGAACCTGCCGCAGTAACCTCAGACGGCTCCGTCCCGTCCCGCTGATGGGGCTCGGGGAACGAGACTATCCAAGAGTCGAAGGAGTCGAAAATGTCGAAAAAAGCGCCGGACGCCATTGCGTCGCGGCGTTTTTTTCGCATTCCGGCTCATCGAACACGATGTTTTCCTGAGGCCTTTCACGGCAGGATCAAAAAACGCTCATGTTAAGTCGAAATATGCACAACGGGAGGGTTACAATGGGCGAACAAAGCCCGTCATGCAAGGAGGAACAATCATGACCAGAGCCGCAGTCAGAGAAAGGGCGCAGGCCCGCCGCGCAGCCGATGCGGCCTTCAGGGAGGCGTTCGACGCCTACATGTTCGAATGCTTCGCCAAGCCCGGATTCAAGCTTGAGAGCGAGGCGCAGCTTGCCGAGCGTTTCGGCGTCACCCGCTACAAGGTTCGCAAGGCGATCGAGGCCCTTAATCAGGCGGGCGTGCTCGAGCGCGTCAAGCACGGCGGCTCCACCGTGAGGAGCGTCACGCCCGAGGAGCTTGCCGACCGCGCCGATCGTCTTCTGAGCGTCGCGGGGCTGCCCGCCGAGGAGTTCGAGGACGCCGTCTCCGATCTTGTCTGCGGCCTCGTGCCCGTCATCATGGACAAGGTCGACCCCGAGAAGCTCGCGGGTCTTGAGACCCTCGTCGAGACCGTGGGCGCCGCACGCACGCCTGCCGAGCGCCGCAGCGCCGTTTTCGACTTTCTGACGGGACTCGCAGCTGTCGACGGCAACCGCTACACCGCGCTCTGCGTGAGCCTTGCCGTCAGGCAGGCCGCCCGCCGCGAGGCCTATGACCTGAGGCTCGATCCCGCCGAGCTCGCCGCCGTCTGTCGCGGTGTTCTCAAAGAGCTGATGAAGGGGCGCCGCAAGAAGGTCGTGGCCGAGCTCGAGGATCTCTTCGGACTCGTGTTCCCGAAGCGCGCCGAGCTGAAGAAGGCCGAAAAGACGGAAAAGTCCGAGAAGGCCGAGAAGGCTGAAAAGGGCGGCAAGTAGGACTCGTCCCGGAAAAGAAAGAGGGGCGCAGGCGGCATGGCGACGCCTGCGCCCCGTTTTTGGCGGGCGCAAAAAAGGCGGCTCGATCGAGCCGCCCGTCAGGCGCCTGGGCATTCACCTTGCGCGGGATGGCGTCACTTGGCGCGAACCCAGGAGTTCGGAGAGTTGAGCGAGATGTCGAGCAGGCGCTTGAAGAGGCCCATGGACATGCCGATGTGGCCGGCGGTGTCGCTCACGCGGGAATCGGGGACGGAGTCGGGCGCGGTGCCGTGAACGAGCGCGAGGAAGGTGCGGGCCATGGACTCCTTGTCGGCGCCGGGCGTGAGGGCCGCCTGCGTCATGCGCGAGCGGATCGTGCTGTAGCGGTCGAGATCCTCGGGGGAGAGCTTCGAGAAGAGCGGACGTCCGAGGGCTTGGTCGACGAAGGTCTGCATCTGGAAGAGCGTCTTCTTCAGAAGCTTCTCGTCGGCATAGGAGGGGAGGTTCTCGACGGCGGTCCTCATGGCGACGGCCTGAAGGTTGGCCGCCCAGAAGGCCTTGAAGCGGCGCTTCTCCTCGCCGCCTAGAAGCGGAATCGGGCACAGGCTCACGCCGGCGGCCTTGGCCACCTCCTTGTTGAAGAGCGAGCCGGAGAGGTCTCGCACGCAGCCGCCGAAGGTGTAGCCGAGGTTTTCCGCAAAGATCTTGTCGACGGGACGATTGACGGGCGTGTCGTTCTTTTCTTGGTTTTTGGAGGACATGAGCTGGAATCCGAAATGGGTGTGCCGGAAACCTCCGTGCAGGGGAGATTTCTCAACAGGTGCAATTCTGCCATGACTCGCACGCGGTGAGAAAGGGAAACTAACCCTGATCGGGTTGTAGCCAAAAGAAAAAGGCGTGTGCCCCGGGGAGTGATTGCGCGGCCTCGTGCTAAAATCATCAGTTCAGTACGAAAGGGAGCACAACCGCTCCCTTTTGTCGGTTTTTCCACGTCCCGGAGCCTTTTCCGGGCATTTTCTCTGAGAGAACAAAATGGCTATTGAACGCACCCTCTCCATCATCAAGCCGGACGCCGTTGCCAAGAACGTCATCGGCAAGATCTACTCCCGTTTCGAAACGAACGGCCTCAAGATCGTCGCCGCCCAGATGCGTCAGCTTTCCCAGGCTGAAGCCGAAGGCTTCTACGCTGTTCACAAGGAACGTCCCTTCTTCAAGGATCTCGTCTCCTTCATGACGTCCGGCCCGGTCATGATCCAGGTTCTCGAAGGCGAAGGCGCCATTCTCAAGAACCGTGAGCTCATGGGTGCCACGGACCCGAAGAAGGCCGCCGCCGGCACGATCCGCGCCGACTTCGCTGAAAGCATCGACGCCAACGCCGTGCACGGTTCCGATGCTCCTGAAACGGCAGCCGTCGAAATCGCCTACTTCTTCCCGGCTCTCTCCATTCACAGCCGCTAATCCGCTGCGAACACAGTGAGGAATAATTCGTGACCGACAACGTCAAAGAGTCTGCCGCCGCCTCTAAGGTGAACCTTCTCGACTTCGATCTGGAAGGGCTCACCGCTTGGTGCGCCGGCATCGGCGAAAAGGCCTTCCGTGCAACTCAGCTCTCGCGCTGGCTCCATCGTCATGTCGAAGGCGACTTCGACAACATGACGAACCTCGCGAAGGTGTTCCGAGCCAAGCTGAAGGACATGGCCGAAGTGCGTCCTCCCGTGCCCATCACCGAGAAGAAGTCGGCTGACGGCACGCGCAAGTGGCTCTTTGACGTCGGCAACGGAAACGCGGTCGAATCGGTGTTCATTCCAGAGGATGACCGCGGCACGCTCTGCATCTCCACGCAGGCGGGGTGCGCCATGGGCTGCCTCTTCTGCTCCACGGGCAAGCAGGGCTTCAACCGCAACCTCACGACCGCCGAGATCGTGGGCCAGCTCTGGTGGGCCGAACGCGAACTGCGCCGCGACGCAGGCGTGACGGACCCCAACGACCGAATCATCTCCAACGTCGTGCTCATGGGGATGGGCGAGCCGTTGCAGAACCTCGACAACGTTCTGCGCGCTCTGCACGTCTTCCTTGACGACAACGGCTACGGGCTCTCCCGCCGCCGCGTCACCGTCTCCACGTCGGGCCTCGTCCGCCAGATGGACAAGCTCGCCGAGGACAGCCCTGTTGCGCTCGCCGTGAGCCTGCATGCGGGCAACGACGCGCTGCGCGACAAGCTCATGCCCGTCAATCGCAAGCATCCGCTTGCCGACCTGATGGCCGCGTGCCGCCGCTACCTCAAGGTGGCCCCGCGCGACTTCATCACCTTCGAGTACGTCATGCTCGGCGGCATCAACGATCGCCTTGAGCAGGCCGACGAACTCGTCGAACTCGTGCGCCGTGAAAACGTGCCGTGCAAGTTCAACCTGATTCCCTTCAATCCCTTCACGCAGTCGGACCTGCGCAAGCCCGAGCGCGAGCAGGTTCTCGCGTTCTGCCGCCGCCTCAACGAGGCGGGCATCGTGACGACGGTCCGCAAGACGCGAGGGGACGACATCGACGCTGCGTGCGGCCAGCTCGCGGGCGAGGTGCGCGACCGCACTCGCCGCGCCGAGCGCCTTGCACAGCAGAAGGCCGAGGCCGCGCCTCTTCTGCAGGCGGCCCGCCGCAGCGAGTAGCCTCCCGCCGGGGCGTGCGCGAGTCCTGAGGGTCCGCGGCGCCCAAGACACCGAACATCAAAACACTCCTGGAAGGAAGCGCCATGGCCCAAGAAACGTCTGACATGAACGAGCCGGTCCTGCAACCGGCCCCCGCCGAAGGCTTCGGCGCTGCGCTCAAGCGCGCCCGCGAGGCCCAGGGCATCTCCATCGGCGACATGGCCGCCCGCTCCCGCCTTTCGGTCCAGCAGGTCCGCGCGCTTGAGAGCGAAAGAACTGCCGAGCTTCCCGAGCCCGTCTACGTGCGCGCCTTCATCCGCGGCGTCGCCTCGGTGCTCGGTCTCGAACCCGATCCGCTCGTCGCCGACTACACCGCCCGCTACGGCGCCGCAAGTGTCGGGGTCCTTCCCGACCATGATCCCGCCAAGGAGACCGTCGTGCGCGCCTCCGGCCGCCGCACGGGCCTCAAGGCCGCCGTCGTCGCCATCGCTGCGGTCCTCGTCTGCGCCGCAGGCTGGTACGCCTGGTCGAGCATGAGCGACGGCGCCGAGACGCAGCCCGCTGCGGAGACGCCCGTCGTCGATGCCCCCGAATCAGTTGAAGCGGCGCCCGCCCCTGAACAGGCGGCAGCCGAACAGGCCGCCGCCGAGAAGGCCGCTGCGGAAAAGGCCGCTGCCGAGAAGGCCGCCGCTGAAAAGGCGGCCGCCGAAAAGGCCCGCGCCCAGTCGCAGGCCGCCGCGACGGGTGAGCGCCGCGTCACCCTCTCGACCTCGGGCGCCTGCTGGGTGCAGATCCTTCTGCCCAACGGCCGCAGCTTCTTCGCCAAGGAGATGGCCGAGGGCGGCAGCGAGACCCTGAACGTGCCCGTCGGGGCCCGAGTGACGGTCGGCAACGCCTCCGTCATGACGCTCACGGTCGACGGCAGGCCTTACGAACTCACCAAGTCCACCCGCAACGGCATCTGCCGCTTCGTGGTGAAGTAAGAAGATTCAACAGAGCAGCGGCCTTCGGGCCGCTCTTTTCACACCGGCCTCCGGCCGGTGCGTATTTCCCGGAGACTTAAGCCGTGTCGGAAAACACCCTTGAATTCCGTCGCAAGACCCACGCCGTCAAGGTCGCCTGGGGCGGCCGCGTCGTGACGATCGGCGGCATGAACCCGATCGTCGTGCAGTCGATGACGAACACCTCGACGGCCGACGTCGAGTCGAGCGTCGCCCAGGTGCTTGCGCTTGCGCGCGCGGGCAGCGAGCTCGTCCGACTCACCGTCAACACGCCCGACGCCGCTCGCGGCGTCGCCCGCATTCGCGAGGCGCTCGACCGCTCCGGCTGCGACGTCCCGCTCGTGGGCGACTTCCACTACAACGGCCACAAGCTGCTCGCAGATCATCCCGAATGCGCCGCCGCGCTCTCCAAGTACCGTATCAATCCCGGCAACGTCGGCAAGGGCGAGAAGGGCATGGAGAACTTCGCCTCCATGATTGAGTGCGCGAAGAAGTACGGCGCCGCCGTGCGCATCGGCGTCAACTGGGGCTCGCTTGATCAGGCGCTCCTCGCCCGCATGATGGACGAGAACAACGCGCTCTCCGATCCGCTTCCCCCCGACGCCGTCCTTCGCGCCGCTCTCGTCGAGAGCGCCGTGCAGAGCGCCGACATGGCCGTGAAGCTCGGCCTTCCCGCCGACCGCATCGTGCTGAGCGCCAAGGTCTCCGAAGTCCAGGGCCTCATTTCCGTCTACCGCATGCTCGCAAGGCGCGGCAGCTACGCGCTCCACCTCGGCCTTACCGAGGCGGGCATCGGCTCCAAGGGCATCGTCGCCTCGACGGCTGCGCTCGCCGTGCTCCTTCAGGAAGGCATCGGCGACACGATCCGCGTCTCGCTCACGCCGTCTCCCGGCGCGCCCCGCACCGAGGAGGTCGTGGTCGCCCAGGAGATCCTGCAGTGCATGGGCCTCAGGAGCTTCACCCCGATGGTGACGAGCTGCCCCGGCTGCGGTCGTACGACGTCGGACCTCTTCCAACGCCTTGCCGCGGGCACGCAGGACTACCTGCGCTCGCGCATGCCCGAGTGGCGCGTCTCGTGCCCCGGCGTCGAGAACATGACGGTGGCCGTCATGGGCTGCGTCGTCAACGGTCCCGGCGAGAGCCGTCAGGCCGACATCGGCATCAGCCTGCCGGGCTCCGGTGAGAGCCCCGTGGCTCCTGTCTACGTTCGCGGAGAGAAGGTCTGCGCCCTCAAGGGCGATGACATGCAGGCCCGCTTTCACGCTATGATTGAAGAATTCGTCCAAACGACCTACGGCGCATCGTCCCGTGGGCAATCCGATAATTGACAAGAATGAGCAAAGAAAAATTCGCCGGCGTCAAGGGCATGAACGACATGCTCCCCGCCGATGCCGCCGTCTGGCAGACCCTGCAGCAGACGGCCGTCGGCGTTCTCGAACGCTACGGCTATCAGGAAATCCGCACTCCGATCCTTGAAAACACGAAGGTGTTCACCCGCGGCGTCGGCGAAGTGACCGATATCGTGGAGAAGGAGATGTACTCCTTCACCGACAGCATGAACGGCGACCAGCTCACGCTGCGTCCCGAATGCACCTCCGCCGTCGTGCGCTCCGTCAACGAGCACAGCCTGCTCTACGGCGCCACGCAGCGCCTCTGGTACTGCGGCCCGATGTTCCGTCACGAGCGTCCGCAGCGCGGCCGCTACCGCCAGTTCCACCAGCTCGGCGCCGAGGCGCTCGGCATGGAGGGTCCGGACATTGACGCCGAGATGATCATGATGCTCGCCCGCATCTGGAAGGAACTCGGCGTGGGCGATGTCCGCCTCGAGCTCAACACGCTCGGCGCGCTGCCTGAACGCCAGGCCCACCGCGAGGCCCTGATCAAGTACTTCGAGGGCAATCAGGACGTGCTCGACGAGGACGCCCGCCGCCGTCTCTACACGAATCCGCTGCGCATTCTCGACACGAAGAACCCCGAGATGCAGGAGCTCGTCAACGCTGCTCCGCGTCTGCTCGACTTCCTCGGTGAGGAAAGCCGCGCCTTCCTCGCCCGCATGGAGCAGCTCGTCTCCGCCGCCGGCATCGAGTACGTGATCAATCCCCGCCTCGTGCGCGGCCTCGACTACTACAACCACACGGTCTTCGAGTGGATCACGGACAAGCTCGGCGCCCAGGGCACGATCTGCGGCGGCGGTCGCTACGACCCGCTCATTGAAATGCTCGGCGGTCGTCCCGCCCCCGGCGTGGGCTTCGCCATGGGCATGGAGCGCGTCATCGAACTCATGCGTGAATGCGGCCGCGTGCCGGTCCGCACCCAGACCGACGTCTACGTCATCCATTCGGGCGGCGACACGCAGGTCCAGGCGATGCTTCTCGCCGAAGCGCTTCGCGACGCGGGCGTGCGCGTGATGGTGCACCCCGGCAAGTCCGGCTTCAAGAGCCAGATGAAGAAGGCCGACGCGAGCGGCGCCCGCTTCGCGGTCTTCGCCGCCGAGGACGAGCTTGCCGCCGGCACGGTCTCCGTCAAGGCCCTTCGCGAGGGCGAGAAGTCCTACGCCGAGCAGACGGCCCTGCCGCTCGCCGGCGCCGCCGCGGCCATTGCCGCCGCGCTCGCCGCGTAATCATTCAATCGAGTTGACTTAAGGAGCGCAAGCGATGGCTTACGACTTGGAAGAACAAGAGAGCATTGACCAAATGAAGGCCTGGTGGGATCAGTGGGGCACCCCGATCACCGCCGCCGTCTGCGTCTGCTGCCTCGGCTTTGCCGGCTGGAACGGCTGGCAGTGGTACCAGCGCAATCAGGCCGCACAGGCGTCCGGCGCCTACGTGCAGTTGCAGAACGCGATCTATCAGAACGATACGAAGAACGTGAAGTCGATCGCCGACGGCCTCATCGAGGACTACGGCACGACGATCTACGCGCCCCTGGGCGCGCTCGCCTCCGCCGCGGCCGAAGTTCAGGAGGGCAATCTCGACCTCGCCCGAGACCGTCTCGTCTGGGTGATCGAGAAGTCGGGCCATCCCGAGTACGACACCATCGCGCGCGTTCGCCTCGCGGGCGTCGAGCTCTCGGCCAAGAAGCCCGAGGCCGCCCTCAAGGCGCTTGAGCCCGCCAAGCCCGTTCCCGACCAGACCGCTCTGGTCGAGGACCGCCTCGGCGACGTCTACTACGCCATGAACGACTTTGAAAAGGCCCGCGCCGCCTGGCAGAAGGCCGTTAAGGCCGCTGGCGAGCAGAGCCCGATCCGCGGCGTCCTCCACTACAAGCTCGCCTCGCTTCCGCCTGTTGCGGAATGACGGACTGCGCCGCCCGGCACGGCCGTGACCGGGCAGGAGGCCCCTGCATGACGGCGGCGCAGGACGAATGAAAAATACGAGTCATTTGTCCCCGCTGCCGTTCTTTTTGCTAATACAATCATGGATTCAGCCGCGCGGTGGTTTGCCTGCGGCGAGAAGCCCAACACAACGAGATGAATACGATGTTTGCCAAGAAAGCTCTGCTCGGCGCCGCCGCAGCGTTGACGGTTCTCACCCTCGCCGGCTGCAGCACGCCCGACAGCCACGAACCTGCGGACCTGCAGGACTTCCGTGAAATGGTCAGCCCGAAGGTCTCCTGGACGGCTTCCGTCGGCGAAAGCGACGGCTATCTCACGCCTGAGATCTACACTCTTTCCCTACACGACGCTCTTCTGATCTAGGTCTGGGAAGCCGAAGCCGGCTCCCGCATCGTCGCAGGCGTCGGCACGGACGGCATGCATCAGGCCGTCGTAACGGACCGCGGCGAAGTCGAGGTCTACGACGCCGAGGGCAAGTTCATCTGGCGTTCCACGCTCTCCGCCGAGACGGACGTTCCGCCGCTCGTCGGCCAGGGCCTCGTCGTGGTGAAGACCTCCGACACGCGCATCACCGCCTTCGACATCGTCACCGGCGAACGCCGCTGGCACTATCAGGGCCAGGCTCCCGCGCTCACGCTCCAGGCCTTCAACCAGATGGCCTGGTCCCCCGCGGGCATCCTCGCCGGTCAGGCCAACGGCCGTCTTCTCGCCCTCGGCCTCAACGGCAAGCCCGTCTTTGACGCCGTCATCGGTCAGGCCGCCGGCATCACCGAGGTCGAGCGCCTCATCGACGTCGTCGGTCGTCCGTGGGTCGATAACCAGCTCATGTGCGCCGCCGCCTTCCAGGGCAACCTCGTGTGCATGAGCTCGACGAACGGTCAGCTCGTCTGGAATGCGAAGGTCGACAGCGTCACCGGTCCGGTCGCCGACGCCCGCATGGTCTACGTCGTCGACGACCAGAGCTACGTCCACGCCTACAACCGCGCCAACGGCCGCGAAGCCTGGGTCAACCGCGACCTCGAGTACCGCACGGTCTCCGCTCCGATCCGCATCGGTGCCACGGTGGCCGTTGCCGACTATGAGGGCTACGTCACGATGATGAACCCCGCCAACGGTGAGGTCGTCGGCCGCACCCGCCTTGACGGTGCCGTGCGCGCGCCCGCCGCCCAGTTCGGCTACGGCGCGGTCTTCCAGACCGTCGAAGGCGAGGTCGCCTACGTGCTTCAGGAGTCGCTCGGCGAATGACGCCGCGCGCCCGCGCTCTTTAAAACGCCTTGAATCCACGCCGGTCGATGCTCCTCTGGAGCGTCGTCCGGCCTCTCTTTTTCCAGAAACATGCTTCCTGTCATTGCTCTCGTGGGCCGTCCGAACGTCGGCAAGTCCACGCTTTTCAATCGCCTCACGCGCAGCCGCGACGCCATCGTCGCCGACTTCCCCGGGCTTACCCGCGACCGTCAGTACGGTCAGGGCCGTGTCGGCCGCATGCCCTACATCGTCGTCGACACGGGCGGCTTCGAGCCCGTCAAGTCCGAAGGCATCGTCAAGGCCATGGCCAGCCAGGCCGAGCTTGCGATCGACGAGGCCGACGTCGTCATCTTCGTCTGCGACGCCCGTTCCGGCCTCACTCCGCACGACCAGCGCATCGCTGTTCGCCTGCGCCAGTCCGGCCGCAAGGTGATCCTCGTCGTCAACAAGGCCGAAGGCCTTTCCGCTGTCGCCGCCGCCGAGTTCTACGAGCTCGGCTTCGGTGAGCCGTGGCTCATCTCGGCCGCCCACGGCCAGGGCGTCAACGCCGTCATGGACCTCGCCCTCGAGGGCTTCGAGGAGGAGCCCGAGGATGAGGAGGATGACGACCCCGATGCGCCCAAACGCCTCAAGGTGACGCTCGCCGGCCGTCCGAACGCCGGCAAGTCCACGCTCATCAACGCCCTGATCGGCGAAGAGCGCCTCATCGCCTTCGACATGCCGGGCACCACCCGCGACGCCATCCGCGTCGACTTCGAATACAACGGCCGTCCCTACGAGCTCGTCGACACGGCCGGCCTTCGCAAGAAGGGCAAGGTGTTCGAGGCCATCGAGAAGTTCTCCGTCGTCAAGACCCTGCAGGCCATCGAGGACGCCAACGTCGTCATTCTCGTCGTCGACGCCAAGAACGGCATCGCCGATCATGACGCCCACATTGCGGGCTACGTACTCGACTCAGGCCGCGCCCTCGTCGTCGCCGTCAACAAGTGGGACCTCATGTCCGACTACGACCGCGAGATGTTCAACCTCGAGCTCGAGCGCAAGCTGCACTTCCTGCGCTGGGCCCGCATGATCCGCATCTCGGCCCTCAAGCGCAACGGCCTCAATCACCTCATGAAGGCAGTTGACGAGGCCCACGCCGCGGCCTACCGCAAGATTCCGACGCCCAAGCTCACGCGAGCCCTCTTCGAGGCCGTCGAGCGCCAGCAGCCCCCGCGCGCCCGCGGCGGCCGTCCGAAGCCCCGCTTCGCGCACCAGGGCGGCTCGAATCCGCCGGTCATCGTGATTCACGGCAACGCCCTCGAGGACATCGGCGAAAGCTACCGCCGCTATCTCGAAGGCTTCTTCCGCGAGAAGTTCGACCTCGCCGGCACGCCGCTTCGCATCGAGTTCCGCACGAAGGAAAACCCCTTCGTCAAGGACGACAACAAGCGCTGATCCTCTCGGGATCCGGGGGCGGCCGTCGCCCCCGCGTGCACGAAAACGCTCCCCTCGAATCTGGTGGGAGCGTTTTTTTCGCCGCCGTCTTTTCTGATGCCCGTGAAAACGCGTTTTTC
>OGHN01000423.1_pt1 | contig 21881 bp, 12 predicted proteins | sample 1571511 | NCBI WGS metagenome assembly OGHN01 (sample SAMEA2582024, study PRJEB24529) | metagenome | biome: Human gut stool | place: China | collected 2011 | reverse complement strand
GACGGCGATCGAAGGATGGTTGCGCAGCCGCTTGATCTTCTCCACGGCGTTCTGCTGGAAGGCCCCCAGGTCGTGCGGCAGGTTGGGGTGCGAGTTGAGCCAGAAGTCGTCCCATATCATGATGCCGTGGCGGTCGCAGGCATCGTAGAACTCTTCGTCGGTCGTCGAGCCGATCCAGTTGCGGATCATGTTGAAATGCATGTGCCGGTGGAGTGCGACGCGGGTGTCGTACTCCTCGCCGCGGCAGCGGAGCAGCCATTCGCTCATGCCCCAGTTGCCGCCCTTGACATAGACCGGTTCGCCGTTGATCTTCAGGCGGAAGATGCCGTCGTGCCACTCGTAGCCGTATTCGCGGATGCCGAACGTTACTGTCCGTGCGTCCGATTGCCGCCCGTCGGTTTCGAACACCAGGCGGCAGGTGTACAACGCGGGGTCGCCCATGCCGTTGGGCCACCAGAGCTGCGGATGCTCTACGGCCAGGCCGGGAACCTCGCGCTCCGTGAGCCGGATCGTCCGCCGCTCGCCCGCTTCGAGGCGGACGGGGTGCGGGTCATCATGCTCCCCGGCCCCCCCAGGGAGTGCCGGGCCATGTTCACCCACCGGGTGATCCCCTACCTGAAGAGCCTGGCCGACGGGGTCATTGTCTCCCGGACGCTCAAGCTCTTCGGCATCGGGGAGTCCTCCATGGAGGCCCAGCTCCGGGAGGAGATGGAGGCCATGACCAACCCCACCCTGGCCCCCTATGCCAAGGAGGGGGAGTGCGAGCTGCGGGTCACCGCCAAGGCGGCTGCGCCGGAGGAGGCCCAGGCCCTGCTCCGGCCCACGGTGGACCAGATCAAAGCCCTGTTCGGCAGCAAGGTCTATGGCGTGGACGTGCCCTCGCTGGAGGCGGTGGTGGAGGACCTGCTGCGGCAGAAGGGCATGACCCTGGGCACCGCCGAGAGCTGCACCGGCGGACTCATTGCACAGCGCCTGACCTCTGTGTCCGGCTCCAGCGAGGTGTTCGGCTATGGATTCGTCACCTACTGGGAGCAGGCCAAGGCAAAGCTCGTGGGCGTGGACCCAGCGGTCATCGAAAAGTACAACGTCGTGTCCGCCCCCGTGGCGGCACAGATGGCTCTGGGCGCGGCAAAGGCTTCGGGCGCTGACATCGCTGTGAGCGTCACCGGCGTGGCCGGCCCCACCGGCGGCGACGAGGTGCGCCCTGTCGGCACCGTTTATCTGGGCGCTGCCCGGGATGGCGTGGCCTACGTCAAGAAGCTTTTCGTCTCCCGGCCTGACCGTGCGCTGGTGCGCGCCCGGGCCGCACAGGCTGCGCTGGAACTGGCGCTGCGTCTGGCACAGGGCAAAGTCCCTGCCGGGACGCAGGCCCTCACCGCAGCCCAGCAGTCGGACGACGAAGCGCTGGCCGCACTGGATGAGGCGTTCGTCCGGTAAAAATCAAAAATGAGGGGTTGATGGGATTTGGCAGAGGAGACCCGCTGTGTGCTGCGCCTGTACGGTGCGCCGCAGGGACGGCTGGCAGCCGCTGTGGCGCTGTTTGCGCCCCAATGGAGGGCTGAGGCCCAGTGGAAGAGCCGGGGCGCAGAGACGCTGCTGGCTGTCCATGCGGACACGCCCACGGGACTGAAAAAGGCGGCCCAGAGCCTCCGCAGCAGCTTTGGTGCGGACGTATATGGTGCAGGCGATACCAGTCTGGCCGCTGCCGCCGTGCAGGCGCTGGAAGCCCATGATCGTCTGCTGGCCTGCGGTGATGCCGCCGCCGGTGCGCTGCTGGAATCCCGGCTCGAGAAAGTCCCCGGTGCCGAGAAGGTCTACGACTTCGGCGCCATGAGCTATGCCGACGCCAAGGTCGGCCCCCAAATCGAAAAGCGCGCCCGGGCCAAGCTCGGCGGGGAAGGGGACAACCCCGACCCTGTCCGTCTGGCCCTCGCCCGGGCGCAGGCGGCCCGCCGCATCGTGGGAACAGAGCTGGCCGTGGCCTGTGCCGAGCGGGAAAGCGACCATGTTCTGGTGCTCTGCACGAAAAAAGGCTGCTGGCTCCGCACCGTCCCCGCCGCAGATAACCCCGGCCTCTGGCTGCTGGATATGGTGCGCCGCGCCGCTGCCGGTCTGCCGCAGGCCGAGGGGACAGGCTTCCTTCCCGCCGGACAGGCCAAACAGAGCGATCCTCCGGGCCGTTCGCAGAGCACAGCAAAGAACCCCACCCCAAAGAAGAAGCATCCTCTCCGCGTTCTGCTGGCGGTGCTGGTGATCCTGGCGCTGGCGGCGTTCGGTGTGGCGTGGTATCTCACGGACGGCGATCTCGCCGCCCTGCCCCAGCGCCTGAAGACCCTGCATCTGCCCGAGTGGGTCACCCTCTGGCAGGCCCATGAGCCGAAGCCCGGTGCAAGACTGATATAAAACACAAAGGGGCCGCTTCCCGGCAGAAATACGGGAAGCGGCTTCTTTTTATACAGCACAAAACCCCGCCGCAATGGGATGCTTCCCAATGCGGCGGGGCATTTGTGTTAAAATACAGTCAAGTGACAGTGCTTAGAGCTGGCTTTGATATTCCTTGCGGTAGCCTTCCAGCTCCTTCTGGTTGCCATAGACGAAGTGACCGTTGGCGATCTCTTCCCACACCGGCTTGTCCACGCTGTAGTCGTGGATGGAGGGGTCGTAGACCAGAAGCTTCTTCTTCTTTTCCAGACCCGGGTCGGGGATGGGAACAGCGCTCAGCAGAGCCTTGGTGTAGGGATGCAGGGGGTGGAGGAACAGCTCTTCAGCCTCTGCAAGCTCCACGATGCGGCCCTTGCTGATGACGGCGATGCGGTCCGAGATGAACCGGACGACCGACAGGTCGTGGGCGATGAACAGGTAGGTCAGACCGCGGGACTTCTTCATGCTGTTCAGCAGGTTCAGCACCTGCGCACGGATGGAGACGTCCAGAGCAGAGATGGGCTCGTCGGCCACGATGAACTCCGGCTCCATGACCAGCGCACGGGCGATGCCGATACGCTGACGCTGGCCGCCCGAGAACTCGTGGGGGAAGCGGGAGGCGAACTCCGGCAGCAGGCCGACCTCGTGCAGAGCGTTCATGACCTTTTCGTGCAGGTCATTCTGGTCCTTGTACAGGTGGTGGTTCAACAGACCCTCAGCCACGATGTACTCGACCTTGGCGCGCTCGTTCAGAGAGGCCATGGGGTCCTGGAAGATCATCTGCACCTTGCGGATGACCTCACGGTCCAGCTCCTTGGAGATCTTGCCGTTGATCTTCTGGCCCTTGAAGAAGATGTCGCCGCCCGAGGTCGGGTTGATGCGGCAGATGGCACGGCCAATGGTGGTCTTGCCGGAGCCGGACTCGCCGACCAGCGAGAAGGTCTCGCCCTTGTAGATGTCAAAATTGACGTGGTCCACGGCCACGAACTTCTTTTTGCCGGAGCCAAAGGTGATCTGAAGGTCTTTCAGCTCAATCAGCTTTTCACGCTCAGCCATTTAAGTTGGAACCTCCCATCTTTCCCATTTTCTCACGCAGGTTCTGGATGGAGTGCGGGCGTTCCATCTTGGGAGCCCGGGGGTCCAGATACCAGGTTTTTGCCGCGTGGGTCTCGGACACCTGGAAGAACGGAGGTTCTGCCACGAAGTCGATGGCCAGCGCGTGCTTGTTGCGGGGTGCAAATGCATCGCCCTTGATCTCATTGAACAGGTTCGGCGGCGTACCGTCAATGGTGGGCAGGGCCTCACCCTTGGTACCCAGCTGAGGCAGAGCCTGCAGCAGAGCCCAGGTGTAGGGGTGCCATGCGTCGTAGAAGATCTCTTCGACGGTACCGTACTCGACGATCTGGCCGGCGTACATGACAGCCACGCGGTCTGCCACGTTTGCCACAACGCCCAAATCATGGGTGATGTAGATAACGGACATGCCCAGCTCCTTCTGCAGGTCACGGATGAGCTGCAGGATCTGTGCCTGAATGGTCACGTCCAGAGCGGTGGTGGGCTCGTCGCAGATGAGGATCTGCGGACGGCAGGCGGCAGCGATGGCGATGACGACACGCTGACGCATACCGCCGGAGAACTCGTGCGGATACTGCTCGTAGCGGCGCTCCGGGTCGGGGATGCCGACCTTGGCCAGCATCTCGATGGCGGCCTTCTTGGCCTCTGCGCCCTTCAGGCCCTGATGGTGCTCGATGCTCTCCTGGATCTGCTTGCCGATTTTCTTCAGCGGGTTCAGGCTGGTCATCGGGTCCTGCATGACCATGGCGATCTTCTTGCCGCGCACGCCCAGCCAGTCCTTCTCGGTGAACTTGGTCATGTCGCGGCCTTCGTACATGATGGAGCCGCCGGTGATCTTACCGTTGACATCCAGCATACCCACGAAGGTCTTGGTGAATACGGACTTGCCCGAGCCGGACTCGCCCACGATGGCCAGCGTCTCGCCGTCATAAAGGTCCAGCGAGCACTTGCGGATCGCGTTCAGCTTCTTGCCGCGCAGGCTAAAGGTGATCTCCACGTCTTTGGCAGAGATGATCGGTTGTCTATCCATTTTTGTGATTTTCTCTCCCATCTGTTAAACGTGGTTGCGCGGGTCAGCAGCATCCGAGAAAGCGTTGCCCATGATATAGAAGGAAATGGAGATGATGGACACGATGGATGCGGGGAAGACCAGCAGGTAAGGATAATCGAGGAAGAAGCCGCGCACCTTGCTCAGGATGAGGCCCAGAGACGGAGTCTCGATGCCCAGACCGATGCCCAGATAGGACAGGGTGGACTCGAGATTGATGGTGGCGGGGATGCTCAGCGCCATGCGCAGGATGATGACGGAGACCAGATAGGGCAGGATGTTCTTGGTCAGAACGCGCCACAGCGGGGTGCCAAGGCAGCGGGACGCGAGGTTGTACTCGCGGTCACGGAACATGAACACCATGTTGCGGACGCGGCGGGCCATGACCAGCCAACCGATGGCGATCATCGAGACGGCCATGATGGTGAAGCTCTGGCCGACGACCAGTGCGATCAGGGTCATGTAGATGATGTAAGGCACGTTGTCAATGAGGTTGTACAGCTCGGTGAAGAAGCGGTCCAGCTTACGGACATAGCCCCAGATCAGGCCGATGATGACGCCGAGGATGCTCTCGCCCACGGCAACGATGAGGGCCAGACGGATGGACACCTGAGTGGCGTACCACACCTGACACCAGTAGTCGCGGCCAAGGTTGTCGGTGCCGAACCAGTATTCACTGTTGGGCTTCTGGAAGGCCAGAGAGGAATCCGTCACCAGCGTCTGATAATCGTACTTGCCGATGGCCAGTGCGATGAAGGAGAAGATGACGAGGAACAGGAACAGGATCAGGCAGACGACAGCAGCCTTGTGCTTGAGGAAGTTCTGGATGACAGAACCCCAGTAGCTGTAGTTGGAGTAGCCGACACGCTCGGCTTCTTCCGGAGAGTAATCGACGAAGTAGAACAGTTCGTCCTGCTTCTTGCCCTCAAAATCAGATGCTTTAGCCATCAGCGTGCGGCCTCCTTTCCGGTCAGAGTAATGCGCGGGTCAACCAGCATCATCAGCACATCGCCCAAGAAAACACCCACGATGCCCAGTGCAGCGTAGAGGATGACCAGAGTCTGGACGACGTTCAGGTCATAGCGCTGGATGGCGTCGGTCAGCAGGGGACCCATGCCGGGAACGGAGAAGAACCGCTCCATCAGCAGAGAGCCGCCGACCGTCAGCAGGATGGACTGGGGGATATACTGCACCATGGGGACCATGGCGTTGCGCAGCACGTGCTTGAACATGATCTCGCTGGAGCTGAGGCCCTTGACGCGGGCCAGCTTGATATAATCGCGGGTCAGCTCGTCTACCATGTAGCGGCGGGTCCACAGAGCGTAGCCTGCGATAGACGCCAGCGACAGGCAGACGATGGGCAGCACGCTGGACGGGCCGACATTACGGGTGGAGTACAGCGTGGGGAAACCCAGGTATTTGGAGCCGAAGACCAGCACCAGCGAATAGGAGACCAGAGAAGGCACAGCGTTGACGAAAACGGTGTAGGCAGTGCCGATCCAGTCAAAGACCTTGTCCTTGAAGGCGGTCTGCAGGATGCCCAGCATGATGCCCACCAGCAGAGAGATGCCGGCGGAGATCAGGCCGAGGCGCATGGAGACGCCGAACTTTTTGCCGATGACCTTCACGACGGAAGCGCCATTCTGGATGCGGCGGGAAGTGCCGAAGTCCAGATGGAGCAGGTCGTTGTAGAAGTTCAGCAGCTGAGTGCCGATGGGGTCGGTCAGACCGGCGGCTTCCAGTGCGGCGTATTTCTGCTCTTCGGTAAACTTCATGAGCTGTTCTTCCGTGAAGTAGTAGTCCGTAGGCAGGCAGCGCATCAGCAGAAAGACGATGGTTGCGATCAATAAGATCGTGACGAGCGACTGAGCCAGCCGCTTGACGGTGTATTTTAACATGATAACCAAACCTTTATAAAATAATCATCAGGCTTTGGTTGCTGCATTGAAAGCAGCGGAGAAAGCCTCGTACTCCTCGGTGGTGTAGCCGTCGCCCTGACGGGTCTCCCAGTTGACGGCCTTGTAGTTGCAGGGACCGTACATGGCGTTGATCTTGGTGTACTCGTTGACGTGGGTCAGGCACCAGAGCACCTCGTACAGGCAGGGGATGCACAGTGCGTTGTTCAGCATGGAAGCCTCAGCCTTCGCGAATGCGGCATAGCGTGCATCGGTATCGGTGACGATGGCCTTTGCCTCAGTGACCAGATCGGTGAACTCCTGGTAATCAGCCAGCAGCTCCTTCTGGTAATCCTTCGGGTCGGCCTCGACGGCTGCGATCCAGGAGGTGGTCTGAGCGTAGTAAGCGTTGTCGTCGCTCAGGACTTCCTGACCCAGGAAGTTGACGGGGTCACCGAAGTCAGCGCCCCAGCCGTTCTGCAGGATGGAGTGCAGCTGGACGTTACGGACTTCCTTATAAAGAGAAGAGACGTAGGTGCCGATGTCCAGCACGACGAAGTCATCGCCCAGACTGTCGGAGAAGCACTGCTTCAGAACGGTGGCGGTATCCAGAGCAGTGGTATCGCCGCTCTTGATGTAGTGGTGGCAGTGGACGGGGAAGGTGACGCCGATAGCGCTCAGCTCTTCCATGGCCTGCTTCTTCAGGTCAGCGATGTCGCCACCGTTGTCGCGGAGGCGGATCATGGTCTTGCCGTCGTAAGCCTGACCGTCGAAGCCCATCTCCTTGGCGACCAGAGTGGTGTACTCCTCACCCTTGGTGTTGTAGCAGACACCGGGCATGGTGTAGTAGTCGTTCTCGCACTTCAGGGGGTTGATCTTGTTGGTGCGGGCGTAGTAGTTGGTGAAGTCGATGCCCTTGTAGAAGCACTGACGGAACGCGCGGTTGGAAACAGCCTTGTTCCAGTTCTCGTCCAGATTGCCGTTCTCATCCTTGCGCTGGAAGTTCAGGTGCATCTGGAAGCTGAACTTGGTGGGGCGCTTCTCGCACAGGAACTTGTTGTGCTCGTTGTTGGGGTCGGAGGTGATGGTGGTCAGGTTGGACTCGGTCAGGTCGATGTTATCGACCTCGCCGTTCTCGTACAGCTGCAGGCCCATGGACAGGTCGGGGATCATGGTGATGGTGTGATGCTCGAAACGGGTGCAGTCGTTTGCGGCGTAGTAGTTGGGGTTGGGGATGAAGCTCTTGGTGTTCTGCTGGATGTACTCCTCGATGAGGTACGGACCATTGTACCACATGGTGGAGTAGTCGCAGGAGCGGAAGCCATCGATGCCCAGCTCGTTGATGAGGTCCTCAGAGGCGGGGTAGAAGCTGTTGTAGGCAACGACAGTGTCGAAGTAGGGGCAGGGGTTCTTGCAGGTGAAGACCAGAGTGTAGTCGTCCGGTGCCTCGACGCCGACACCGGCAGCCAGCATATCCTCGTAGGTCATGTCAGCAGCAGCGTCGCCCTTGTCCTTGGTCAGGTCGTAGTACTCGGCAGCGCCCACGACGGTCTCAGAAGGCATGGAGGTGTTGAAAGCCTCGTTCTTGAGGGCGTTCAGGACCCACTCAAGACCCACGAGGAAGTCCTTGGAGGTCAGGTGAGACTTGACCTCGCCGTTGACGTCGCACCAATCGACATTGTCGCGCAGGTGGAAGGTCCAGACGGTGGAGTCGTCGTTGTGCTCCCAGCTGGATGCGATGGCGGGCACTGCCTTGCCGTAGCAGTCGAAGCTCAGCAGGCCGTCCCAGCAGTTGGTGGTGACGTTCAGGTCGGAAGCGGACTGGCTGTACAGGAAGTTCCAGGTCTCCAGCTCACGGTTGGCAGTCTCGAAGGAGACGTAATCGGTGATGGCGTCGGCTGCGGGTGCAGCTGCGCCGGAGGCAGCACCGGAGGTGCTGGCAGCAGTGCTGCTGGAAGAACCACCGCAAGCGGCCAGGATGCTTGCAGCGCCCACGACGCCGGAAGCCTTGAGGAAGCTGCGGCGGCTGATGGAATGAGACTCAAAATTTGCGTTCATTGTGTTTTCCTCCCAATTATTCTTTCGTGTCTCGGCTCTATGGCGCAGGGTCCCTTGCCCTGCCGATTTCCCACTCCTACGAGATTATCTGCCCCTCTGTATTACCAGAGAATACAAAAGAGCGCAGAAACAGACCCCTCTGTCTGCGCCTGTGCTCCTCCCGTAAAATCCTTAACACGACATATATTGTACCATCGAAATAAATAGTTGTCAATGGAATGTGAAATGCCTTTTCTTTCAAAAGAAAGTTGTACTCTGCATAGAGATGAAATAAATTTACTTTACTGTGGTGAAGAGTGACGAAAATAAGATAAACAGGCCCAAAAACAAAACAACGGGAGCTGTTCTTGGGCTAAGAACAGCTCCCGTGTGTGGATCACGGGCCGGAAGCAGGAACTCCCGGCGGAAAAGATTTAAGAAAAAGTTAAGATTTTGCGGCGTCGAAAGCCTTGGCAAATTCCTCGTACTGAGCGGTGGTGTAGGCGTCCTCGCTGGTCTCCCAGTTGACGTACTTGAAGTTGCAGGGGCCGAACATGGCGTTGATCTTGGTGTACTCGTTGACGTGGGTCAGGCACCAGCGGACATCGTAGTAGCAGGGGACGGACAGCGAGTTGTTGATCATGTAGGCCTCGGCCTTTGCGAAAGCCTCATAGCGGGCGTCGGTGTCGTCCACGATGGCGTTGGCGGCGTTGACCAGGTCGGTGAACTGTTCAAACTCGTCTACCAGCTCCTTCTGGTAATCGGCGGGATCCTCCGCCACCAGCTGGATGTTGGAGTAGTTGACGGCGTAGTAGGCGTTGGAGTCGTGCAGGATCTCCTGACCCACAAAGTTGACGGGGTCGCCGAAGTCTGCGCCCCAGCCGTTGATGACGAAGCCGTGGAGCTTGGGGATGCGGACTTCCTTTGCAAGGCTGGAAACGTAGGTGCCGAGGTCCAACTGGATGAAGTCGTCGCCGAAGCTGTCGGTGAAGCACTGCTTCAGAACGGTGGCGTTGTCCTGAGCAACGGTGTTGCCGGCCACGAAGAAGAAGGGCGCCTTGACCGGGAAGGTGACGCCGATGGCAGTCAGCTCATCCATGGCCTGCTTCTTGAGGGCGGCGATGGAGTCGGCGGTGGACTTGCGCAGATGGACCATGGTCTCGCCGTCATACTTCTCGCCGTCGATGCCCAGCTCCTTGGCCACAAGGTCAACATAATCGGTGCCTTTGGAGTTGTAGCAGACGCCCTTCATGGTGTAGTAGTTGTTCTCACACTTGAGGGGGTTGATCTTGTTGAAGCGTGCGTAGTAGGGAATGAGGTTCAGGCCCTCCTGGAAGCAGCGGCGGAATGCCCGGTTGGCCACGGCCTTGTTCCAGTTCTCGTTGGGGGTGCCGTCGGAGTTGAGGCAGTGGAAGTTGAAGTGGAAGTCGTAGGCATACTTGGTGGGGCGCTTCTCGCAGAGCTGGTCGTTGTAGGCGTTGGAAGTGTCGGAGGTGATGGTGGTCAGGGTGCTCTCGCTCAGCTCCAGCTCATCCAGCTCACGGTTCTGATACAGCTGGTAGCCCACGGTCAGGTCGGTGATCATGCTCAGGGACACGCGCTCGAAGCGGCTGCACTCGTCAGCTGCATAATAATGAGGGTTCGGGATGAACCGCTTGGAGTTGTCGGAGACGAATTCCTCGATGAGGTAGGGGCCGCAGCACCACTGCTGGGTGTAGTCCACGCCGCGGAAGCCCTCGACGCCCAGCTTTTCCACCAGAGCCGGAGGTGCCGGGTAGCAGCAGACGTAGGAAGCCACGGTGTCGAAGTAGGGGCAGGGATTTATGCAGGTGTAGACGACGGTGTAATCATCCGGTGCGTCGATGCCGACGCCTGCGGCCAGCATATCTTTGTAAGTAAGGGCTTCGCCTGCGGCGTCATCCATTCCGTAAGTCTTGTCGTAGTAGTCGGCTGCGCCCACGACGGTGGTGGAGGGCATGGAGGTGTTGGCGGCCTGATTCTTCTTTGCGTTCAGCACCCACTCGAAGCCTACGAGGAAGTCTTTGCTGGTCAGGTGGTCCTGCACCTCGCCGTTCATGTCCACCCAGTCCACGTCGTCACGGAGGTGGAAAGTCCAGACGGTGGAGTCCTCGTTGTGCTCCCAGCTCTTAGCCAGAGCCGGCACAGGCTTGCCGTAGTTGTCGAAGCTGATAAGACCGTCGATGATGTTGGTCGTCACGTTGAAGTCAATGGCCTGCTGACTGTAGAGCATATTCCAGCTCTCGATCTCGCGGCCAGAAGTCTCGTAAGTAAACAGCTCGCTCAGGCCCTTGCTGGAAGCGGCTGCACCGGAAGAAGCCGACGAAGCACTGGCTGCGGTGCTGGAAGAAGAGCCGCCGCAGGCAGCCAGCAGACCGGCTGCGCCAACAGCGCCGGCACCCTTAAGGAAGCTGCGGCGGGTGATGGTGTGAGACTCAAAATCGTGGTACATATTCTTTCCCTCCTGTAATGACTGGTACGGCTCTGCGTTTCCCAAATCCCTACCCTGTCCATACTGCTTTACCTTCCCACAAGGTCTGGAAGCCGTCTTCATAACCATTGTACGCCGTCTGAACGGTCTTTTTGCTCACATACTGCGTTGCTCTCCCTTGCAATCCGTCAGGATTGCTGCGGAAAATCGCCTTGTCTGTGGGCAAAAATCCTCGCCTATCCGGCGCACTCTGGCCATGAACCCGGCTTCAAAAGGGTACAAAAAGGGCGCAGAGACAGATTTTATTGATCTGTTTCTGCGCCATTGCAGAACCCGTATCGATTGCAGATATTCTATCATCCCACAGGCGGGAAGTCAAGAAAAACAACTCCGGCACGGATTGAATCTTATTGATTCAGCAAACACATAAAAATGAAAAGATTTCATGCGTAAGCTGAAATTGAGTGGCTGTTCGCGCCGGATCAGCCCTGAGAAGCCTGCTCGAAAGCCTTGGCAAACTGCTCGTACTGGACGGTGGTGTAGGCCTCTTCGCTGGTCTCCCAGTTGACGGCCTTGTAGTTGCAGCTGCCGTACATGGCGTTGATCTTGCTGTACTCGTTGGCGTGGGTCAGGGACCATGGGATGTCGTAGTAGGTGGGGCTGACCAGCACGTTCTCCAGCATATAGGCCTCAGCCTTGGCGAAGGCCTCGTAGCGGGCGTCGGTGTCGTTGACGATGGCGCTGGCGGCATTGACCAGATCGGTGTACTGCTCGAAAGCATCCATCAGGTCCTTCTGGTAGTCGGCAGGAGCCTCAGCCACCCGGGCGATGTTGGAGTAGTAGTGTGAGTAGAAAGCATTGTCGTCGTGGAGGGTCTCCTGACCGAGGAAGTTGACGGGGTCGCCGAAGTCGGCGCTCCAGCCGTTGATGACAAAGCTCTGGAGCTGAGGAGTGCGGACCTCCTGGGTCAGGCTGGAAACGTAGGTCTGGACGTCCAGCTTGATGAAGTCATCGCCGAAGCTGTCGGTGAAGCACTGCTTGAGGATGGTGGCGTTGTCCAGTGCGGAGGTGCTGCTGGCGATGATGAAGTAGGTGGCCTTGACGGGGAAGGTGACGCCGATGGCGCTCAGCTCCTCCATGGCCTGCTTCTTCAGGGCGGAGATGTCGCCGCCGTTGGCACGCAGGCGGATCATGGTCTCGCCGTCGTACTTCTCAGCGTCGAAGCCCATCTCCTTGGCCACCAGAGTGGTGTACTCAACGCCCTGCGTGTTGTAGCACAGGCCCTTCATGGTGTAGTAGTCGTTCTCGCACTTCAGGGGGTTGATCTTGTTGTAGCGGGAGAACCATGCCTTCAGGTTCAGGCCGCGGTAGAAGCACTGACGGAAAGCGGTGTTGGCGATGGCCTTGTTCCAGTTCACATCGGGGGTGCCGTCGGCGTTGTTCTTCTGGTAGTTGAAGTGCATGGCGTAGGCAGTGGGGCGGGCGCGCTTCTCACAGAGCTGGCTGTTGTACTCGTTGTTGGGGTCGGAGGTGATGGTGGTGATGGTGCTCTCGTTCAGGTCCATCTCGTCCAGCTCGCGGTTCTGGTAGAGCTGGAATGCGATGGCCTGATCGGAGATCATGGTCACGGTCAGACGCTCGAAGCGGCTGACGTTGGCAGCATCGTAGTAGTGGGGGTTGGGGATATAGCTCTTGGTGTTGCCCTGGATATACTCCTCGACGAGGTAGGGGCCGCAGTACCACATGTTGGTGTTGTCGCAGCCGCGGAAGGTCTCGATGCCCAGCTCGTCGATCAGCACCTGAGAGGCGGGGTAGAAGCTGGTGTAGGAGGCCACGGTATCAAAGTAGGGGCAGGAGTGCTTGCAGGTGAACACCAGAGTGTAGTCGTCGGGAGCCTCGATGCCCACGCCTGCGTCCAGCATATCCTGATAGCGCAGGTCGGCGGCTGCAGCGCCCATATCCTTGGTCTTCTCGTAGTACTCCTCAGCGCCCACGATGTACAGGGTGGGCATGGAGGTGTTGTTGGCCTCGTTCTTGGAGGCGTTCAGCACCCACTCCAGACCGACCAGAAAATCGGTGGCGGTGATGTGCTCCTTCACCTCGCCGTTGCAGTCCACCCAGTCCACATCGTCGCGCAGGTGGAAGGTCCAGACGGTGGAGTCCTCGTTGGCCTCCCAGCTGGTGGCGATGGCGGGCACCAGCTTGCCGTAGCAGTCGAAGCTCATCAGGCCGTCCCACAGGTTGGTGACGACGTTGGCGTCGGTGAGGGTCTGGCTGTACAGCATGTTCCAGCTCTCGATCTCACGGTTGGCAGACTCCCAGGAGATGTACTCCTTGAGGGGGGTGGCACCGGTGGAGTTGGGGGCCTGTGCGCCGGAAGCAGCCGTGCTGCCGGAGTTGTTGGACTTGCTGCCGCCGCAGGCGGACAGCAGGCCGGCGGCACCCACGACGCCGGCGCCCTTCAGGAAGCTGCGGCGGGTGATGTTGCGGGACTCAAAATCGATGTTCATTGAGATACGATCCTCCGAGATATTGTTTTCCTTTTTTCCTATCCTAAATGCAAAAAACGGTACGCTCCGGGTGCCAAAACGCACAAAGCGCCCGGGACTGCACCTTTCGTATTCTAACATTGTGGGCAAAAGAAGTCAATGAAATACAGCGCTGAAATAGAAACAAAATAGTAACGGATGCTTTTCTCTGAAAAATGACGGCAAAAAAACGGTAAAGAATGGAAAGAAGTCGCACTTTTACGAGATGACAAATGGATACAACGAAAGTTGGAAAACGCAAAGCGGCTATCTTTTTTCATAAAATCATGCTACAATACTACTGAATGAACCCTATACTAAGGAGCACACGGATGAAAAAGCTGGTTTCGATGTATCAAAAATATATGTTCCGCCCCATTCTGTATAAATCTGTCACCCGGGTGTCGGTGGTGGCTGTGCTGATGCTGCTGTGGGACCGCTACGTCAGCGACGGCACGTTTACCATGTGGCAGGCCCCGGCCCTGCTGCTGGGTGTTGTGCTGCTGGCGTGGGCGTGGGTGAACTACCTCCGTCTGGACGGTGTGACCATCCATCATCTGGGCGAAGAGTTTAAGGATATGGGCAAAAAGAAGAAGTTCCACTCCACCAAGTCCATCGTGGACTTTGCCGATGAACGCATCGTCTCCTTCGAGGAGCTGGAACCCGAAGAGCGCACCTATTGCAGTATGCTCTCGAATCTGCTCCTGGGCGGAGCGCTGCTCATCATCGGACTCATCGCAGGCGCAGTGTGAGGGCAGCGGACATGGCAGAAAAAAGCGAAAAACAGCTGGTGGTGGGCATCCTTGCCCATGTAGACTCCGGCAAGACCACCCTCTCCGAGGCAATGCTCTACCGCGCGGGCAGCATCCGCAAGCTGGGCCGGGTGGATAACAAAGATGCCTTTCTCGACACCGACACGCTGGAAAAGGCGCGTGGCATCACCATCTTTTCCAAGCAGGCCCTGCTGAAAACGGGAAGTACGAATATCACCCTGCTGGACACCCCCGGCCATGTGGACTTTTCCACCGAGACGGAGCGCACGTTGCAGGTGCTCGACTACGCAGTGCTGGTCATCAGCGGCACCGACGGCGTCCAGAGCCATACCGAGACGCTCTGGCGTCTGCTGCGGCGGTATCATATCCCGACCTTCGTGTTCATCAATAAAATGGACCTGCCCGGCCCGGGCAAAGAGGCGCTGCTGAGCCAGCTTTCCCACCGTCTGGGCGACGGATTCGTGGATTTCGGCGCAGAGCAGGCCGAACGGGACGAGGCACTGGCCCTCTGCGACGAGCGCCTGATGGAAAAGATGCTGGACGCGGGCAGCCTGACGGCGGAGGACATCATCCCGGCCGTCGCCCGGCGGCACGTCTTTCCCTGCTGGTTTGGCGTGGCCCTGCAGAGGGAGAATGCCGGCGGACTGCAGGGTGTGGACGAGCTGCTGGCCGGCCTCGACGAATACACCCGCGCCGCCCCGGCGCTGGAAGCTTTCGGTGCGCGGGTGTTCAAAGTCTCGCAGGATGAGCGGGGCGAGCGGCTGACCTGGCTGCGCGTCACCGGCGGTGAGCTGAAAGTCAAAGCCCAGCTCACCGGCGAAGCGGACGGCGAGCCCTGGGCCGAAAAGGCCAACCAGCTGCGGCTTTACTCCGGCGCAAAATATACGCTGGCAGAGGCCATCGGCCCGGGGCAGGTCTGCGCCGTCACCGGACTGACCCGGGCGAAGCCCGGCACCGGCCTCGGGGCCGAGCGGGACAGCGACCTCCCGGTGCTGGAACCTGTCCTGAGCTATCGGGTGTGTCTGCCCGAGGGCGCGGATGTTCATGCCGCATTGGGCAAGCTCCACCGTCTGGAAGAGGAAGAACCTCAGCTCCACGTCGTCTGGAACGAGACGCTGGGCGAGATCCACGTCCAGCTCATGGGCGAGATACAGCTCGAGGTGCTCAAGAGCCTGCTGGCCGAGCGGTACGGGCTGGACGTGGAGTTCGACTCCGGCGGCATACTATATAAGGAAACCATCACCGAGGCCATCGAGGGCGTGGGCCATTATGAGCCTCTGCGCCACTATGCCGAGGTGCATCTGAAGCTCGAGCCGCTGCCCCGGGGCAGCGGGATGCAGTTTGCCGCCGACTGCCGGGAGGAAGAGCTGGACAAAAACTGGCAGCGCCTCGTGCTGACCCATCTGGAAGAAAAGCAGCACCTCGGCGTCCTCATCGGCGCGCCGCTGACGGATATGAAGATCACCCTCATTGCGGGCCGCGCCCATCTCAAGCATACCGAGGGCGGCGACTTCCGGCAGGCCACCTACCGCGCCGTGCGGCAGGGCCTTATGATGGCAAACCAAATCAAAAAGACCCAGCTCCTCGAGCCGTGGTATTCCTTCCGGCTGGAAGTGCCTGCGGAGAACATTGGCCGCGCCATGAGCGACGTCCAGCGGATGGAGGGCAGCTTTGACCCGCCCGAGACCGCCCCCGACGGCCAGACCGCCACCCTCACCGGTTTTGCGCCGGTGGCTGCCATGCGCAGCTACCCCATGGAGGTGGTCAGCTACACCCGGGGCAGGGGACACCTGAACCTGACGCTGGACGGATACCGCCCCTGCCACAACGCAGCGGAGGTCATCGAGGCAGTGGACTATGAGCCGGAACACGACCTGGACAACCCGGCCGACTCGGTGTTCTGCTCCCATGGCGCAGGCTTTGTGGTGCCGTGGGAGCAGGTGCGCAGCCATATGCACGTGGACAGCGGCTGGGGCCACACCGCCCCGACAGCAGAAGAAACAGCGGCCCGTCCCCGCCGGATGGCGGCTTATCGCGCTACGCTGGAAGAGGACGCCGAACTGCTGAAAATTTTTGAGCGCACCTACGGCCCCATCAAACGGGACCCGCTGGCGGCGTTCCGCCCGGTGCAGAAGCGGGAGCGGCCCGATTTCGCCGCCGAGCAGTGGGAGATCGCCCCCGAATATCTGCTGGTGGACGGCTACAACATCATCTTTGCGTGGGACGAGCTGAACGCCCTTTCCAAGGAGAGCCTCGACGCCGCCCGTCACCGGCTGATGGACATTCTCTGCAACTATCAGGGCTTCAAAAAGTGCGTCCTCATCCTCGTGTTCGATGCCTACCGTGTGCCGGGCAGTCCCGGCAGCATCGAGCAGTACCACAACATCCACGTTGTCTACACCAAAGAAGCCGAAACGGCGGATATGTTCATCGAGCGCGTCACCCACGAGATCGGTAGGAACCGCCGGGTGCGGGTGGCGACCTCCGACGGCATGGAACAGGTCATCATTCTGGGCCACGGCGCACTCCGCGTCTCGGCCCGGATGTTCCACGAAGAGGTGCAGGATGTGGAAAAAGAGATAAAGCGCTACATTCAGGGGGAGGCGTGAGCATGACACCCGAAATTACGGCTGAATCTGTCTGGTCATACATCCCAAAACGCCCGAGGGAGAGCAACAAGGGCAGCTTCGGCGCGGTGTTGGCTGTGGCGGGAAGTGCCTGCTACCGCGGTGCGGCGTCGCTGACCGTCGAGGGCGCTCTGCGCACTGGCGCGGGCATCGTCACACTGGCAAGCGTCGAGCCGGTGTTGGCGGCGGTGTCGGCACGCCTGCCGGAATGCTGTCTCTGCCCCTGTGAGCCGGGGGCAGAAGGGGGCATCTCCCCCCAGAGCATCCCCCGCATCCTCCGGCAGAAGGCCACCGTCCTGCTCATCGGGCCGGGACTGGGCTATCTTGCCCAGAGCACGGCCCGCGCCGCCGAGACGCGGACGCTGGTGAAGAAGCTGCTCACCGGCTTTTCGGGCAGTGCGGTGCTGGATGCCGATGGCCTCAACGCCGCCGCCAGCCTCATGAACGCGGGTGAGGAACTGCCGCGCCCGGCCAAAGAGCTGATTTTGACGCCCCACCCGGGGGAGATGTCCCGGCTGACGGGGCTTTCGGTGGAGGCCGTTCAGGCCGACCGGGAGGGCGTCGCCCGGCGGTATGCCGCTCAGTGGAATGCGGTGGTGGTGCTGAAAGGGGCGCGGACCGTGGTCGCCGCCCCGGATGGCCGCGTCTGCGTCAACCCCACCGGCAATCCAGGTCTTGCCCGGGGTGGGAGCGGCGATGTGCTGGCCGGTATGACGTCGGCCCTGCTGGCCTGCGGTCTGTCCGCCTACGAAGCCGCCGCCTATGCGGTCTGGCTCCACGGTGCCGCCGCTGACCGTGCCGCCCGCCAAAAAGGCGAGTACGGAATGCTCCCGCAGGATATTTTCTCCCATCTGGGGCAGATATTTGCGGAAAATGACCGTTGAAATGTGAAAAACAAAATGTAGAATACCTAAAATTTTGCACTGATTTCCGTCGATAGATACAAAAGAGGTGTTGAATATGGTTGAAAAGTTGGAAAAAATCATTTCGCAGAGCCAGAACATCGTCTTTTTCGGTGGTGCGGGCGTGTCCACTGAAAGCGGCATCCCGGACTTCCGCAGTGTGGACGGCCTCTACCATCAGAAATACGATTACCCGCCCGAGACGATTTTGAGTCACACCTTCTGGGAAGAGCGCCCCGAGGAGTTCTACCGCTTCTACCGCGATAAGCTCATCGTCAAGGGAGCAAAGCCCAACGCGGCGCATCTGCGTCTGGCGAAGCTCGAGCGGGAGGGCAGGCTGAAAGCCGTCATCACCCAGAACATCGACGGCCTCCATCAGGCGGCAGGCTCCAAGACGGTGTACGAGCTTCACGGCAGCACCCTGCGCAACTACTGCGTCAAGTGCGGTGCGTTCTACGATGTGGACTTCATCGCCAACAGCACCGGTGTGCCGCGCTGCCCCAAATGCGGTGGTATCATCAAGCCGGACGTCGTCCTCTACGAAGAGGGGCTGGATGAGCAGGTATTGTCCGGCGCAGTCTCGGCCATCCGCCGCGCTGATACCCTCATCATCGGCGGTACCAGCCTTGTGGTCTACCCGGCGGCGGGACTCATCCGGTACTTCCGGGGCGACCACCTCGTGGTCATCAATATGCAGCCTACGAATGCGGACGCCGAGGCCGATCTGTGCATTGCAAAGCCCATCGGACAGGTGCTCAGCGAGGATGTTGTGGTGGAGGAGTGAAGTATGGGAGCCCCCGGCAGTGCCGGGGGCTCCCATTTTGTCTGCAGAAAGATCAATCAATGGTCGTCTTCGTCCGTCCAACACCCAGCACGGCGGTGGAGATCTTCTTCCAGCTGTTGCAGCCGCAGACGCCGTCGACGCGCAGACTGGTGCGCCGCTGGTAGCCCTTGAGAGCTTCTTCCGTCCGGCTGCCGAAGATGCCGTCGATGCGGTTCCCGGTCTGGTAGCCCAGCGTCGAGAGGGCGTCCTGGAGGATCATGACGTAGCAGCCCCGGCTGCCCCGGCGGAGGGTGGGGTAGCCTGCCGTGGTGCCTCTGCAGGCAGGTGTGCCGTAGCGCCGGTCGAAGTGGACCCATGTGGGGGTCTGGCTCAGCGGCTCGACATAGCCCCACGCCCCGGTGGAGCGGGCGGCGTTGTAGATGGCGGTGCGCTGGGTCTGGCTGAGACTCTGCCCCACATCGAAGGCCACGCCGGCATAGTGTTGGCTGCGGGTGCCGTGGCCTCCCTCCCAGATGCGGCGGAAGGCGTATCCCACCGGGATGCCTCTGCCGTATTTGCGGCGGGTGAGGTTCCATGCTTCCATTGCCGCGATGGTCGTCCAGAGCACCGGGCTGTTCGATTTGCCCCGGAACTCCCGCACGGTCAGAGTCCTGCCGGTGCTGTAGGGCATGGGGTCGTTCTCGCGCAGGCTCGAATAGGTGTAGACTTTGTTCTCGTAGGCGTCATAGACCAGTAAGCGTGCCATCTCTCATCCCTCCTTGGTGCAGTTGTCGCAGGCAGTATGGCTCTGGGCGCGGAGTGCGGCCCAGGTGGGCCGGTCCACGACGCCGTTTGCCTCAAGACCCGCCCGCTGCTGCGTCTCCTTCACAGCGGCGGTGTCCTCCGGGCCGAAGACAGCGTTGTCGGCGACGTAGTCCTCCTCGCAGTAGAGCTTGGAGCGGCTATTGAGCCAGCCCTCGATGAGGCTGACGTCAGGCCCTGCGCTGCCCTCCTTCATGGCCCGGCCCGGGTAGTCCGGCCCCTGCTCGGGATGCCGGTCGGGGTTGGGGGTGAAGGCCGCCAGCTGTAAGCTGAGGGCTTCCACTGCTGTCCACGTTTCGGCGTCTGCCACGCCGGTGGCGGGCAGGCCCAGAAGCTCCTGCGCGCTGGCGGTGGCGTCCGCGGTCTCCTGTGTGTACTGTCTGGAAAGCGCGGGGGACGCTACACTGTCGTAGTAGTAGGCGATGCGCTGCAAAAGCAGGGTGTAGTAGAGCACGGCGCTGCTGTCGGTGCCGACGGTGAGCGGTGTGCCGGGGTAGGGGAGACGCTTGAGGGTGACCACCGGCCCGGACGAGCGGAGGGCCGACGCTTTGCCGTAGAGCGAATCCCATGTCTTCCGGCCTACGATGCCGTCCACCGTCAGCCCGGCGAACCGCTGGTAGGCCCGCACGGCGGCCTCGGTAGCCGCGCCGAAACGGCCATCGATGGAGACAGAGGGGATGCTGCTCTGGTAGGCGCTCATGAGGTAGAGGTAGAATTGCAGCTCTCGGACGGCGGTGCCGGTGGAGCCATTGCGCAGCACGCCCGGGTACTCGCCGGGCCGCAGGCTGGGCGAAAGCAGGCGGTTGGCGATGTCGTTGTAGACTTCGTAGAGCTTGTTCCATGTCGTCCGGCCCACGACGCCGTCGCTGGTGAGGCCGAAGTAGGTCTGGAACCGCCGCACGGCCGCTGCGGTAGACGAGCCGAAGATGCCGTCCACGGTGATGTTGTTGAGACTGGAATAGACCGTCCGTGCGATCTTCAGCCAGAACTGCACCAGCCGGACGTTCTGGCCGCTGCTGCCCTGGCGCAGGGCGGTGCCGGGGTAGGCGTTGGGGGTGCCGTTGTCGGACTGGATGCTGCGGAACTGGTCGTACAGCTCGGTCCATGTGGTGAGGCCTACGATGCCGTCAACCGTCAGGCCGTAGAGCCGCTGGAACGCCCGGACAGCCGCCGCTGTGCCGCTGCCGTAGACGCCGTCCACCGTGACAGAGGGGATGCGGCTCTCATACTGAGCCAGCGTACTCAGCCAGAACTGCAGCTGCTCTACCTCGCTGCCGGTGGAGCCCTGTTTGAGGACGCTGCTGCCGAGGTTCCATGAGCTGTCCGGGAGGGTGCCGCTGAATGTCTCGCCTTCACTGGTCAGCTCGGCGAGGTCCTTCACCGAGACATAGATATAGCTGATCTTATACCAGGTGCTGCGGCCCACCACGCCGTCGGCGGTGAGGTTGAACTGCTTCTGGAACTTTTTGACCGCCTCGGTCATCTTGCGGCCGAAGATGCCGTCCACCGTCAGCAGGCCGAGGAAGGGATAGTCTTTGGTGATGCGGTTGAGCTGCCGCTGCAGGGTGAACACCGCCGCTCCGGTGCTGCCCTGCCGCAGAGGGCTTCCGGGGTAGCTCTGGGGGATGGACTGGATGTTGTTGGTGCGGATGATCTCGATGTTGTTGCCATAGTAGTATTTGAGGATGCTCAGTGCGTTGCGGCCCTGATTGGCCAGCGTGACCGTCCCCCACTGCTTGAGGCCGGGGCAGGTGACGGATTTTCCGTCGCAATATTCAGCGTAGTAGGGGTTCACGGTGCCGGTCTTGCGGATATAGGTGTTGAAGATGTCGTCTGTCAGCCGCACCATGACGTCGAACACCGTCCGGCCATGGACGTAGTATTGGTCGTAGCTGGTGGAGTTGGTGATGTTGAAACTGTAGCCCTTGCTGGGGTACCACTCGGTGTAGATGCGGTTGAGAGCCAGCGAGATCTGGCAGTGGATGTTGGCCCGCAGGGCCTGCTCGGGCCACGGGGAGCAAAATAACCCAACTGGCCAAAGCCGCCTGCCCGGACTGCCGCAAGGCACGGAGCGAGATGCAGGAACTGGTCCGGGCGGCATCCTCGACGGCCTTTTTGATGCTGCGCTGATTTCCTGACTTGCGATAACAATAGAATATAAGCAGTATTCACAAGCATAAACTCTTGAAATGCTTCTGTTATAATGTTACACTACATATTGTATACGTTGGTATATATACTGTTCAAAAAAGCTGCTGACGATCTGACGGGATCGATGCTGCAATGAACTTTTTGAAATCTGTGCAATGGAAATAAAACCGGAATGAGACCGCCTGGGGCGGAGAAAGATTGGGGGATCATGAAAAACTCTGGAATGAGCGAAACCATGCAGACGCTGATGCGGAAAAGCGTCTGTGCGCTGCTGAGTCTGCTGCTGTTGCTGTCAGCCGTGCTCCCTGTAAAGGCTGCCGCAGAAACCGCCCCTGTAAAGGTCGTCCGCGTTGGTTCGTTTGAGGACACCTTCAACTATTGCAACGAGAAG
>OGHN01000386.1_pt1 | contig 22941 bp, 19 predicted proteins | sample 1571511 | NCBI WGS metagenome assembly OGHN01 (sample SAMEA2582024, study PRJEB24529) | metagenome | biome: Human gut stool | place: China | collected 2011 | reverse complement strand
CGTTATCTCATTGTTTGTCTCATTTCTACACTACAAAGATAGTGTTATTTTCGAGACTTGCAAATTTTTGACTAATTTTTTTCGAGTTCTTTTTGACGTTCTCTCTTTTGTTGTCTCTCTCATTTCTACACTACAAAGATAAGTGTTATTTTCGAGACTTGCAAATTTTTGACTAATTTTTTTCGAACTTTTTTCAGTTACCTGCGCAACTTGATTTTGAAGTATTGGTAAAAATCTTTGTTCAGTGCTTTGCAGTAGTTGGATATTTCTTGCATCGAGCGTGCACGGTCGGAAAACCAATCACGGTCGAATCTCCATGCGTAATTCAAGATTACTTCACTGTCTATGTCTTTACCGTGACATACTTTCATGCACGAAAGAATTTCCGATGCGTTCGCACAAACTGTCTTGTTCTGGAAAAACTGACTTTTGGTTATTCGTGCCATTGTTATTCGTTGTTTTGTTTGTTATCTCTTTTTCTTACGTTACAAAGATACATCACATTTTCGAGACTTGCAAATTTTCGAGCAACTTTTTTCAAAGAATTTTCGGTGCTTCAAATTTCAGTATCTTCAATTTCTTTGTCCGATTCGAACAGGCGGACACCTGAATAAATCAACAGGCCGAACAATCCCCAACCGATGAAATCACCGAAGTAACCGAACATATCGTGCATGAAGTCACCCAGCGGGCAAAACGTTTCGAAAATCACAATGCCGATGAGCACTGCAAAAATCACTATCCATTTTGTTTTGTTCGTTTTCATGTTTCTTATCTCTTTTTGTCTGTGACAAAGATAAGCATAATATTTCAACCGTGCAAACATCGGCACAAGTTTTTTCGAAAAATCTTGCATTTTTTATTTCCCAGCGCACACACACACATATATAATATAAGGTATGCAGTGCATGAAAACTTGTCCACCGGTCTAAGTCCGTATGCAGATTTATACAAGGCAAATACCTTGCGCGGTTTCGAATACGGGTTTCTCGAATGCTTATACCGGTGGACACAAAAACATGCTCCAAGCGCATTACAAACGTGTTTTTCATCGAAAAATTTGTAAATCTCGAATATTAAGTGTATATTTGCATGTCAAAACAATAGAACAATGGCCAATATTTTATACGTACACGGTTACGGTTCGGATAAAAACAGTACAACGGGCAAGTATCTGAAACAGATACTTTCACCGTTCCATAACGTGATAACAAACACTTATGATTTGTGTAACTTCGACCGAGCACAACACCAAATAATGACGGATGCAAAACGTTACCGTTGCGCCGTTGTTATCGGTTCATCATTGGGCGGGTTTCACGTTCTTTCATTAGCTTACAAATTTCGAAAGGTTGTAATCAATCCTTGCATGTTGCCCAGCGTCGAAATACCCAAAATCGGTACACTCACCGATTTGCAAAAGGCACGTTTCGAAGAGGCAGAAGACAATCTGTATAGCAATATCGATGCGGACGACCGATTATCGACCGTCGGTATTTTCGGAAAACAAGATGAGTTGTTTAATTACCAACAGTTTTTCATCAAACATTATTCGGCAATAAATTTCCTGACGACCAACGGCAAACACCGTCTTAATCTTCGACAGTTGTCCGACACAATACCCGTTGCAATCGAAATGTTGCCGAAAGTAATCGGTTGGGACGACGGCGGAATGGCTCCGCTGATGCAACATTACATCAACGCACCAACAACCGACGAAGCAACGAAACGTCAATACATGAAAATTGTGTACGACATTTTACAAAAATCCTATGCGTATTGCGGTGGAATGGCTACCGTAACACGTCCCGAACATTTGTTAGAATTTGATTTCTGGAAACTGTGCAGAAAGAACAATCGAATCGTTTGTGTTGCCCTGTACAAAACGAAATACGGCGGTCGGAAACTGTGTTACGCTGGAACAGACGGAACAGAACAAGGCAAGGACGAATTTTTGAAACTGTTACGGGATGACATAAAATTGGCAGACCGAAAAATGTGGAGTGAAGTTTCCGATAAAATGAAAAACAAAATGCGTAAGGAAGGTGCTGTCCCTGTTCCCGCTGAATTTGTGGTTAAGTTGTTCGGCCCGCGTAAGGCCAAAGACATTGCGAGAATACACAAAGACGGCTACCACTATGACCGCGAATTTACTACACTCGACGAAGACGGTAATTTGAAAACAGAGTACCACACAAAAATATGTTTCGGAAACATCGAAGGTATTGAGGTACAATAATTTCAAACACAAACAAACAAAATGCACTCTTTGGGGTGCATTTTTTCTTCGAAAAATTTTGCAGTTTCGGAAATTTGTTTTATATTTGTGTAGTGAAAGAAACAACAACAGATAACAACATTAAAACAACAAAGCCATGAACGAAAGAACAACATCATTAGAGTACTTGAAAACTCGTGAGCAAAATTTACGTGATGTGTTCGCAAAGAAACTTAACGAACTCAAAACGGTAGAGAAGTTTTTACAACACACTACCGAGCGTCCCCGCATCGATTGTTTCATAAACACATTCAAGAACGAAACAACCGTACACTTTACGGCATTGGACATACTGGATGAGTTGAGTTTGGACGATATTCGTTTCCTGATTCGCAAGTTTCCGATTGGAAAGAATTTCGAATACAAACTGCGTGACGGTATCGTTTCTGTTCCGTATGACGTGCAAGCAAGATACGAACATCATACGGGCAAAACAAATTTCGTGATTCAGTTTTGCCCGAAAGACTTTGAAAACACCACTTTCTACATAGCGTTCAATGCAAACATACTGCCGACAGACATGTTAGATTTCGACAAACGGTCGCTATCAACATCGGAGTATGATAATTTAGAGTACAAAAACATGGGGCATGACAAACTGAAAAAGGTTTGTGTTCCCTTCCTCACTCCGAAATATTTCCGCAATGCGTACATTGTCTATCAAGGCGGTGATGCTCGGTGCAATGACAGTGTGACATCCCAGAACATTATCGATATGATTCTGAATAACTAACGAACAGGCCCCGCACATAACGTGTGGGGCATGTTTTTGGGATGATGATTGTCCACCGGTATAACTCATGAAATTTTCGATATACAGATTTTGTTTGGTAGTTGCCTTGCATTATTCGTTTGATAAAGTTATACCGGTGGACAACGAATTTTAATCGAAAAAACTTTATCAAAAATTTGCATGTATCGATTTTTCGATGTATATTTGTGTATCAAAAGAAAGATAACAACACAACAACAAAAGCTATGAAAAAAGATGAAATGGAAAAACTCATCGGTGACTTGCGTCGGGAACTTGCTGACCAACGCGAACACAACCGAAAGTTACGTGAACAAATCGAAAGCGAACGAGAAACTTTCCGCAAATCTCTCGATGATGCGCAAGCGGCTTTCGAAGAAAAACAATACAGTGAGTGGCTGAAAGCAAACGGTAAATTCGCTGAACGTTTTTTCGAAGACATGGTGAACAAACACTTATCCGTTGTTACTTCATGTGACTACGGTGGAGAAATCGAAACATCATTATACTATGATGAAACGGTGGTAACGTCCAGTTCTGATACGGTCGTGAATCATCACAACGGATTAGAGGAGTAATGAAACGGTGCAGCTTAGGGCTGCACTGTTTTGTAACAACCACTTGTCCACCGGTTTAGATTCTCGAAAATTCTATGGTCAGATTTTTCAATACAGTATTACACGAACAAATCCCAGAAAAGTTTATACCGGTGGACAGATAAATACATCAGTTGTGGATTGTGTAGTGTGCAATCACGAATTTGCAAACTGCCCCCCCCCGATAAATAAACAAAGAACACAAAACAATACTAATATGGACAAAATTTCTGTTGAAGATATTCTCAATTCAGAATATTTTTCAAGATTCGACTATCCCGAACATGCTTTGGCTGCATCCAAAGTATGGGGTTTAACGCTCGAAGAGGCTTCGGAAATGGATGAAAACCGTACCGAATTTGGTGCGGAATACTCACATCCTACCATAAGCGGCGAGTTTCTCGTTATCGAAGATTCCAACATCGACGAGGCTTTCGAAGCGTATGAAAGACAGATAATTACGGAAATTATAGAACCCGAACTTAATGCGGCTGATAACGGTACGGGCGACCTCATGGCTGCTTTCGATACAGAATCGTACATGCGTGACATGAAATTTGAAAACGGTTACGGTGTCATGAGTTCATGGGACAACAACGACCATGAAGAATACATCAACGATACGCTGTATCACGTATTCCGTAACAACTAAAACCGGATTATCAACAACATAAAACGTTACGACAATGGAAGAAAGAATTATTACATATTACGCAAAATCCGGTGACAGTATCGAAATTCCCGAGGAAACGATACACGAATACCACATAACACCGGAAGATGACCGAGAAGCGTTCATCGATGAAATCTATCCAAACTTCTCCGCACAGGTTGAGGTTATGTATATACCGGAAGAATGGGGCGAAGATTCCAAAGGTTATTTCCACTCTATACTCGGTGAAATCGAAGCAAATCCGGAAGATTACGACATCGAATTTACCGATGATGAAGATGAAGAAGACGTTTACGACCGTCTTGTTTCAGAATTGTCATGGGATGAGTTCGAAAAAATCATGGACAAAGAAGGTGTCGAATCAACCTATTCGACAAATGAATCCCTTTACGCCGCAGCCGTTCATTTCGGCCTGACAATCAACGAGGCAATGTATGACTGTCCAGAAGTCGATGAATACATCTTCGAATACGGGAACAAACGTATCATGGTCGTTGATTACGATTTCGACCCGGAAACCTATCTCGATGAAACACGTCCCAACTGGAAACGTGAATACTATGAAGACAGGATTCAGGAATACAAAACAAATCTCAACAACGATACTTTGTGGGATTACATCGATGAAGACAAACTCATCGATTCAATGTCGGGCGGTTACTACGATGACATTTACGAAATCTACTGCGGTACATCGTACAACACAACCGAAGTAAACGGTATGAGATTTGAAATCCGCACATTCGAATAACAGATGATTGATTGATAAACAAACGAAAACCGGTTGTTCTTTCGAGAGCAACCGGTTTTCTTACAACCAATTCAACTTTAACTATATGAAATAGACATAATAGTTCGATTGGAGAACGCTTTCCTCAACCTGTCCGTCAAGGAAATCGATACGTATGCAGTTTTTCGTTGTCGTGACTGATACGTTTACAGATGTGTAGTTTACATCTTTGACACAAACCATAAGTGCTTCGGTTTCCCAAACTTCGCTTTCATTTCTCGTGATTTGTATGCAGTGAGAAGCCGGACGACTAATGGTATAATGTTTACCTGTATTCGGGTCAGTGTATGACATATCCGAATAAGTCGGTAACGTTGCGGGTATGGAAATCAAGTTCTTCTGTTTCTGCAACTTTTCGAGCACTGCATCCACAAGTGCTTCAATTTGTATGTGTTCCCACAACCAACGAACAGCGTCTTTGAGATTCCGCAGATACTTTACGAGATTCAGCCAATTATTGTTCAGCGTAAAGAAGTTCGATTTAGTCGAGGTCTTTACGTCTATTTCGTTGCATTCGAAATCCGGTTGCTCCAAAAATGTTTTAACTTCTTCATTGCTTTCGAAATTACGTGTCAGAGAAGTTTTAGCCATTCTCGGTGCAGCCATAAGCATTACGGGTTCGGTGCTTTCATCTGTATCGCTGTTTTTGGGACGGATGAAATTTTCAGAAAGACCGGGTTCAAAGAATCCGTTAGTTGATTTAACAGATGCTTTGACCCGCTCGTTCCGCATGAAGACATTACGTTTGCTCATCGTATAGTCATTGGTTGAAAGATACTTAACGCATTTTCCTCCGCATCTTTTTCGATTAAAGCTAACGGACTTTCTTCGAATGACTGTTCCAATATCTTGTGTCTTTCTTCAATCCGTTTGAAAACTACTGCGGGGGGCGGACAGAATGTTTCTCCGGATGCTTCTCGTTCGTTCGAAATCATCAACAGATATTCCGGGTCTTCATTCCACCGTTTCTGTATATATTCAAACGCACGTTTTAGTTTTTTGTTGTTCTCGACAGCAAACTGGATTTTCTTTTTCAGTGTGTTTATGCGTGATGCAACCGCAGGCTGTGTGAATGTCTTGTTTATTCCTTGTTCGGCGTACATCCGTTTCAACTCATTTGCCATATCGAGTTGGTTATACTGTCCATTCCCCGTAAGCATTGAGTTCTTTTTCCACACGAAACCGAATGTCATTTCAAACAATCTCGTTTCGTAACGGTCAAACAACTTCCGGCCATTAGAACGTGTCTCGCCTGTCTTTACGTCTTTCGTTGTTTCGAACAGATTCAACAATTCTTTGATACTCTTAATGAGTAATTGATAGTCGTGTTTCGATTCCGTGTACTGTTCGAGACTGTCATTCGATTTGGTTACGATAGTCCACAGTTCTCCCTCGTCACGTTGATTCGTTGCCGAAATATCATCATATGTGCTTTCATACATGAAACTTACACGACCAACAAACGAATCATCATCGGCTAACATTTCCATAAGTTCTTCGCGGTCTGCGTTTTTGAACTGCGGATTAAATCGAATGAAATTGTCAATACGTTTGTTGAGTATAATCGATTGATGCTGGATATGAGATGTCGAAGCGGTTCCGAGAGACACAAGTTCTGTAAAACCGGATTTGATAGCGTTCGCAACAAATGTGTTGCACAATCCCTTAAACTCTATGCACACTTTCGGTTCGGACTTCTGACGAGCAACCCACTTGTTTATTGCCATTGTCAATCCAACCAAACCGTAACCAACGGCTTCTTCGTACATGTGCAGCTTGTTTCTTTTCGAAACAATATTGTATGCAATACCCTTTACTACACGAATGTAAATCGATGCAAGAAGTTCCCGGACTTTGGTTTCTTCAACGGGATTATTGAGGTCGTAATGGTCATAGATGTATTCGCACACTCCGTATGATTCACGAGACAACGCACTGCGTGCCGTCATCAATTCGAGTTGTGCTTGCGAATATTGTTCGAGTAATTCATCATCCTTTCCTGTGAGACAGTTTTTGAGCTGCACCATAAGCGTACCGAGTTTCATATCATAAACTTCGTTCTGTGTGCAGTTGAGCAATTCCGCAATCTTCAAACAAAGATTGTTATACTTGCTCATCAAAATCCTGTCCGGACAATTATCGAATGCTTGTTCATCTTTTACCGTTTCAGTTATGTTTTCATCTATTGAATCGCATTCGAACATAGAATCTTCGTTCTCATCGAATCCGTCATTATCGAACAGTTCATCGAAATCCGGTACGCTTTCGGTGATAAACAAATCACGAAGACGCATTTGTTCGCGCAACTCCCGCATTTGATTAACGAGATATGACGGAGATTTTTCGCGCATCTGCGCCTTGATGCAATCCAATTTGTATTGAGCCGCAACTACTTCGGGAGAAGACTTTCGAGAAGAAGCGCGTAAAATTCGTGAATCAGATACGGAATTTCTCGTACTGTGTACGGACATCATTTCTTTGTAGATAGCGAGTTGTTTGCGGAAATTCGCTAACTCCATTTTCCAATGATTTACTTCATCCCAATCTTTTACTTTCGTAAACTTTTCGATGTTGATTTTGCATTGTTCCAGTTTCGAAACAGTGTTTTTGTAATCATCACGATTGGTTAGTTCAGAAATGATGAAAGAATTTGCATGAGACGTAAGCGATTCGATTGCTGGCTTGACTTTATCCACAACTCCACCGTTATCTGATTTCGTCAGTAACGTGGAAATGCTTTTCTCGATGTTTTCTTTCGCTTTTGTCCTTGCAGAATTTGAGATTCTGCGTAAAGCTGTTCCAGATTTGAACAACTGTTTTTTAATCGAAGTCCCTGATGCTTTCCCATTCGCGTTTTGGGGATTCGAGTTCGGTAAAGCCATACCGAAAATGTCATCGAAATCAATGACATTACCTCTGCCTTGTGTCATTTGATTGAATTTAATTTGTTAGTAATTCTTTGTTGTCATCTTCGAAAGTTTTTGGTTTACGATTATAACCACTTTCCCATTTTTGCATATTCAAATATAGTGAAAAATTCTGACATAAACAAATTTTTGAGACATTATTTTCAAACAAAATAAAAGACCGGATTATGTCCGGTCTTTCATTCTGTTATTAGTTCGATAAAATATTATACCGTTACACTTCTGTATTACTTGCAAGCATATTTCGGTTTGAGTTCGATGTTGTCTGTTCCTGATTCTGTTCGGGAGTAGCTTTCGGTGTGCTAAACGTCGAACCACCTGTCGTTTCACGTATAACCACATCAACACCGTCTTTCAAAAACGAATATGCTTCGCCCAAAGCACTATCGATTTCTTTTTCACTAAAACCAAAGAAATTACGGTTTGTTGTTTTCGTATTAGTTTTGGTCTTGTTTACCGTTACTTGTTTGGGTGCATAGTACATCCGTTCTCGTCCGGTGTTGAACATCATTTCGATACCGGCCCTGTCTTTCGATTGTGCGGGTTTGAGTTTAACCTTGAACTGTATCTTCGTGGGGAATCCAGCATACGAAAGCGAATCTGTTGGGAATGTCACTTCCGTATCAGTACAGATAAGATTACCCACACACAGTATGGGATTGGATGGGTCGCCAATCATCAAATGCCAATACCCTGTTGCTTCATTATTTAACAAAGAGTTCATGACAACAATCGACGGACGACCTACGGAATCGAGTATTTTACCTATCGCAATTCTCAATCCGTTTGTCATAACATTTTTCAGAGCATCAACAGCCGAACCTTGTGTGGGATTTTTGAAACTGTCAAGTGCGGATTTGAGATGGTTGTATGCACCGAACATCAACGTATCTAAATCTCGTGAGTTCAGATACGAAAAGTTTTGGAAGAATTTCGACGGACGTTCACCAACCCAAAATCGAGAACCACCCCAAAATTTACCGTCATTGAAAGTTACGGCTAACACATTAGCCATAATATCTTTCATTGCAAGTTCCGGTGTTCTTCCGTTAATAGACCGCAGATTGTATTCGAAAACTATCTCAAACTCTTTTTCAAATTCGAGACCGACATCCCGTATGTGTGTGGTTATAAGAGAATCGACAGGTCCGTATGTTTTGTTCTGGTCGTGTATCGGGTCATAGTTCAACGCATTACTATCAGCACCACCTTGCATGACATTGGCCGATAGTTCACCGTCGAACCATTTACCGATTTTCTTCATATATCCGGTGAAACCAGATTGGTCGCCCTGCATGTTTGCTTGTTCCATTGTTGCCGTAAGTTCTTTCCATTTCATGCGGTAAGAATATTGCAGCAAGTCTTCGAGTTTGTTATTTGTTTGGTCGAAGAACGTAACCATGCGAGCTATGTCCGGTTGAGGCTGTACGGATTTATCGAAAATATTATCCACACAAGGATATGGAAATCTGCGTAACGTTATCAGTCTGGTTATGGGGAAACCGAGATTTTTGCAATACAAAAAATCGTCCGGGTCATACTGAACAGCATTACCGAAATCCATTGTACACAAATCATAAAATGATTTCGGTGCACGAACAACCTTTTTGTAAAATGTTGCATCGTCAGCATCCACATAACCTTCGGCTGTACGAAGTTTGATTATATGTAATTTGTTCGCAAGCGAACCATACGCCTCATTGTTACCACCGTTCAAGAGGTTTTCGTCCGCACCTCTTGTGGGGTAAAAATCAGATTTTTTCTGGTACTGTTCCGCTTTCGAATAGTAATCTTGTGTTGCCATTTGATATACCTTTTCAATATCTATTCGACGAGCAATTCCTCAACATCTGATAGTTGTTTGAGAAGCTGCGAACGAATGTAACGTGTGTATTCCAACCGTAATTCCTGTGCTCGTTCAAAGTTCGGCCGGACAAAGAACGCATCTACACGGAAAAACATTTTACGACAAATGGAATCATGTTCTCCATATCGCATAACCGTAAATCGTCCATCCGTAAAACAACCGTTAGATGACATTTGCGAAAGTCGAAAAACCTTATCATAGAAGAAACGCTTCTTGACTTCTTCCGGTTCGCAAACGAAATCAAGTCGTATGATGTATTGTTGATTGAGGCCATCGAGATATTGTTGGTCTGCAATCGTTCCTTGTCCGATAAGATAACGATGAATATCATCGACATTCGAGAAGATGAAATGACATTGATTTCCCGGTGCAATCATGGGGTTGTCGTCGTTTACGAGATTGATGTGCAAATCATCTACGATGACAAAACTTTTCGAACTCTGTCCAGCCATACAATTATCAGTCCCAGAAATGCACGCAGATTCGTGCATTTATTAAAAATTATACTAATTTGTTAAAAATTCTTAATTAGCTGTGTATCAAGCACTTACAAAAGATTCGGTCAATCTCGCGGGGATGTACCCCGAAACACACTTTTTAGATTTTCTAACTACTTGATTATCAGCTTATTAAAATTTTTTAGAAATTCTGTTATCAGAATAACAGCGAAAATCGGCCGAAAATGGCGTAACTCTCTGATTATCAATATTTTACTCGTCCCTTTTAAGACACTCAAATTTTCAAGTGATACTACCTATCATATAGGGGGAGATAATTGAAATTTGGGGTGTTTCTGTGAGAAGTTAATTCTCTGATTATCAATGAGTTACTGGAATTTAACATAATATCGGCTCAAATCTCGAAAATGTCTGCGGATTCAAAATGTTTGCAGTTTCGACAATTTTTCGCTGTGATTCATCCGGTTGCTTCACTCCGCATTACTTGTGGTTTCGTTCACCACAAATTCATAGAGATTCCACACTTTTTCGTCCATACTCCATCCGGCATTCTCTACGCTGTTTTCTCCTGTCTCATCCGTTAGCAACTTATCGATTGCTAACTGCAACTCGGTCAATGACATCGATTCCGTGTATCGTTCTCCCGTTGCTTCATCGATATTTGTTTTCATGACAACCGGAACATAAACGTATGGTTGTGCCGTTATCTGTTCATTTTCGTCTTTACGGAAATCAATAGGTATTGCATCTCCCATGATTTCACGTATTGTATTCAGTATTCGAATATGTTGTGTCGTGTCTGCTTCGATAATTGTTATGAGACAATCCGGATAAGCTGCGGATGTCAGTATGCAGTTAGTCGGCACAACTCCCTCATAGATTTCCGAAAGAAGTGTGGAAAGCAAAACGGACAAAGACTGATTTTCTGCGATAGTCTTTCTCGTGATTTCTCTGTTCATATTATTTGTTGTTTTTCGAAAGTTTCGTATCGTAAATCATCCGGTACATGTAAACCATAAGTGCAAAGGCATCTATCACGTCATCAATCTTCGAGTTGGTGTTTACGGGAAGAATCTTTGCACCGTCCCATTCATCAATGAATGCACGGTACATGTCATCTTTCGTTGCCTTACCTGTTCCGGAAAAGAATTTCTTGTTTTGGTTCGGTGGTGTTATGTACAACACACATTTGGAATAGTGTTTTTCGAGTTGGTTACGTACAATCCATTCCCGAACATATCCTTGCAACATCGTAAGTTCTGCGATAACACGCATTTGATTTGCCGTACTGAATACGGGAGTTATCGCACCCTCAATATTGAAATACACTTCATCCGGTTCAAATGAGGTTATTGCTTCTTCAATGATTTTGCATATACGTTTCGAACAAATCATGGCTTTGATTGTTGCCGTTACTTGTTCGGTTGTGAAATCGTTTGCATCATCCGTAAGCGACAATTCCGTTATGTCTATGTTTGTCGGCATACGGTATGTCTGTTGATTGATTCCCGGTATGTGTTTGGGTTTCCAACCAACACTCTTTCGAGAATTATCATCGAACACCAAACGGTTCAGTGACAAATGTGTTGCGTTGTAATCAGTGAAATACCCAATCGAAATACCTGTCGAATTGAACGACAAATCGAGACCAACAATTATCTGCTTCATACATTATCGAATTTGTACTGTATTTATGGGATTCCGTCATTTGCACAAATACAACGGTGTTACCGGTTTGAGTATGGTATCTGCGTGTTTTGCAAATCATGTTGTTTGAGAAACCGGATGTTACATGGTATTTGTTTTCCGTATGTTCAATGGAGGCTTCATTGTCCATTCTGCAAAACATACATGCTCCTGTTGTAAATCCGGTATGAATAAATGTAGTTGTTGTATGAAATCCGGTTTGAGATTCCGTACTTCATGCGGTAACTACATGTTTCATGTATCGGTGCATACAGTGTTTCCGATGTTGAAATGGATATAGAAAACATATCAACACCGGTGGCCGCATAGTCGCTTCAACGAAATACGGGGCTGCCGCACAAAGTCCGGTTTGAAGAACCGGATTTCATACAACAACTACATTTATTCATGCCGGACTTTACACGGTAGCATGTATGTTTTGCGGAACAGACAATGAAGCCTCCATCAAACATACAGAAAATGAATACTCAAAACATCAACATCCCACACAAGAACAACCGGTAATGACTTACCGGTTGTTCTTCGACCAAACCATAAACGGTTACAGTGTTGTAACGAATGAGGTGAACAATGATTCCTTGTAAATCCGGAATGACTGTCCCCGGATTGTGAATGTTACTTCAACATCGTAAACCGTAAGTTCATTGCATCGATACTTCAACGCTTCATCTCGTGTTGTTGCGATGACTTCTTTCGTGAATGAATCTCGCAAATTCCATTCGACATCTTCATAACTTGTTACGTACCGTTCGTCCAATCTGCACAACACAACATCACCAAACCGTACAACGTTCGAATTGTCTGCTTCGTCTTCTGTTATGTTTATCAATCGAGGGAACACCGATTTCAACACTACCGTTTCCCCATTTGCTGCATTACAACCGGAAATGTAATGTTTGAAATCCGGTACAACAACGGACTTACGACAGAACAATATGATGTCATAATTCAACGGCATTCGACGCATTTTGAGATTTACGTTATCATAAATCGATACGGGATTGTTTGTTGTTCCTTTATCGACAAGTACGAAATCATAGTTTGTGCGTAATGCAAGTCCCACACTTGTTGTGGTTATGAAGTAATGCGGAACTGTGTATGTTTCTCCCGTTTCTGAATAAACGGTGATGTCCATTAAAGTAACGAAAATCTTATCAGATGTTTCCGAAAGATATTTGGTTATTTCATCGTAACCGATTATTTCTTTCTGGCATGTGTCACCGTTGTAAATCCGTAACTTCAATTCCTTTGTTGCATCGTATGGAAGTGTTGCGATGTCAATCCATGAATCCAGATATTCCAACCATAACGTTTCCGTACTTTCATCGAGAATCCAATTCGAATTGAAATCGGGAACTCTGTACAGTTCATTTATCTGTAACTCTTTTTTCGGTTGCGTAACAACATCGTAGTATGTCGATAAATCATCGGGAACATCTTTCTGATTAAGTATGAAATTGATAACGTCTTGCGAGAACAATGAACGTATGCTGGGAGAATCCGGTTCCAGTGTCAATTCGTTTTGTTCTTCCCGTATCACAACTGAACTGAATGTTTGAAAATCTATTTCGTGTTTGCTCGCACTGATTTCGTAAACATAATTGTACGTTTCTCGATTGTTCCACAAGTCCCAAACCGTAACACGTATGTTGTATGTCCCTATTTCGATTGTGGAAAGTATCAACATAAGACGTGTAACCGGTTCATCTTCGGAACCGACTAATCGTTTCTCGTATGTAAGATTAACTTCCGGGTTGTTTGCGTTTTCCACATGTATCTCAATGTATTTCTGATACGGTACATCGATTAACAAATGGAGAATGTTTCCGAAAAACGAATAGTATTTGACGATGTTGTTGTTTGTCGATGTATCATCATAGATTTCTTCATCAACAAAAAACAATACTCGTGTGGCATCATAATCACTCACAACCGCTTTAACTTCGGACATGTATGTTTCGGTAGTTTCCTGACGTTTGTTTCGAACAAGAAATCCCATAACATTTTCGGTGTAATGTCGATGTATTTCGATGTTCACGTCTCTCTGCCAGAAATGCGGTTTGTACTCACAAACACGTTGCCCCCACACTTGAATCGATTGATAAATGTGAGCGTTCGAAGAGAATCTGATACCGAAGAAAGAAATTTCCTGTTCAGGTAAGGTAAAGTATTTGTCAGCAAGTGCAATCGCAACGACAAGTTTTTCGAAGAACTCCTTGAAATCTTGTATGTACAATTTGCGTATGGGCATGTTCTTCGAATCATAACCGGCATACCCTTCCTCTTGCGTGAAGTTGTCAAGTATTACATGATAGTCTCCGGTTTTCCAATCCGTTAGACGATTGGGTTTTGTCGTTTTCGATATTTGACCGTTGTTTTTCTTGTGCGCATATTCTTCGAGAATCGTTACATTGAGATTAACGAATTTGAAAAACAAACGTATCGATTCTATCGTTCCTTTCTTGCGAATAATCCACCGGAAATCAAGCAACATTCGTTTGATGAGTTCCCGTTTTGCATCCGGTACGTTCATATCGAATATTGCTGGTTCGAGTTCTTCCCATGTAGGCAAATAGTAATTTACCAACAAATCGTTGTAATGCTGTTGAGGCCAATTATTATCTTCTTGGTCATCGATTTCCGCACTAAATTCGTTGTCGAGTTTCAGTGTAACATTGTATATCTCATCACCAATTTTGATTTGGCAATCTGATTCCACAATGAGTACGTAAGTGTTGCTCGCATCGGAACCGGTAAACATCGTTCCCATAAAGAGATTGTAATTCTCGGCATCTTCCAATGTCCATTCGATGTTCTCTGTGTAACGCTTACGTGCAGGTAGTTCTTTGTTCGAAATACGTGCAATCGAACACTCACCGGAAACAACAGAAATATCAAAATTCATGTAAGACCAAATCGTTACACAATTTCGATATGCAACAAACGAATGACCGATTGGACGGTTATTCGTTCCGTAAATTATCAACGGTATCTTATCGTATGTTGTCATAAATTTTATCGCTATGAGTTCGATACTTTTTTGCTTTGTAACTTTCCGTAATCGAAAGACATTATCTTATCGGAATTGAGTGCTGATGTTTTCGCGTATGCTTGTGCACACGGAGCAACAAGATTAGCCGTGTACGGATTACCTCCGGCGGCTGTTTGCAGACCTTGTGCGAAACTCGATAATTCTTTCAGTATGCTTTTCGAAAACTCTCGTTGTATGTTTTGCAGATACTCGACGACTTCATCACCCAACAATGACATTTGTTGTGCTCCCGGTTCGCCTATGGTTATGCTGTCCGCAGTCATAACGATAGACATCTTATCAACGCTTTCAACAAATACACTTACCTGTTCTTGTTCGATTTGTACGTTCGAAGTATCATTGATGAATTGTATTCCCAAAGACGGTGTGTACGTGAGCTGCACGTTTTTGTCGTTCACTAACCGTTTGTAGATTTCCAGATAGTGTTCGTAATCTGATTCTTCGAGTTCTCGGTTAATACAGTCTATTTTTCGACCATAAAATCCGTTCACGAAATTGTTGTCGAAAATTCGAACAGGTACGATGTCATTCACTAACGGCAAGAAGTTCACGCCATACCACGGAAAGTATAACGGTAGGTCTTCGACCGCAAGTTTATCGGTATAACCGGGTATGGCAACACGAACACGAAAGATGTACTTGTCATCTTTCACGTCCATTACTTTACCGAAATATATTTTCGAAGTTTCTCCGCTGCTTATATCCTTTGACATGTCAGAATCCTTTACGTGTGTAGATGTTACCAATCGAACTATCAACGGTTAGTGTGTTCGTTACAGGTATGGAATCTCCTTTTTTGAATTGCTCCGTACCTTTGATGTTCGTTTTGCTACTGGTTTTGAAATTCGAATTTAATGCGATGTCTGCTTTGTCATACAGTTTCTTCGGATTGATTCGTGTGTTTTCTCGAATCAACCGTTCCACTTTACCAACGGTATTTGCATACGCATAATCTTCGATTTTGTTTATGCCTTGTTCGATTGTAGATTTGATTGTGTTTTTCAAGAAATCTCCGTTCAATCTCGAATATACATTTCCAATCGGATATGTCGGTTCTGTAAATCGTTCTTTAACCGATTGCACTGATTCCTTCCAACCTTCGACAATACCGTTTTTCAAATCTTCTACCAAACGCTTCCATGGATTTGTTACTTGCTTACCGGAAGCGATTCGAGCCATTTCTCCGGTATTCGTTGCACGGTTAAGTGCGGATGCAATCTGTAAGTCTCTGCCAATAGCTGTTCGAATGTCTGTTCCGTCAATCAACGAGTTGTCAATCATCGAATACTGTGCAAAACGGAAGTTGAACACCAAACTGATTTTGAGCATCTCCGAACCATTTTCGTTCGTTACAGTAGCGAACGGGTCTTTCGCAGTTTCTTCGAAATTGAACATGCAATCTTGTATCTCGAATTGCATGTTATTGAATGTGTTGAATGCAGTACGGTTGAAGATTGTTTTGCCGTTTTCATCTTGGTTGTACAGACGTATGTCGCACAACTTGTCGATTGTCGGCAGTAGTTTGTGTTGTATCTGTTCCGCAGTAAGTGTGGAACCATCACCAGCCGGAAGTTTGTCGATACCGTACAAAATGTTGTTGTAATAACCCGTAGGAAATACGGAAACGAATACATCAAATCTCCGTAAGTTCTCCGGTAACACTTCTACCTTACGTTCGTTATCATACATGATGTGTCGAAGTTGTGTGACAAGTGACATCACACGCATATCGATTGTCTCACGTAATTTAACGGTTATCTTCGATTCTTTCTCATCGAACACATGTTCCGGTGCGGTTGTGATAACTTGGTCGAGACCTTCGATTTCTTCATACAAAAAATCGTAGTACTGATTCAGAATCTTTATGTTTTGTATGGTGGCTTTGAGCAAATCGTAACGGGTCATCTGTTTTTCGTCCGTACCGAATATCCGTTTCAAGTATGCTAATGCAGAGTTCGGATTACTTTCGTCAGCGAACAATCCATACGGTTTCGAGAAATCGAAAAATATTTTGAAACAGGGTGTAATGGGGTCAGAATACAACATCGAAAACAGACGCATTTCGGGGATGACCTTATCTCCGTCGCGCTGCAAATAACCGGGTTCTGACAAACCACTATTCTGAAAGGCTTTCGATGCCGAATCCCATAATGCTCTAAAACCAGCCATATATTGTAATGATGTTTTCGAATTTGCTTTACATTATTTATCTCCGGTTACATTGACAGATAAATACATTACAGACAAAACATGTAACGAACATAAACAATATAAAAATGAATCTTCCCATTTTCAATCCGTTATTGCAAGACCAAAGCACGTACATCACATTCTCAAAAGCCTTACTTGATTTGGATGTTGCTCTCGCAAATGATACGGAATACGTGTTCTCAAATATGGTTGCGCTGAACATTCCCGCTTGGCGTAATCCGGATTTCTTCACTGAAAGACTGAAAGAAATCGGTATCACTTCAACAGACCCCAATACTGTTCTGCCAGCTATGTTCCAATATTACATGGAAAACATTATCCGGCAGAATGTCGATACACCCGAAATTACAGAACTCGCATTTTGGAAAACTCTCAATCAATGCGGTCTCGATGCGGAACAAATCCGGAACACGATTTCCTTTATCAATAAGGTAGTGACAGTCGATTTCGTACAGGTAGAAAACAACAACGGATGGGGGAATGTCATTTGTCAGATACCGAACAAATGTTCCAATCTTGTATTGGCACAACGCACCGCACAGATACCGGATGTAGTTCAATCGGAAGATACTGACCAATGTATTTGGGATAACGGTAACAAACAATTCTTGTTCTCGGATGAACAGAAACAAGTAATCGATTTCGAGAATCTGAAATACGATACAAGTCAGAAATCAAGTTTCGATTTCAATGTGTTGTTGCTGTTCTACCGTGACAAAGACGGTGTGGACAAGCTGCACGGCATCAACTTCATATACCCGTTCGAGAATAAAGTGACCGAATGGACTTTGGAAACGCTTACCCAAAAGACGAACAGCATCCAAACTCTCGGCTACCAATTCTTGTTCAACCTCAAGACGTGCAACAATGAGGCTTCGAAAGTAGTCGTGTACGAAGAAAATCTGGGACAATACTACGAATTGTTCTTCCAGACGTTCGGTCGTCTCGATTCATTCTTGGAACAAAGCATCTCGAATCAAAAACAGTGATTGTAATTATTTGATTATCAAGTAGTTACGTAAAAGGTAGCGGGCGTAATGTTCACGTAAAGTATTGATTATCAGATATTTGGCTATTCATCTAACTAATTGATATTCAGTACTTTACGTGAAAAATCAGCGAAAACGGCGATTTTTAGAGTTAAGTGCTTGATTATCAATTAGTTACGTTTTTAGCCGAAAATTTGAAAATCCGTCCGTCGGCTCCCTTTGTAACTCATTGATTCTCAATTAGTTACTTACAGAGAGGAAAGTCGGGTCGGTTTCCGAAAATTAAGTGCTTGATTATCAGCACTTTATAAAGAAAGTGATTCCTGTGGGTAACACACGATTTTTGCACCAAATCCCAGAGATTTTCAGCGGTTTTCTTTTTGTTGGGAATTTCTGACAAATGGATTAACGGATTGAGTTCGATTAGAAATTACCGAATCACTGCAAAAATCAGTAACATAAATATTGTGGAAAGATAAACCGATATAACAATGGCTGTAACTGAAAAGGGAACAGATGAATATGTAGATTTGAATTTGTATGACGATATGGATAATATTGTCATCTCGAATCCTGCACATTTGTTTCTTCAAGAAATCGAACTTGCCGTGAAAATCGGTATCAACGAAATTTGGGGGATGACTGATTATATTGATTTGAGACGTTACCTGTTCAGTCAATACATCACACTCACCCGGATTCAGAACGATATTTCTACTTACATTTCATCGCACTGCGCACACTCTGCACAATTCGATTGGAGTGTGGAAGTAGAAATTTTCAAAGATGATGTAACCGGAAAAGAACTGTTACACATCCGTTGTACAGTGAATGATGTTCAGAACGACGGAGAAGTTAAGAAATACGTACAAAAATTCGCTATATTGTAGGCTATGGGAATTGTCGAAACACTCAAAAAATATATCTCGAAACGAGTACCGCAATCTCAAACGAACATCTTCTATTTGATGTTCAACGGTATCAGTGCGGCATTCGAGTATGTCGAATACAAACTGAACATTCGTAAACGAGAATCGAACATACTCACTGCAAACTATGATTCGTCCTTACGTAGTTTGGCAGCAGAAAACGGATATGAGCCGGTTTGTAAAATACCGGCACATGGTGTTGCAAAAGTGTACGTAAATCCGAAACTGTTTTCTCGTGTCGGTTATCCGTTGTTTCTCACACCGTATGCGGTTTTTGTGAACACGAATACCGGTATCGAATATTACTACGATAGCGACAAAGCGTTGAAGATTGACAGCAACAATTATCTCATACCGCTTGTGGAAGGTGCTGTCCGTTCTCAAACCGCACAAAGTACCGGACAACTTATCGAACGTGTTTATATCGAATCACCTGATGTCGCAAGTGATTCGGTACGTGTGTCTGTAAACGGTGAGGAGTTCACCGAGGTTAAGTCATTTTTTGATAATGAGGGACTGTACGAAAACCGGCAGTTCATTGTGAAATTCTCGGAGAACCCGCAGCAACCTATTGTTGTTTACATTAAGGGAACAAACCTCAACGATGCAATCGAACTCTCATATCGAATAAGTGTTGGTGAACTCGGTAACATCAATTACGATACGACATTTACAACTGACGGATTGATTGACAACTACGGTAACGAAGTAACACCGGACGAAAACGAATTGGTTGTAAGCAATAAATCCGGTTTCAATCTGGGAAGTAACGGTACAACAAAAGATGCACTGCGAGCCGCAATCGGTTACAATCACGGACAAAACTTGTTGTATGATTCCGTAACGTATCGAACATTCATCAACAAGTTTTCGAATCTGATGCTGCAAAAAATTGTATTGTCGGAATCATCGAAAGCGATAAACAACTTGTATGTTATGAAACGTCAGTATTTCAACATACAAGCGGAAGACGCTATCAAACAGTATAAGGAAATCATACGTCGGAAGACCTATTTGCTTACGGCCACAGACCGTTCGAATCTCAATAGTATTCTTGACGTAAATTCATTCTGTTTGTCATCACATAATTTGTTCGACCCGGACACAAACCGGTTTGCCGTACAGATATTGTTCGAGACAAAAGATGCAATAGACAAATGGGCGGAAAATCTCGAACAACTTCTGTATCAAGAGTTCGCAGAATTTCTGTACAACAAAGATAAAGTTTTCGATGTTCGTTTGTTCATGAGTGATTACATGAAAACGAACAACGTGAGTTTCGAATACACACTGTTCAACGAAGCAGATGAGCAATCGAAACTTACCAATCGAACAACAAAGGAAACATCATATATAATAAAACACGAAACATGGTTGCCGATATTGGACGGTAATTTCACGATTGCTGATACCGAGTTTAATCCGGTTCAACTTTTCTTCGATGTCAATTTTGCATCGGAAGAAACGATTCAGTAACGAAGCAACCACAATATAACCGTAACAAACATTTCGAGATATGCCTGCATTGCATACTTACAAACATACGAAAAGCATCTTACGGCATTTCACCGTAAGTGCTTCTGTTGGTGCTGATAGTAAAGTGATTCCCATACAGATACCGGATGACATTACATTGTATTCCGGTAAACGTCTGTTGTTGATTGTCGGTAATACACACATAACGAAATCGAACGCTGTGTGGGCAACATTCTACCGGAAGCACACATTGGGAAAAAATCGTAACACGCAAGCGGAATTGCGAACAGATAAAGTAATCGGTTCCGCACTTGCTACGGGAGAAACAATCGGTTACTACACAACATTTACGGTAGAAACCGACAACGAAGCACTTACGGAAGTCGATGCTTTGAATCGTTTGATTTCACAGGAATCGCAATACGATGTTTCCGATGATATTAACATGCCTTTGGATTACACAACCGAAGGTAAATCGGGATTGCTTGAACCGGAAAGTGCATACAAGTTAAATCGAATGCAGAACGAGATACGTTTCAAAAACATCTTGTTTTCTGCAAACACCATGAAGCCTGTCGCACTTATCCGTATCGATAAAGACGATTGGAATGTAACACCATATACCGTAAGTGCTACGGTTGCAGGTAAATTGACATGTAAATTTACGGTATATTTCGACAAAAACGATTTCGGAAACAAAACGAATGACAACAACACACAAGGTACGTTTGTTGTTGTAAATTCGTTTTGGTCATCTGACAAAAACCTTACGCTGTCCGTTGGTGCAGACATCGAACGATATTCGGCTGAAAACACTTCGAAAGACTATTTGCGTATTCAGATAGCGTTCAATATCGAAACAACTGCAAACGTAGCAATATCGGTACAACAGTTCGAAAAACTCGAAAACGCTAAACTCGGTGAATCATTGGTTCAAACGTTCAAAGCTGATTTGAAATTCAACAACCAATTAAGTGCCGTTGTTTACGACCAGATTTTGGGATATTCGGCAAATGCAAGATACTCACTTCCCTTATCAAGTGAGGTTGTGTTTCTTCCGAAAGAAATAACAAGCGGTGACTTGAATGATTACAAGACATCCGGTTACTATTTCGCCAAAAAAGAATCGACAGACCCATTCTCGATAAGCAATCGACCCATGATAGGTACGTATCGCATCGGAGATTCATTCCGGTTGTACATCGAAGAACTTGACGGTTCTGTGTATCAACGTTTCGTTTCTCTTTCAGCAACCGAATCGTATCAAGTACGCAGCGTAAACGATGCCGGACTTGAAACGGTAACAACTATGAATGCGCCTCGTGAGTTCGAACGCATCTACCTGTCTGAAACGAATACATGGACTGAATGGAACATGGTTGGTCGATACCTGCATTCCCACAAATTACAGGATATGATTGCCACACCTCTTTCGTTGCACTTCACGCAAGATATGCTTGATAGAATCGGTGACGTAGAATCTTCGACAAGTTCAAGTCCCTTCAAAGGTCCGCGAGTTACAACCGGACAACTACCGTCACCAGCTGGTTACATGAATGGTGATGTCATTTCATTTTCGAATGGTGGTATTTACCAACTTGTAGGTGGTAATTTCGTTCGAGTTGATACGGAAGGTCTTCATGTATTCAGTTCAGATGATAAATCCGAAGCACAAAAGGGTTTGATTTCTCGTGAATTGTATGACAAGATTTTCAACAATACATTCATGAAGAAGTTTAACGCTAACAACGTATATGTTCTCGTTTCTAATCCGGATAGCTATTACAGCGATAGTTTGGAAAATGTTTATGATATGGTGTTACGTACCGAAGGTGTCGGTTTGGGAAACAGAACTGTGAATATCGGTTTTGGTACAACCAGAGCCGGTTCAGAAAATTCTGTCTCAATCGGTTATAACGTCTTGCAAAATAGTGAAGGTATTGGTTTGGGACGTGACATCACAAATGACGGATTGTTTGCAGCCGGTATCGGTTTGACAGTGAACAGTTCACAAGTAGCACTCGGTTATTACAACAAAGTAATATCAGATGCAAACTCTTTCATTTTCGGTATAGGTGGTTCTGATACTTCTCGCGCCAATGCTGGTTATATCGACGGTAACGGTTATTTGAATTTCCGAGGTTTCAAGTATTATGCTGAAACCAATCCCAACACGGAAGTATCGAATGCACCGCAAAAATACGTACCACGTGCAGACGGTGAGTTCGAAGACATAT
>OGHN01000377.1_pt1 | contig 23061 bp, 18 predicted proteins | sample 1571511 | NCBI WGS metagenome assembly OGHN01 (sample SAMEA2582024, study PRJEB24529) | metagenome | biome: Human gut stool | place: China | collected 2011 | reverse complement strand
AGCGGCTTTAATGGGGCAGGCTACGGAGCTGGTGCTGATTTCGGTACAGGTGGTTGTGGCGGCGGTTGCGGTCAGAATGGTCGTGCCAATAACGGCGAAATGAACATGAATGTGAATATCGACCTTTATACGGCTCTGCTGGGCGGCGAAGGAATCATTAAATTGAGTAATGGTTCTAAAATCAAACTGAAGATTAAGCCGGAAACGCAGAATGGCACGAAGGTTCGTGTTCGCGGAAAAGGATACGACCGGGGTGACGGAACCTTTGGCGACCTGATGATTACTTACAACGTGAAGTTGCCAACCGGGTTGAATGATAAGCAGAAAGATTTGCTCCGTCAGATGAAGGATGCAAAGTAATTTCTAAAAGAAGGGAACGGGTTCTCGGACATGAGAACCTTCCCAAAACATGAAGGTAAAAAGAAACGCCCTGCAAGAAGGGAACATTCAGAAATGAAGTTCCTGATTTTGCAGGGCGTTTTTTCTATTTATTTTTAAACGATTCTCTGAAATAAAAATCGCTTCGTCTCAGATGAGTCTCTATTTATTATTCTGCGGCATTAATCTTCGACATGTTGAACGCAGAAACCTTGCCGTCTGGCGAAACGGTTGCGTTGATTTTGAAATGGTTGGTTTTCTTAGTACCGTCGGTAAGCTGAACTTCCTCACGTGCTGAGAACTGAACCTGATATTCATAATCTTCGTCACCCACCTCGCGCTTCTTGATCTTATAATCGTTGGTGAGGAACCAGTTCAGGTTGGTCACATCTTCCTTATAAAGCTTATTCATAAAGGTAACAACATCTGCCTTGGTAGCAGAATTCTTACCCAGAAGCGAAGATAGAATGTCCTCGCATGAAGCCTGCAAACCATCAGCATCGCGGGTATTTATGCTTTGGAAGAAATGGCGGAACAGACTGCTTACCATATCTTTCTCTTCTGGCTGCAAATCTCTGCTCTTGGCTTTCTTCATCGCATTCTCAGCCTCTTCGATATGCGAACCGTTAGCATGAGCGGCTAGATAAGCCTGATAAGCTTCCACATTATCAGCATTCTTGGCCACATTCCAGTCGATGGAATCTATCTTGTTCAAAACCTCCTGCTTGTGCGGACTGTCTGGGTATTTGTCGAGATAAGCCTGCAGGGCCTCTTTCGAACCGCTTACTACGGCGTTGGTCCAGTCCTGATCGGTCTGTTTCAGAAGTTCGAGGTGAGCCATGATGGAATCACGATGCGCCTCGTCAGCATCTTTGTAAGTATCTAGGTAACTCTGCAGAACCATCGGGTCGCTACTCTGCATCGCATACTCGTAAGCTTCCTGTTCCTTATTCTTATTGGCGCTATCATAGAAATAGTAGAAGATGCCACAAACGAGGAAGGCGAAAATCAGAGAGATGATGATGACGCCACGGTTGCTTTTTTTCTTTTCCTGGGTTCCCTCGCCGTTTCCGCCGTTCTGAGAATTAGATTGCTGTGGGCGAACCGGAGGAACGGGTGGAGTAGGAGGTGTTGTTGTTCTGACAGGTGTCTGAGGACGAGCCTGCTGCCTGAGAGCGTCCTGTCTGAGAGCGTCCTGACGGCGGATTTCTTCTTGTCTGATTGCATTCTGTCTGGCTGCGTTTTCTGCTTCTTGCTGCTGAGCCATAGAAGCCTGGCTGGCAGGAGTCTGCTGGCTCATTCCTGTCGGAGGCGTCATTCTTGTGAGCGAAGGATTCAGCTCATGGCAGTTAGGACACATTTCCAGGTTGCTGAAATAAATCTCGCCACAATTTGGGCATTTGGTAATTTTGCCTGCTATTTCTACTCCGCAACTAGGGCAGGTAGGTGCTTTATCGCTAATTTGGCGTCCGCATTCCGGACATTTTATAATTGCCATAATTCTATTTTGTGTTTATTAATTTACTTATATAATTCATGCTTCTCTACTTCCAGACCTTATCCACTCTTTACCTTGAAGCTAATCATCAAGTTCCAAGTTCAAGGTTCCAAGTACTATCGATGTCTGAATCTGATTTCTCTGAGCTTGTGACGCCCCATGAAACGGCTTTTGTCAACATAGCCGTTTATTCCGTTGAGTCTGCCCTTACCCGTATATTGCCACATTTCGAAATCTCTACCATCGCGCAATACAGGGATGCGCTTCGTATACTGGGCAATCATCAGCTTGTAGCTGTCTAGCTTGCCCAGAAGATAGTTGTCATAGAAATTGGCTCCCGTATAGATGAGGGGTTTCTGCTTATATGCTTTTTCTACGAGATGCAGAAACTTAAAGAGCGAATCGCAGAATTCTTCTGTATTCATGCCGCTTTTCGTCTCCACATCAATCATAGGCAAGAGGTCCTGATCTCCCGGACGGCATTGGGCCATGAAATTTTCCAGCTGCGTCTGCTGTGGGATGCGGGGTCTGTAGAAATGATAAGAGCCTACTTTCATTCCGTAGCGATGAGCCAGGTCGATATTCTTCTTGTATTTGCTGTCGATGTTGGTTCCGCCCTCGGTAGCTTTCAGATAAACGTAAGCCATCTTAGAGTTGTCGCCCACGGTTTCCCAGAACACGTTGCCCTGATAATGACTCAAGTCGATGCCGTGAACGTGCCGACAAGTGTCTTCGCATTGCACCTGGGCATGGGCTCCCAAGGCTATAATGGATGCTATAATAGAGATAAATATTTTTTTCATAGATGCAAAGATACGAAAATCAGATGAAAATCGTACTACTAAGAGATTAATTTTATAGATATTTTACTCTTCGTCCTGATGAATCCCAGGTAACCCCCTTCAATCCTTACTGAAATTTACTCTTCAATCTCAGATAATGACCGGAAGAAATTGTTCATGAAATTGCTCATGGTTTCTATCGGAGCGTATTGCAGATAGCGCATGCTGCGGCGCAGATTCTTGCGCATGGTTCCCCCCGTGGTGCGTACAAAGCCGCTGCTGGTCTGCTCAAACTGAATGGCCTGCTGGTCCATGATATTATAGTAGAGCGAACGGAGCGTCAGCTTGTAGGCGCCTCTTTCTATGTGATGAACGAATGGGATTTCGTCCTGTTCAAAATCGAAGAAGGTGATGAGTACGCTTCCTTCCAGCTGGGCGATGCGTTGGATGCGGAGCTTGGCAAGCCACTTCTCCAGTTTCACGAAATCTACCTTGTCGCCTCGGGTTCTCAGGTAGTCTCCCAACTGGATGATTCCTCTGAGATTGATTCCGTTAGCCAGCATTCCATTTACGTTTGCCACGATGATGCGCAGCAGATAAATGGTCTCGATAGAGGTATCGATGGCGTGGCGTTCATCTTCCTGAATCTTGTTGAGCCGTCGGTTCAGAAAACTGTTGTTCATCTTCACCTCTCCGGCAGGAACATCATTCACATTCATGAGCATCTGAGCTATCTTTTTCTTCTTAAAGGTAGTCATCGGTTCCATTTCTTCCTTGATGCCGAAGTTGTCGGCACGGAGCTTAGTAAAAAGGTTGCGCTGAAGAAAATTCATATGCCTTGTTCTTATTAATAGTCAATAATAAAGTTTTGTTCTTCCTGTCAAGAAATCTCTAACGCAGAAGGAGACCCTCCTCTGATTTTTAGAAGTCTTCCTAACTGTATCTCTTAGGATAGCGCAAGAGGATGGCCAGCAGGGCTGCCACACCTATCGCCAGCGGATAGTAGAGATAAGGAAGAATGTCCATCGGACTGAGATTGGCCAGACCGGCTGCCAGGAGCATCTGCACGCCATAAGGAATCAATCCCTGAACCATGCATGAGAAGGTGTCGAGAATGCTGGCTGCCTTGCGGTTGTCTACGCCAAACCGGTCGCCTATCTTTTTCGAAATATTTCCTACTGTCAGAATCGCTACCGTATTATTTGCTGTACAGATGTTTACCATCGAAACGAGGGCGGCGATAGAAAGTTCGGCTCCACGCTTGCTGTTTACGTGGGCTGTAATCTTGTTGATGATGAAATCGATTCCGCCGTTTTCGCGGATGATTTCGAGCATACCACCTGCCATCATGGCGATGATAATGAGTTCGCCCATGCCGATAATGCCGTTGCCCATGGCTGAGAACCAGCCAAAGAGGTCGTAGCTTCCGGAGGCACCCAGAAGATGACTGCCTATGCCGATGGCGCCACAGAGTAGGGTGCCCAGAGTGAGAACAGCCATTACATTCATGCCGGCAATAGCGGTAATGAGGACGATGAGGTAAGGCAATACTTTCATGTATTCTACCTCGTTGATGTGGGTTGGGGCCTGAAGACCGACTCCCATGACAGAATAGGCGATGAGCACGAGTACGGCGGCCGGAACCACAATCATGGAGTTGACCTTGAATTTATCGCTCATCTTGCAGTTCTGCGTCTGCGTAGCAACAACAGTCGTATCTGAGATGAACGAGAGGTTGTCGCCGAAATAAGCGCCACCTACGATGATGGCGGTCATCATGCCTACGTTAGCATCCATCGAGTGGGCCAGTCCGGCGGCTATCGGAACCAGAGCCACTACGGTTCCCACACTTGTTCCGATGGATACGGAGATAAAGCAGGCAGCCAGGAAGAGTCCTGGCAGAATCATGCTGGCTGGCAGGATGCTGAGCGCCAGGTTGACGGTTGCATCAACGGCTCCCATCGCCTTGGCTGATGCGGCAAACGAGCCAGCCAGCACGTAAATCCAGAGCATGAGCATCAGGTTGTTGGCGCCGGCACCCTTGCTGTATGTGTCCACTCGTTTCCTGACAGGCATTCCGCCGGAAATAGCCACGGCATAAATGCTCGAAATCATGAACGCTACTGTGAGCGAGAGGCTGGTGTCCTGATGGCTGCTGTCTACCGAATATACGGTAAAAGCCACGATGAGGACAATCAGCAAAAATAATGGCGACAACGCCAGCAAACCTTTTTTGTTACTCATACTTCTTTTTTCCTTCTTAATTAAAGAGTTACTCCATTCTTGAAGATGGAGATTTCACGATAGCCATTATACTCGTTGCGAGCCTCCTCACCACTTGCTACGGCAATAATCTTATCAATAAACTTACTTACCAAGTCTTTCATTTCTACACCTTCTACCAGAGCTCCGGCGTTGAAGTCAATCCAGTTTGGCTTGTTCTTTGCCAGATTGCTGTTGGTAGAAATCTTCATCGTTGGCACGAAGGTTCCGAATGGGGTTCCGCGACCTGTGGTGAAGAGAACGAGCTGGCAACCTGCTGAAGCCAGAGCTGTGGCTGCTACAAGGTCGTTACCCGGAGCTGAAAGCAGGTTCAAACCGGTTGTCTCCAGACGGTCGCCATACTGGAGCACGCCGCTTACCGGAGCACGGCCGCACTTCTGGGTGCAACCCAAAGCCTTATCTTCGAGGGTAGAAATACCACCTGCCTTGTTACCAGGAGAAGGGTTCTCGCCAACTGGTTCACCATGGCTCAGGAAGTATTCCTTGAAGTCGTTAATCAGGTGAACGGTCTTGTCGAAGAGTTCCTTATTTTCGCAACGGTTCATCAGAATGGTTTCTGCGCCAAACATTTCAGGCACCTCTGTCAGGATGCTTGTACCGCCCTGTGCTACGAGCCAGTCGCTGAATTCACCTACCAATGGGTTGGCTGTAATTCCGCTGAAGCCGTCAGAACCACCACACTTCAAACCTACGCGCAGCTTGCTTACCGGAACTTCCTCGCGCTTGTCTTCCTTAGCCTGGGCATAGAGGTTGCGCAGAATCTTCATGCCTTCCTCTAGCTCATCGCCTTCAACCTTCTGTGTTACAAGAAGTTTGATGCGGTCGTGATCATAGTCGCCGAGCATCTTCATGAAATCATCTGGCTGGTTGTTCTCGCAGCCGAGAGAGAGAACGAGCACGGCACCTGCGTTTGGATGCAGACAGATATCGCGAAGCACCTTGCGGGTATTCTCATGGTCGCCCGAGAGCTGTGAGCAACCGAAGTTGTGGTGCCATGCGTGGATGGCGTCGATGCCTTCGCAGCCTGTTTCTTTCTTGAGGAGTTCTACCAGTTTCTCAGCCACGCCGTTAACGCAGCCCACGGTAGGAACTACCCATACTTCGTTTCTTACGCCTACTTCGCCATTCTTGCGAACGTAGCCCATGAAGGTGCGGTTTTCCTTAGCGATGTTCAGCTGCTCGTTAACCGGGTTGTAGGTATATTCGAGCGTACCGGCAAGATTGGTCTTGAGGTTGTTCTCGTTTACCCATTCGCCCGCCTTGAGATCGGTCTTTGCATGACCGATAGGGTAGCCATACTTCAGGATGTCTGTACCCTCGGCAGCATCGTTGATGAGCACCTTGTGTCCTGCAGGAGTATCCTGCAATAATGTGATGGTCTTGCCATCTACTTCAATCGTTTCACCCTTCTTCATAGGGCGCAAACAAACCACTACCGAGTCGGCAGGGTTAATCTTGATAAAACTTGATTGTTCCATACGTAGTCTGTCTTTTATTTTATTGTTTATCATTTATAATGTTCCTGTATGAATTGTCTTCCATGCGGAAGCCCTGTTCTGCCCAATAGCCTTAGAGCTGGGTTCTGCGATAGAAATCTACGTTTTCCTTCATCAGCAGCTCGATAGGCATATAGTTTACCGGCGTAACTTTCTTCTTCAGCACGATGGCCTGGAAGAGCGTGTCTACGCAGGAGTAACCCTGCATGTAGGCGTGCTGGGCGATGAGGAAGGAGATGCTTCCTTCGCGCAGACAGCGGGCGTTTTTCTCTACCATATCATAGCCCATAATCTGAACGTCGCGGCGGTTGGTTTTCAGCAGGAAGTCGCCCACGATGTGCGCCTTCGAAGTCATGGTGATGCAATGGTGGATGTTCGGATGCTCGGCAAAGAACTTCTCCAGCATTTTGACAAATTCTGCACGTGTGCCGCTCAACGGCAGGTCGAGCATGGTAATCTTCACGTTAGGGAAGTGGTCGTGCATGTAATGGCGGAATCCTACCTCTCGGTTATCCTGCTGCTTGCTGACCACTCTTCCGTCTTTGGTCTGCCTCATGAGCATGATTTCATCTTCCTTTGCTGCAAGCATCATCAGCATCTTGGCTGCGAAGAAACCGGAACAGAACGAATCCTGGCCGAAGAAAGAGAGCGGACGCAAATCGGGCATGTAGGAGTCGAGCAGGATGAATGGGATGCTTTTGTGGTGCAACGCCTCGGTAAACTCGCGGGTCACGTCGAGCGATGAAGGCACCACGATGACTCCTTCCGGACTGGCCTCAAGAATCTTGTTGCCTTCTTCGCGGAACGATTCCTCCCTGGAACGCTCATAGAAACGAATCTCTACATCGATATGGAAGTCACGTCGGGTATCTTCACATTTTTTTGCGCCTTCCTCTATTTCCTCCCAGTAAGCCTCCGATTCATGTTTCGGAATCAGCAGGTAGAAGGTATAGGATTTGTTGTAAGCCAGAGCGCTGGCGTACACATTAGGCTGATAATTCATTTCCTTGAGGGCTTTCTCGACCTTGTCGCGTGCAGTTTTCGACACGTTTGGACGGTCGTGCAGAACTCGGTCTACGGTTCCAACGGATACGCCAGCTCTCTCGGCAATATCCTTGATTCTGATTTTTTCGGCCATTGTTTTTTAGCATTACGGGTCTGGTTGCCTCGCGTGTACTTATTTATATAAGGAGCCTCTCCTGGGGGCTACGATAGATAAAACGTCGCAGGTACTTCCTAGCTGTGCACAGACCACAATTAGTATTAAGCAATTCTGTTGTGTGCGACCACAAGTGCGAATTTTGCCGCAAATATACAACATTTTTTTGAATTGTGCGAAGACACAGCAACTTTTTTGCACGAAAAACAAAAAAAAATGCGATTTTATTTCGTTATTCGAGAAATTATGGTTATTTTTGCCCTCGAAATTGAACGACAACTGATAATTGAACTTCATTTCTCTACTGAAAAGTGGAATTTAATTTGTTACTCATAACAAACAAAATAAAAACAAAAAAATTAAAACTATCAAACATGGCAAAAATTGTAACATTAGGCGAGATCATGCTTCGTTTATCACCAGAAGGCAATGATCGTTTCATTCAGAGTGAATCACTTCGCATCATCCCTGGTGGTGGTGAAGCTAACGTAGCTGTAAGCTTGGCTAACTATGGTCATGATGCTTACTTCGTATCTAAGCTCCCTAAGCACGAGATCGGTCAGATTGCAGTCAACGGTCTCCGTCGTTACGGCGTTAACACAGAGTTCATCGCTCGTGGTGGCGACCGCGTAGGTCTCTACTATGCCGAGACTGGTGCTTCTATGCGCCCATCCAAGGTAATCTACGACCGTGCACACAGCGCAATTGCTGAGGCTGACCCATCTGATTTCGATTTCGACAAGATTATGGAGGGTGCCCAGTGGTTCCATTGGAGCGGTATTACTCCAGCTATCAGCGACAAGGCTGCTGAACTTACCAAGTTGGCTTGTGAGGCTGCTAAGCGTCACGGCGTAACTGTTTCTGTTGACCTCAACTTCCGCAAGAAGCTCTGGACTTCTGAGAAGGCTATCTCTGTTATGCGTCCTCTGATGAAGTATGTTGATGTTTGCATCGGTAATGAGGAAGATGCTCAGCTCTGCCTGGGCTTCAAACCAGATGCTGACGTAGAGGGCGGTAAGACTGATGCTGAGGGTTACTACGGAATCTTCAAGGGCATGATGAAGGAGTTCGGATTCAAGTATGTTGTTTCTACTCTCCGCGAATCTCTCTCTGCTACACACAACGGCTGGAAGGCTCTTATCTATGATGGTAAGGAGTTCTATCAGAGCAAGCACTATGACATCAACCCTATCATCGACCGCGTTGGTGGTGGCGACTCTTTCTCTGGTGGTCTGATCCACGGTCTTCTTACTAAGGAGACTCAGGGCGAGGCTCTTGAGTTTGCGGTAGCTGCTTCTGCTTTGAAGCATACTATCCCTGGCGACTTCAACCTGGTATCTGCTGACGAGGTAGAGAGCCTGGCTGGCGGTAACGCTAATGGTCGCGTTCAGAGATAATTATAGTTTAAAGTTTATAGTTGATAGTTTATAGGCAGTCTTGCTTACGGGCGTAGCCTCCTATAAACTATAAACTATTCATTGTTAATTCATATAAGGTAATGGCAAAGTTTAGCAAAATGCAGGTTATGGCAGCCATGAAAGAGACTGGTATGGTACCTGTTTTCTTCAACAAGGATGTTGAAATCTGCAAGAACGTCATCAAGGCTTGTTACGAGGGTGGCGTACGTGTTTTCGAGTTTACTAACCGTGGTGACTTCGCTCACGAGATTTTCGGAGAGTTGGTAAAGTGGGCCGACAAGGCTTGTCCTGAGATGATTCTGGGTGCAGGTACAGTTGTTGATGCCGGTACAGCTTCTCTGTATCTCCAGCTCGGCGCTAACTTCATCGTAGGTCCTAACTTCAACCCAGATATTGCTCCAGTTTGCAACCGTCGTCTGGTTCCTTATTCACCAGGTTGCGGTTCTGTAACTGAAATCAATAATGCTCAGGCTGCCGGTTGCGACGTAACCAAGGTATTCCCAGCAGGTAACGTAGGTGGTCCTTCATTCGTTAAGAACGTAATGGCACCTTTGCGTTGGAGCAACATCATGGTAACAGGTGCCGTAGAGCCAACAGAGGAGAATCTTACTCCTTGGATCAAGGCTGGCGTTCTCTGCGTAGGTATGGGCTCTAAGCTCTTCCCTAAGGAGACAGTTGCTGCTGGCGACTGGGCTGCCATCACAGCCAAGTGTCAGGAGGCTCTCGGTTACATCGCGAAGGCTCGCGCTTAAATTTAGACTATTTTTCATTCGAGATGCAAATTTCAGCATCCTTCTTTTTCATGTCGCCATCATCAATTCTGGTGGTGGCGGCTCTTTTTCTTTCAGCTTGTTCTCCTGCGAATAAGGCAAGGGTAGACGAGCTGAACGAGCAATCCTATGCTTATCATTATCGCAATCTCGATTCTACTAAAGTGCTGGCTGAGAGAGCTTTGAAGCTTTCAGAAGATTATCCCTCAGGCCGTGCCGAAGCCTATAACAACCTTGCCTTCGTATGTATAGCCAAGATGGATTATAAGGGTGCCAAGGGATGGCTGAGGAAAGTTGAAGAGGAGAGCGATAATCAGATAGAACTCGCTATTGCCGATGTTCAGAACATGCGACTCTGCCAGAGAGAATCGCACAACAAAGATTTTTATGCTTATCGCGAAAAGGCGATGAGGCGTTTGCGCAGAATTCGCGAAGAGGTGAATTCCATGCCCCCGAGGGAAAGCAAACGCGTGATTTATGCGAAATCTGAATTCAGTATTGTGGCCGCCACCTATTTTTATTATGTGGGCTTAGACGAGCCGATGTTTCAGGAGCTTAACCGTCTGGACCCAGATGAGCTGGAACAGGATTCGGCACAATATCTCAACTATCTTTATAATATAGGTTCGGGCGGAGCTATCGTCAAGGGAACCGAAAACGAAATCAATCAGGCGGAATTCGACCGGCTGATCAGCTGCTACATGCTGGCTAGCGACCCTGCCCATCCTTATCCTTACTGGCAGGCTAACGCCCTGCAATCTATAAGCGAGCACCTCAGAAAAGGAGAGGTGAGCGATTTCCTCATACGCAACAACCTGCCTGCCTTCCAGTATCTCAACATCGAGCAGATGCCAAACAATCTGCTGGCAGGCAACTTTGCCCAGCGTGCCCTCAACATCTTTTCGAGCTACGGAGATGTTTATCAGACTGCCGGAGCCAACCGTACGCTGGCTGAATGTTTCTGGGATATCCATGATTATTCTTCTGCGCTCGACTGCCTGAATCATGCCCTGAACGACAACAAGGCCATCGAGCAGGCACCCGACCTCGTAGCGTCGATACGTGAAAGACTCTGTCTGGTTTATTCGGCTATAGATGATAAGCAGCAGAGCGATTACAACCGCAATATCTATCTGGATTTGCAGGACCGTTCGCGACAGGACCGCCAGCTGGAGGCACGTGCCGCGGCACTCGACGAGAACGCCCAGCAGCTCAACCTGATGATTGCTGCCGTGCTGGCGATGATTGTGCTCGTGGTGGTTCTGCTCTATGTTTTCGACCACATGAAGCGCAAGAAGATGAAGAACCAGTCGATGGATGAACTGCTTGCACCTTTGCGTGAGTGGAGCGAGAATAACACAAAGAAAATCAACGAATTAAAAGATAAGCAGGAGGAAGTCCAGGATGAACTGAACGTAACCCGACTGCATATCGAAGAAAACAAGAAACGCAATCTGGAACAAAGGGCTAAGATTTCGCTCGTAAACAGTATTACGCCTTTCATCGACCGCATGATTCACGAGGTAAACCGAATTTCCGAAGGGGGCGAAAGCGATGAGGTGCGGCAGGAACGTTACCAGTATATCGCCGAACTCACGGATAAGATTAACCAATATAATAACGTGCTTACGGAGTGGATTCAGATGCGCCAGGGCTCACTCAGCCTGCGTATCGAAAGTTTCCCGCTCCAGCAGCTTTTCGATATTGTAAGCAAGGGCAAGATGAGCTTCCAGATGCAGGGCGTGAAACTCGATGTAGAACCTACAGATGCCGTGGTCAAGGCCGACCGCATCCTTACGCTCTTCATGATCAATACCATAGCCGATAATGCCCGGAAGTTTACACCCGAAGGCGGAAAGGTAACCATTAGCGCCAAGGTTTCTGACTTCGTGGAAATCAGCATCTCAGATACCGGAAAGGGTATGGACGAGGAGCAGCTGGCGCATGTCTTCGACCGGACCTATACGGGCGGTCATGGCTTCGGACTGCTCAACTGCAAGGGCATCATAGAGAAATATAAGAAGTTGAGTTCGCTCTTTGCCGGCTGTCAGATTAAGGCAGAAAGCAAGTTGGGCGAGGGGAGCCGCTTCAGTTTCCGTCTGCCTAAGGGCATCGCCCGCCGAACCCATCAGCTGCTGGGCATCTTCATCATGCTCTTCGTGCTGCTGTCGGCTTCGGTCCAGCCTTGTGAGGCTAAGAAGGCCAACGACATCCGCCAGCGCCACAATCATCACAAGACGAACGTAGATGCCAATCTCCAGCGTGCCGACGATTTTGCAGATAGCGCCTACTTCAGCAATATCAGCGGCACCTACCAGCGCACCCTGGCCTTTGCCGATTCTTCGCGCCATTATCTCAACGCGTTCTATCTGTCGAAATATCCCGACGGCAAGTATCTCATGGTGGCTCATCCGGAGGTGGGAATGGCGGCAGAACTCTCCTGGATGCGCTCCGGACTGCCAACCAATTATCACGTCATCCTGGACCTGAGAAACGAGTGTGCCGTGGCTGCCCTGGCGTTGCACCAATGGTCGCTCTACCAGAGCAACAACAAGGTTTATACCCAGCTGTTCCGCGAGATAAGTGCTGATAATACGCTCGATAACTACGTGCACACGATGCAGCAGAGCGAGAACTCGAAGACCGTGGCCGTGGTGCTGCTCATCCTGTTGCTGCTGCAGTTGCCGCTGGCTTATTATCTGCTCTATTACCGCCACGTGCTGAGCTACCGGTTTGCCATGATAGAACAGACCAAGGCTAAGCGTACCGACGAGGCTGAGCAGGAATCCCTGAAACTGGAGCTGATGACCGATGAGCTGCATAGGGCTGAATATGAGAACGATAAGCTTCATATCTCCAATTCCGTGCTCGACAACTGTCTGTCTACGCTCAAGCACGAAACGATGTATTATCCGTCGCGCATCCGCCAGCTTATCGATTCGCAGCCCGATGATGTAGATTCGCTCAAGGAACTGGTAGATTATTATAAATCGCTCTATTCTCTGCTCAGCGCCCAGGCGATGGAGCAGGTAGAAGGCAACATCAAGGCAGATGATTTCCTGAACCGCTATCTTGTTTCTCTGATGCGCGGCAATTCCAAGGATTACCATACCGGAGTGGCTGAGATTCCGGGTTCTGCCTACGTGAGATATTGGATTGACCAGCAGGATGTGGTCTATGATGCTGCGCTCCATGCCCAACTCTTCACCCCTCTGACGGGCGATTTGCGCTATCTCCTGTGCCGGCAGATTGTGAGGGAACTGGGCGAGATTACCAATCTGCGCGGCTGCGGCATCAAGGCTTGCCAGGGCGATAAGGGTTGCCTCAGGATAGAGGCCGTGCTGCCGGCACGCATCAAATGGAAAAGTTTAAAATCATAAGAAAATAAAAATATCAGAAAATGGAAAATTTTAAAGTCATCATAGTAGAAGACGTGCCTCTGGAACTGAAGGGCACAGAGGGTATCTTCAAGAATGATATTCCAGAGGCTGAAATCATCGGTACTGCCGAGAGCGAAATAGCCTATTGGAAACTCATCAAGCAGCAGTTGCCCGATCTGGTTCTGCTCGACCTCGGTCTGGGCGGTTCCACCACGGTAGGCGTAGAAATCTGCCGTCAGACCAAGGAGAAGTATCCTGACGTGAAGGTGCTCATCTTTACAGGAGAAATTCTGAACGAAAAACTCTGGGTAGATGTGCTTGATGCGGGCTGCGACGGCATCATTCTGAAGAGTGGCGAACTCCTTACGCGTGGCGATGTGGCGAGCTGCATGGGAGGTAAGAAACTGGTGTTCAACCAGCCTATCCTTCAGAAGATAGTAGACCGTTTCAAGCGGAGCGTAAACAGCCAGCTGATGCGTCAGGAGGCTCTGGTGAATTATGAGATTGATGAGTATGACGAGCGTTTCCTGCGCCATCTTGCGCTGGGCTATACCAAGGAGCAGATTACCAACCTGCGCGGAATGCCTTTCGGCGTAAAGAGTCTGGAGAAGCGACAGGCAGAACTGGTTCAGAAACTCTTCCCTGACGGCAATCACGGCATGGGCATCAACGCCACCCGCCTGGTGGTAAAAGCCTGCGAGCTCCGCATCCTCGATATCGACCATCTGCAGGCAGATGAAGAATAACTCGTTTCAATAACCGCTTTTTAAAGAATGTATAAGAAAGTATTGGCCTATCTGGCATTATCGTTGGGAATAGCCGAAGTAGTGGTGATTCTGGTTTCGTGGCTGCTTACAGCTGCGATGCCCGAGTCGTTCACCCATTCGCTTACCAGCCCCGAGGGCATCCGCTGGTTTACGGGCCATTTTGTAGACCATCTCACCTCAGTATGGCTCGTATGGCTGGTGCTCATCAGCATCACCATCGGGGTGGTAAAGCAGAGTAGGGTGCTCCATTTCGACCATACCCAGTATCGCCAGCGCACGGCCTTGCGCCTGATGCTCATCGAGTTGTGCATCTCTGCGGGTATCATGCTGGCGCTCACCCTCTTGCCCCATGCCATTCTGCTGAATGCCGTAGGAACCCTCTTTCCGGGTCCGTTCACGCATAGTTTCATTCCGTACATCTGTTTCTCGGTCATGGTGATGGGCATGAGTTACGGCATCATGAGCGAGAGCATCAAGGGCATCAGTCAGGTTTATGATGCGATGAATCAAGGCATCCGCCTCCTGTCGCCCTGCTTTCTTTTCTACATTCTCGTGATGCAGCTCTATACATCCATCCTCTATGTAATGGAGTAAAATAAGAGCCCCCGATGCTCGTTTCCTTGCATCAGGGGCTCTTTTTTATTATGGTAAAATCAGGGATTCCTGTTCGGTTTTTCGGGGAGTTCGCTTACTCCAAGCCGTCTCCCTCATTACCGCCGGTGGTTCCGCCGCCTTCAGTATTTCCGCCGCCCGGGTTGTTATCCGAACCGCCGCCGCCACCTGGGTTATTGTCTGGGTCTTCCACATCGCCCTTATCGTCGGAAGTAACGTTTTTCACCACCTTGCCGTTGCGGTCGTAACAGGTAATCTGGATGGAGGTTTCCTGCAGCTCGCGCTTGATGTCAACGCTTGGGGTGAAGATTACACGGCGGTTGGTAATCAGACTGGTAGCCACTTCGCCTACGGTAGGCACACTCTTGGCTCTTACGCCGAATCGCATGGTTCCCAATCCCGGAACGGCTACGGAATGGCCTTCGGTACACCATGCCTTGATAACCTCGCCTGCTGCATCCCAGCAAACCTGCATCACGCCCACGCTTACGCCGCTTCTGAGGGCAGCCTCCTTGATAACCTTGTTCTCGGAGAGCTTGTTGTAAAGTTCGGTACCGAGGATGAATCTATACTGACCCTTCATTTCGCCTACCTGGATAAGGGTCTCTTTTGCTTTCAAATTAATTGCCATAATCTTTTGAATTTTAAATTGTTATAAACTATCAACTGTTAACTCTAAAACTACCTGATGGTGATGGTTGGCACGTAGTAGGTAGAATCTACTTTAGTGGAGATGTTGTTCTCCTGATGTTGCCGCTGGTTCTTTCCGATTACGAGTCCTGCCGTGCAGGAGCTGGATAGGAAGGTGACGATGGCTGAGCAAATCGCCACGATGAGATACCTGATGAATGCCTTCATGTTCTGGTTCATGATTTTTTTTCTGCCCCCCTGCTAAGTTTCGCTAGCGAAACGACTCGTTTCGAGGCTTGGAGTCTTGTTTTCATTACTTTTTTATTTTCCCAATTAGGGAGATATTTTTCTCCAACTGGCCAAGTGATTTTGCGCGCTTTCTGAATCACGATGCAAAGATACGAAATCCCGATTTATCAGGTGTGCGATAGCGTGCGATACCATGCGATACCGGAACATTTTATCCCGGTTCCCCGAGGTTATCGAAAATAGCCTTCACCTGCTTGGGCGTGAACGACTTGCAAGTCTTTTCATACCCCATCTCCTGCAATTCATCCCAGAGCGGTTGGCAACGCCTAATCCAACTCATGAGATGATTCACGGCCGTGCGTGGCATACTCTCGGGAAAGTACATCAGTCCCAGTTCCTTCTTCGTATACGTGCGGTTTATAAAATCTTCCATAATCTCAATTTTTTTAATCATTTGTTCTTCGGCTCCTTGCTCCCAGAAGGTGCAGTAGCCCCTAAAAGATAGTATTCGCTAAAATCCTTGCAGCCCGGTGGCAACTGGTGGTGAACCAGCTGGGGGAGCATCTCCCTGAGTTGCATGAAGAGGCTTTCGCCCGGCACATCCTGATCAGGAAACATGTGGAATTCCACCTGATACAGTCTTCCGATATCCGTCAGCAGCTGCTTATCCTCGGGCTTGAGAAGCGTGGCAGAAGGGATGGCTATCGCCTTATGTCCGGCAGAAAGCATCGCCCAGCAATCGCTACATCCCTCCGTAATAAACAGCCTATCGCCCGGTTTCAGTCTCTTCACAACCGGCAGGTTATAGATGCTGCATCTTGCGCCGTAAGGGAACCGGAAGCGGGGAGCATCCTGCTCCTTTTCTTCGCCCGGACTTTTTTCTTCAGAAGAAACATTCCCCTCAGAAGAACCACCTCCCGATGAAGAAAGATTTCCAGCCGAAGAAACATTCCCCTCAGAAGAACCACCTCCCGATGAAGAAAGATTTTCAGCCGAAGAAACATTCCCCTCAGAAGAACCATCTCCCGATGAAGATTTTTTCTTCGTGTAATCCAGATTTCTGTTCTGGATTCCGATAAGCCGCCCATCGGTATCGAAGTAAGGAATCTGCAGCCAGTTGATACCTTTCTTATCCGTCCATGAAGTAAGTCTACACCAGTTTACCACTCTCCTGTCAATCTTCCTCTCCTCGAAGAGAAATCTTCTGGCCGCCTGGTTAAGCCAGGGATGCTCGAAGAACCTAGCATACCTGCTTGCATCGAAGGAAGATTTCCCCGAATTATCACCCGAAGAAGAATCACCGGATGAAGAGCCCGAGGAAGAATCCTCCTCCAGCTGAATCTGATGTTCCCCAGCGAGCCATCGGCAAGCCGCCGGAAAATCCTTCCCCAGGTATCGCATCGCCAGGTCGATGGTGCCGATAGAACTCCTCATGCAGACATAGCATCTACAGCTATTCTTGGTCTTGTTGAACGTAAGGCTGGCGTGGTGGTCGTCATGGAATGGGCAGAGCGCCTTATGGCGCTCCACCTTCATCCCCATCTGTTTCGCGACCTTCTCTATCGGAAGTTCGCGCAGTTTCTGAATCTCATATTTCTCCATTCATCTTTTCTTTTTATAGAATTATGTTTATTTCTTCTCCTTCGCCTCCGGCGTGCCCGTAAGATACTCCTGCGTCTTCGTGTAAAGCCCCGTCTGGCTGCAATAGGTGATGAACTTGCGATGCACCCACTTGTAAAGTTGGTTTTTCGTGCCCTCCTTTGTCTTACCCTGCGAAATGCGGAGTGCTTCAAGTTGCGCCTCGTTAAATGGATTAGGCAGATTATCGAGCAGATTCTTCGGCCCTCTTCTCTGAGCCTCGCTCACCGAGTCAGCATCCTGGTTCAGCAAATCTGAGAAAAGCTGCGCCTTGCTCCAAAGATCGTGATACACCAGCCACTCCACCAGCTCGCCCATCGCCTTCGTCCAAGTCTGGTTATTCAGCACCCAGAGCAGGCAACCCGCCTTCCATGCCGATACGATGGAACGCTTCGAAATGTCCCAAAATACATCGTCGTCTGTCAGGTCGGCAAGCGTAGCCATATCCTGAGCCAGCTGGTCAGTAAGTTTATTCAGCGGCTTGATGATGAACCTGCCCTTGCAGATGCTTAGCTTCACAATATACTCATCCAGCTTCTTATAGAAAGCCTCATCGTATTTTCCCTGTCTCGGAATTCTGCCGTCACGTCCCATTCTCGCCTTATACGAGAACACCATTCGCCCGAATGTACCATTGAAGAGCTCGTTCTTATAGAACTTGCGGGTTGCATACGGAGTGGAGGAGATGGTGAGGTTGGCACGAAGCACTGGATTGCCGGTCACGCCATCGGCTGTAGCTCTTAATGCTCCTGAGCGCTGGCGGTCGTAGATGTTGCGCAGCATCTGCGAAATCTGCTTATGCCCGCCGCACATCCTGTCGGCCATCTCCACCTCGGGCAGATTGAGGTATTGCGTTCTTTCGCCCAGGTTCTCGCATCCCATGGCGTTCAGAATAAAGGCCGCATTGGTTACATCGGCAGGTGGAAACCAGAAACTCACGTCGGGTCTTACAGGCTTTTCCTTGTTTGCCGACTTGGATTTTATCTGTTTCTGCCACTCCACGAGCTTCTCCAATTCCTTTTCGTCGTGTTCTCGGAAGTTTCGGCAGATGGCTTCCACTAAGTTTCCCAATTGTCCTTTATTGCAGCCAGAATCGGCAACGAGATTGGCCATCATGCCACATGATTCCTTCCAACTGAGGTCGGGATACTGAAATTCCGTGCCGCTGACCTGCGCTCCAAGAATAGGGAAGAGCATCGGAACAAGGGGTTCGTGCATGTCTTTTGATACCTGAGAGAGCAAAAGTTGCACACATTCCGTTCCTTTTCCCAGCTTTGGCATCTTCGGAGCGGTACTTTTTGTAATGTCGTACTTTAAATTTGTCTTCTTCATTTTTCATTAATGTTTTGATAATGAGCCTTTTAGGGAAAATGGGGGCTTCCAGAATCTTCCAATTCCAGTTCTTCCAATTAATTTTTCGAGGATTCCATTTCCTTATATTATATATATAACTATCTATATATTAAGTAGTTATAGAATCTATAAAAAGGGAATTTGTCTTAAAACACCCTTTTTGGAATATTGGAAGAACTGGAATATTGGAAGATTTTAGTTGAGCCTGTTACCGGCACCCCTGAAGTCCCCATTTCCTCTAGAAAGCCTCAACTCCGTTTATCTGTCATCACTCTTGCCGCTAATGATTCGCAGCTCGTCGGCGGCACCCTGGCAGAAGTCCTGGAAGGTGAAGCGCTCTGAGAACTGCGGGCGGTTGAAGGTAGGGTAGAGCGTACCGTCTTTCTTCCGGTTCACGTTGATGTACTTTCCTTCATACACGTGCGGATTTCTCTGCACCACCTTCTGCAGTTTCTTCTCCTGGTCATTCTGCACAAAGGTGAAGTGGTCTTCTCCATCGTGCGTAATAGCTCCATCCAGATACTCGCCAACAGCCATGCGCCCTGGCTCCTTAGTCATCAACTTGAGGTCGATACCCAATTCTGTGTTTGGGTAGAATCCCTTTCCTGCCTTACTTGAACTTTCGTTCATATTGCCATTTAATACTATATTCATTTTTACTTGAGTATTAAATAAGCCTCTCTGGTACGATGACGTTCGAAGAGGTTTCCCTGCCATCTTTTCTAGTACCATCATTCCCCATTTTGTGATTTGCAACTCGCCTGATGGGTAGTCATCTTGTTATCAGATGACGGGTGCAAAGATAAGGCGAAAAATCCGTGCGAGTGCAAAAATAATCGGTTTAAATCCTTGAAATCCATGGTATTAGGAATCAGTAGGAATTATTAGGAATCAATCGGAATAAAATCAAGGAATCAATCGGAACCAGAAAAACGCAAAAAGCGGCAACCACCATCCTTTTCTCGGATAATCGTTGCCGCTTTCAATAGCGTATTTAGTTTTCAGAAAACAACAGATTATAGTTCTTCCGTTGTCATTGCTTTGTAGATTTCTTTCCCGATTTCTTTATCTTTATCCTTCCAAAGAAGGTAGTCTGGATGATTTGAAGAAACATGTTCTTTATTTCTTTTCAATGTTTTCAGTTTCTTATTCATTCCATCTGACATATTTTTTATAGCCTTATCATCGCTATACTTCAGTACCCCAATTCCAATCAAAGCACGGATAAAATCAATACACTTCGTTCCAGAGCGAATTGCTTCTACGTCTATGGAAATAGCCATTAGCATAGCCACCTGTACATTGGCTGTCAAGTCAATCACATAAGCTGCTTTTACAATTTGATTTCTGGATATCTTCACAACTTTATTTGGCAAAGTAAAAGAAGGCGTCATTACTTTATTGATGGCATCTCTACAGTCATCTGGGATGCATACTTCATCAGGAACTGCATTTTGCTGTTCTGAATAGGATTCCAGATTCTTTATCAACTCGTTTTGATAGAGTTGCTCTTTGAGTCTTAAAACCACAAGTTCGGTACCCATGATATCATACATTTCTCTTCTTGAAAGGTGCAGATAACGCATTTGAGGTACGATATCTTTCTTTTTCAAGTTGTGGGAATGAAAAATTCCTCTTGGTACTTTGTCTAGCCAAGCTGTAAGCCTGTTGATTTCAGATTCTATTACTTCCGTTTTAGCCAGCCCCATTGGAACTTTTAAATAGTTGTCGTCGTATCTTTTAAAAAATCCATCCTTTTCATTGGAGAAAAACTTTTTCATTCTAACCAGATGGTTCTCGTAAATCTTGTTTCTATCTTCTTCTCTATGTATATTTGCCACAAGGTTCTGGATTTTATGGCAGAGATTTTCTAATTTCTTTTTAGTTGAACTTGATATTGCAGGGTGATTGTTTGTGAAATCTTTCAACTTGTTGAGAATGCGACTTGTGTTTTTGCAATCAACATCGCAGAGTGTTAGGGGAATTTGGGTGTAGTAGTACTCACTTAGATTAATGAGTTCTTCGGCATCCTTATCATTAAAATCTCTTGGTAGCAGTAAGTTAGTAACCAATTCAATCTTATTCTCTTCCTCCATGAATGGCATGGAAATATCAAATGGGGATGGAGCGATTCGTCTTTTGTATGGTTCGGGGGCCAATAGGCATTCCTTGGGGGTGTCAACATCTGCCGTTAAAGTGATGTTGCCAATCTTGCCTATCACCTTAGCCTTTACTATTGTTGTAGAGGACAGCTCTGGGGGAAATACACGTTGTATTTCTTTTGTATAGTTTTCTGATATATAACCAATCTTGTTGTAGTTCTGATAGTACACGGCGATAGCGTTTGAACTATAAACATTATCTGGTTCTCTTTTCAAATAGACCATAGATGGAATAGGTAGCTGTGCTACAAAATCTTTGGCATTTTTGGTCTTTTCCTCGAAATTCTTTCCAGGCATTTGGTATCTGATTGCTGTAATCTCAAAATTCATTTTTATCTATATTATTAAGTTTTCTATATTATGTTTTAATACTCTCCATACAACTCGGTCTAATCCTCCTTATCCAGATAAAAAACTTCCAAGGAGAGGCAAATCCACTATTGGCTTCTTATCTTGTTATACTTAGCAGGAAGGAAGGTTAGCGTTTGCTTTTCCCTGATGCTGAAGAAGTTTTGTACTTGAAATACCTGTATCATAGTTGCTTTTTTATTTTGATGCAAATATACGATAAAAAAACAGAAACGCAAAGTAAAAAATCGCATTTCATGATAAATTCACGTAATTTAATATTAAAAGCTATAATATTGTTTTGTTAGCTCCTTGAAGAAGGATAGGGGATAGAATTCTATTCTATTTCCCCCATCACTCTTCCTAGAACTGTGTTTCTATAGGTGTTGAAGATGTTAGGCTTCAGCATCATGTAGTTTGGCAAGCTCTCTAGATATTCCAACTCAAACACAAGGCGTGGGTCTTTATCGTTTGACTCTGGATGAATCTCTGCCTTACAGCCTATGCGAGCTATGCGGATGAGGTACAAATCCTTGATTCCCTTGCCCTTGATGTAGGGCATGAAATAGTAAAGCTTGTTGAGCGCAACAGTCGATGGGAAAGACTTGGTCTTACCGGTATAGTAAATCTTTGTCTGACCACCATCTAGGAAATAATCTGTATTATCTTCCTTGACAAAGCCTACCAAGAGACTTTTGTTCATATCCAAGGTGTAGCTCTTCTTCGGCTTATTTATTTTCAACTCAGGATTCAATTCTGAGAATAAGCCAAAATTCAGCTTTGGTTGAGAGTCACGCTTAATATCTATCGGATGGGTAGAAACCGGTTCCTTCTCATAGATGAAGCGGTAAAGACTCTTGCCAATCTGCTGAACGATTCCGCACACCAAAGCATTTCCCATCAGGAAGGCCCGACGAGCATCCGTAACATCGGGATGCAAGGTGTGGTTGTCTGGGAACATATTCAGACGCTCCAATTCTATAGGTATCAGTCGGCGATAGCGACCTGATGCAGTCTTGATTACATGTTTGAAGCGTGATGCACCAGCACCTCCTTCACCTGTAATGATTGTACGTGAAGGCTTATCCAGGGAATCAGGGAAGGCCATTCCGCCCTCAGAGAAAAGATACTTGAAACCTTCCTTGGTAGTGCGTTCTATTTTCTTTGCACCCTTTTCGTATTCCCATCTTGCAACTTCATCTTGCGGAATAAAGAACTCCTCTGGTACCAGGGACTCATCAACGATATTGCCGCCAAGTGTCATAACTGGACCATCATAAACCGCCTCTGCATCTACCGAATATACGCAACGGTTGCGCATGATACCGGCATTTCCAAATGGACTGTCTTTTCCTTCCTTGTTGAAATTATCCGAAACCTCCTTAATAGTTCCTTTAATCTCAAATTCAGAGAGGGTTTTGTCCTTCGGTTTAAAAGGAAAAGCCTTTGCCAGCACGCCTTCATAAAGCACCCAATCCTTCAACTCTTGTACTTGTCTTGAAACATTTGAATTCTCACGGTAACCGACAATATAAGTACGGCGTCTGCGCTGAGGCATTCCGTATTCTGCTGCGTTGATTACTCGCCATTCTACCGTATAGCCTAAATCTGCGAGTGAAGCAAGAATGATTGCAAAATCACGTCCACGTTGCTTGGCAGGCGAACCGAGCAAACGGTCAACATTCTCAAAGAATATATAGCTTGGACGATTATCTCCCTTCTCGTTTAAGATGCGATAGATTTGCCACCAAAGCACACCCTTCTTACCCTCAATTCCACCAGAACGGCTAAGAGTTGAAGCTACAGAATAATCTTGACATGGGAAGCCGCCTACCAACAAGTCATGATCAGGAATATCAGCTGTTGGTACTGTATTAATATCTTGGTTGCTATGACCCTTTGAACCAAAGCGTGCTCTATATACGAGTGAAGCATCTTGGTGTTTGGTTGATGGTTCCCATTGGTTGTTCCAAATGGTTTCATAGGCATCTGAAGCTCCTTCCAAACCTATGCGGAAACCTCCTACACCTGCAAATAGTTCTACTACCTTTATTGTATTTTTAGACATATTTATATGTATGGAATTTCTTGTAATTTTTTAGCAATATATGAACCCTTGAGCCAGAAAAACTGCGGAA
>OGHN01000352.1_pt1 | contig 23931 bp, 23 predicted proteins | sample 1571511 | NCBI WGS metagenome assembly OGHN01 (sample SAMEA2582024, study PRJEB24529) | metagenome | biome: Human gut stool | place: China | collected 2011 | reverse complement strand
CGCCCGTGAGGATGTTGCCCCAGTTGCCCTGACAGTCGATCAGCAGGTCCTTCTGTCCCAACTGCACCAGCGCATCCTTGATCGAAGCATCGCCGTGCGGGTGATACTGCATGGTCTGGCCCACGATATTGGCCACCTTGTTGTAACGACCGTCATCGACGGCTTTCATGGCGTGCAGAATACGCCGCTGCACCGGCTTGAGTCCGTCCTGCACGTGCGGAACGGCTCGCTCCAGGATGACATACGAAGCGTAATCGAGGAACCAGTTGCGGTACATACCCGTCAGCTTGCGCACGCCGCCCTCCTCGGAGAGCAACTTGCCGTATTTGCCCGTCGGAGCGGCGGACTCTTCGGCCCCGACACTCCCCGCAGCGTCATCCGCCGCCGCAGGAACCTCGCCGGGCAGATCGTCCCGTTCCGTCATATCTTCTCTTTGTTCGCTCATAATCTATGTTCTGTTTTCGGTTTCGCACCGGCACCGCACAAGAAAACCGCACCGGTCGATAAGAAACGGCGGTTACCCGATCGCCAGGTCGCTCTCCACGATATCCTCCTCGATACGCAGGTTACCGATAATGAAGCCCTGCCGCTCATAGGTGTTCTTACCCATGTAGAACTCCAGCATATCGTGGATCGGGTCGTCCTTCGTAAGCCGCACCTTGTCCAAGCGGATATCCTGGCCGATGAATCCCCGGAACTCGTCGGGAGAAATCTCACCCAGACCTTTGAAACGGGTGATTTCGGCGTTGGCGCCGCATCGTGCAACCGCCCGGTTTTTCTCCTCCTCGCTGTAACAGTAATGCGTCTCCTTCTTGTTACGCACCCGGAACAACGGTGTCTGCAACACGTACAGGTGTCCGCCGCGGATCACGTCAGGAAAGAATTGCAGGAAGAAGGTCATCAGCAACAGACGGATGTGCATGCCATCGACATCGGCATCGGTGGCGATCACGACCTTGTTGTACCGCAGGTTGTCCATATCCTCCTCGATGTTGAGCGCCGCCTGCAACAGGTTGAACTCCTCGTTCTCATATACGACCTTCTTCGTGAGGCCGAAGCAGTTGAGCGGCTTGCCCCGCAGCGAAAAAACCGCCTGCGTACGCACGTCGCGGCTCTTGGTGATCGAACCGGATGCCGAATTACCCTCCGTGATGAAGATCATCGACTCCTCGGCCAGCTCGTTCTTGTCCGTCAGATGTATCTTGCAGTCGCGCAGCTTCTTGTTGTTGAGCGACACCTTCTTGGCCGTTTCGCGGGCTTTCTTCTGAATACCGGAGATCGCCTTGCGCTCCTTCTCGTTCTCGACGATCTTCTTTTGCAGAATCTGCGCCGTCTCGGAGTGCTTGTGCAGGTAGTCGTCCAAGTGCTTGGCCAGAAAATCGACGATGAAGTTGCGCAGCGGAACCCCCGGTTCGATCTCCTTCGAGCCCAGTTTGATCTTGGTCTGCGACTCGAACACCGGATCGGTCACACGGACCGAAATGGCGGCGATGATCGACGTGCGGATGTCCGAAGGATCGTAATCCTTGTGATAAAACTCCTTGATGGTCTTGGCGATCGCTTCACGGAAAGCCGCCTGATGCGTACCGCCCTGCGAGGTGTATTGTCCATTGACGAACGAATAGTAACTCTCGCCGTAACCCGTACCGTGTGCGATGGCCACTTCGATATCCTCGCCCGAAAGGTGGATCGGCGCATAGAGCGGCTCTTCGGTCATGTTCTCGCCCAGGAGGTCCAGCAAGCCGTTCTTCGAAACATAGCTCTGGCCGTTGAAACGGAAGGTCAGCCCCAGATTGAGGTAAGTATAGTTGCGAATCATCTGCTCGACATACTCCAGATTGTAGGAATAGTCACCGAACACCTCCCGGTCCACACGGAAACTGATAAACGTACCGTTTTTCTCCTGCACGCCGCTCTCCCAGCGGTCGCTCTGTTCGAGCCCCTGCGCGAAAGTCACCGTGCGGGCCTCGCCGTCGCGCACCGAACGGGCGGTAAATTCGCTCGAAAGCATATTGACGGCCTTGACGCCGACTCCGTTCAGTCCGACGGTCTTCTTGAAGGCCGAACCGCCGTACTTGCCGCCGGTATTCATCTCGCTGACGGCCGCAGCGAGGGACTTGAGCGGAATGCCGCGCCCGTAGTCGCGGACAGTCACGATGTCGTCCTCGACCGTCACGTCGATCTGCTTGCCGGCGCCCATGATGAACTCATCGACAGAGTTGTCCACCACCTCCTTGATCAGGACGTAAATGCCGTCGTCGGCCTGCGAGCCGTCGCCCAGCTTGCCGATATACATACCCGGCCTCAACCGGATGTGCTCCCTCGGCGAGAGGGTCACAATGGCATCGTCGCCATAGCTGTTGCTGGTGTTATCTATCTTTTTATCGAACATAATCGTTTATTTCTGTTTCCTGATTTCGGCGAGCCTTACGCACATCGAAGCCCGCACCTGCTCCATCAGCTCCTTCGGATCGGCAGCGGCGACCCGTTCGGCGCTCACCGGCGGCAGAATACTTACCGTCAATTTATTGCGCCAGTTGAACATCCCGTTGCGGCCGATCATTGTGGTCGTACCGTACAACACCACCGGCAGGATCTCGACGCCGGCCTCGCGGGCCAGCGTGAAAGCCCCCGCCTTGAAACGATGGATTGCGCCGTCGTGCGAACGCGTGCCCTCCGGAAAGATCGCCACCGAAGCGCCGCGCGAAAGCCACAGCTTTCCGTCGCGGATCACCTTCTCCATCGCGGCCGTGGCATGGCTCCGGTTGATGCAGATATCCCCGTGCAGCAAAAGGAACTGACCGAAAAACGGCACCTTGAAAACTTCCCGCTTGGAAACCCACCGAAAATTGAGCGGCACGAAATAGAGGGTCGGAATATCCAAACCGGCCTGGTGATTGACCACGATAACGTACGGTTTGCGACGGTCGATATACTCCCTGCCGGTAACCCGGAACTTCCACAGAGGCGGAACCGCATAGAAAATACGGACCAATATCCGGGACAGTTCGTGCACGATCCTCCGGGATTTGTCGAAAGGCCACGTCAAAAGCAACGCCACGGCGGACAATACCAGAAAAAAAGTGCAGATAACGAACAGGAAAAGGTAGAATAAAACGCTTAACATAAGGTATGGTCACAATTATCCACGATAATTCAAGGAACAAAAGTACAAAAATTTATCGGGTATTTTAACCGCGATCCCCGAAATTTTTATCAATACCTCCCTGCGGCAAAAAAGGGTTCGCACCACGGCCGAAGCCTTCGGAGGACCGGCGAAATCCCATTTACGACCTCGACACATAACGCGGTGCGGCGACCTTTCAGGATCGCCGCACCGCCGTTCACAGGCCGGAATCTCAAAACTTCACCTCCGGTACGGTCTGCGCACCTTCCTCGGCCGCAAAATAGGCTTTCTGATCGAAGCCGAACATGCCGGCGATCAGGTTGGCAGGGAAGCGGCGGATCGTCACGTTATACTGCCGGGTCGCATCGTTGAAGCGTGTGCGGGCCACGGCGATCCGGTTTTCCGTTCCTTCCAGTTGGGCTTGCAGCTCCAGGAAATTCTGGTTGGCCTTCAGGTCGGGATATTGCTCCGCAACGGCGATCAGGCGCCCCAGAGCCGATCCCACCTTCTGCTGCGCCTGCTGGAACTCGGCCAGCTTCTCGGGCGTCAGGTCCGCTGCATCCAGTTTGAACGACATGGCCTGGGCACGGGCCTCGACCACCTCGGTAAAAGTGGACTGCTCGTGCGCAGCATAGCCCTTGACGGTATTGACCAGATTGGGAATCAGGTCGGAACGACGCTGGTACTGCGCCTCGACATCGGCCCAAGTCGTATTGACGGTCTCTTCGGCCGTGACCATTCTGTTATAGGCCGAACAGGAGCCGCTGATGAACAGCACCACAAGTACGACCACTACGATCCAGATAACTTTTTTCATTTTTTCTATCGTTTTTTAGTGAATTTCCAAATTTACCAACGGGAACCGGCACCGCCGCCACCGAAGCTGCCGCCGCCGAAACCTCCACCGAAGCCGCCGCCCGAACCGTGTCCGCCGCCGAAACCTCCGATCCACATACCCCCGCCCCCGCGATGGTTGTTGTTATCGCTGCGTGCACTTCGGGACTGCCGCTTCACGACGAAACCGCATTTGCCGCAACGGTAAGTGTCTTCGAACAGGTTGTAATGGTCCGTCTGCCCGACGAGATTCCGCGATTGCAACACCAATGCGAAAGCACGACACCGGGGACAACGCCTGGAATGGTAGAATCCGACCAGCATGATGCCCAGCGGCACGAGGACGACCAGAAAGACGATCAGGAAAACCGCCCACACCGGCAAATCGTCCGCAGCCCGGAAATCGTCGTTGCCGCCCAGATCGAGCTCGCTGCCCTCAAGCACCGATGCCACGGCACGCAGCCCCGCCACCATGCCGGCGCTGTAATCTCCCTCCCGGAAATACGGCAGCATGTAACGCATCTGGATCCGCTTGCAAAGTGCATCGGGCAAGACGCCTTCCAGTCCCGGTCCGGTCACGAACCGCACTTCCCGGCGATCGACGACCAAGAGAATGCCCAGTCCGTTGTCCGAATCGGCGCGGCCGACACCCCATTGGGAAAAAAGCGTATGGGCGAAGGAGAAAAGATCATCTCCGCGAATATCCTCCACAGCGACCACGGCGACCTGGGCCAGCGCCCGATGCCTGAGCGAATAGCAAAGCGAGTCTATCTCGGCGACTGCCGAAGGGGAAAGAACCCCGTCGGGATTCGACGTGAACCGATAACGGTTGCCGACCTGCACGTTGGGAATCTCCTCCACACCGTACGGCCGGGCAGCCGAACCCAGAAGCGGGAACAGCATTCCGAAGCAAAATATCGTCAGAATTATTTTTTTCATCGTCCTACTAAACCTACCTAATGCAACTTATATTATATGCGCATTTCCGAAACCGGGAAGCCGTTGCCGCTTCGCAAAACGGCCTCCCCGTCGCCGGCAAATGTACGAAAAAATCCGGCCTATCTACATCGGCCGTGTCAAAATCCGGAAGCTCCAGCCCGGCATCCGCTCATCGACATGCGAGCAGAGCTGTACGCGTTCGCCCGTCAGGGCGTCCGCATAACCTCCGGCGTAGATTCCCGTATCGAAATCGGCATGGACTTCATAAGGCGACACGTTCAACAGGGCGACTACCCGATTTTCCGGAGTTTCCCTCACGAAAGTCAGCAGGCAATCCTCGGCATTGTTGCGGATTTCGACGAAGGAGCCGCCCCGCTCCCCGGAAGCGAGAGCCGGAGCATCGTGCCGCAAAGCGATCAGCCGCCGGTAGAACTCCGTCGTTTCGTTCGGCTCGCAAGCAGGCAGCGGGTCCCGGTCGAAAAAGGCGAAAGAGTGGTCGTAACCGAACTCCTGCCCCGTGTAAACCAACGGCAGCGACTGCGGCAGCAGAAACGTCAGGGCCGTCATGACCCGCACGGCAGGCCCCAGGCGGACGAATTCGCTACCGCTCCAGGAGTTCTCGTCGTGATTCGAAGTGAACATCAGCCGCAAAGCCCAAGCCGGGACGTGCTTCCGATCGGCATAAAGATACTCCCGAATACGATCGACCCGGCACTTCTGCTGCGCCACGTCGTTCATCAGGTGATAAAGCCGCCAGGCATACGACGCGTCGAAAGCCCGGTCGAACAGGTAATCTTCCTCGGCTTCGGCCAGCAGGAACAGGTCGGGTTTCACCGCCCGCAACCGCCGTGCCGCCTCCTGCCAAAATTCGATGGGAACCAGCATCGCCATATCGCAGCGAAAACCGTCCACCCCGTGTTCCGCAAGCCAAAAACGCATGGCGTCGATCTGTCCCTGCCAGACGGCCCGATTGGTGTAATCAAGCTTGGCCGTGTCATCCCACCCGTTAGGAACGACGGGCCGGCCCGAAGCGTCCCGCTCGTACCAGTCGGCCGGACATTCCGCGAGCCAACGGGCATCGCGCGAAGTATGGTTGGCCACCCAATCGATCAAGACCTTCATTCCCAGGGCGTGAGCCCTCCGAACAAAAGCGTCGAAATCGGCCAGCGTCCCCAGTTCGGGATCGACGGCCCGGTAATCCCGAATCGAATAATAGGAGCCCAGCGATCCCTTGCGACCGACCTCCCCGATGGGATAATGAGGCATCAGCCAAACGGCATCGATGCCCAAATCCCGCAAAAAACCGAGCCGCTCCGCAGCGGCGGCAAGCGTTCCTTCGGGCGTCGCCTGCCGCAGATTCATCTCGTACAACACGGCATTCCGGCTCCACACAGCATTCATCATATAATCAATCGTCTCTTTTAGCGTTATAAAATACAGTAATCGCAAATATAGCAAACAAAAACCTTCCCATTCATATATTTTTTCTACCTTTGCATACCAAAATTACACGTGTACTACAAAACTATTTCGAAATGAAACGAATAAAGGCCTTCGCCCTCCTGCTCGGGGTCGTCGTTCTTGCGTCATGCGCCTCCCAGAAGCGCGTGATCTACCTGCAAGACACTCAAGCCGACGAGCAGGTCAAAATCGCCCAGGATTATCAAATACGCATCAAGCCGCTGGACCGTCTGACCGTCGTGGTCAACAGCCGGGACCCGGAACTGGCTGCGCCGTTCAATACATCGACCTCTCTCAACTCCCTGACCGGAACCCCTCTTTCGACCTATTCGTCGAACAGTGCGTCGTTACAGATCAGGACCGTCGATGAAAACGGCGACCTCGATATGCCGATCATCGGCCCCATTCAATGCAAGGGCAAGACCCGCAGCGAACTGGCCCAGGAAATCGCGGACAAAATCCGGGAAGGCGGATACATCAGCGACCCGACGGTCAATATACAGTTCGCCGACATGAAAATCTCGGTCATCGGAGAGGTCGCCCGTCCCGGACAGTACGACATCACCAACGACCGCATCTCCCTGTTGGACGCCCTGTCGCTGGCAGGTGATCTGACCATCTACGGCGTGCGCTCCGACGTCAAGGTAATCCGGGAGGAAAACGGCGTCCGCACCACAGCATCTCTCGATCTGACTTCGCAGGACATTTACGATTCGCCCTATTTCTATCTCCAGCAGAACGACGTAATTTACGTGAAGCCGAACAAGTACCGGGCCCAGGCCGGCGAAATCAGCCAGAACCGCAGTTTCTATATCTCGCTGATCAGTACCGCCGTGTCCGTAGCGACTCTGATCGTCACACTCACCCGTTAATTTTCACAACAAGGCATGACACCTAACAATATCAACCCGAACTCCGCGAACAGCGATACAAAGCAGGAGGAACACATTACTTTCTCGGTGCACGATCTGATCCAGACGGTAATCGCCAACTGGTACTGGTTCGTCATCTCGGTATTCGTTTGCGTCGGATGCGGTTACATCTACATTTTACGCACCCCGAAAATATACAGCCGCACGGCCAACATCCTCGTGAAAGACAGCCGCAAGGGAGGGGATACCGACCTGGCGACCCTGAGCGACCTGGCGGGCCTGTCACAGCGCCGCAATGTGGACAACGAAATTTATATTCTCCAATCGCGCCGCCTGATGACGGAAGTGGTCAAACAGCTGGGTTTGACCGTTCAATACGAAACGAAGGACGGATTACGTCCCCAGGATCTCTACGGGCAAAGTCCGATCGCAGTGGAGTTCATCAACGATAACGACCGGCAGGGATTCCGGTTCGAAGTTTCGCTGCGCCCCGACAGCATCGTAAAACTCAACTACTTCGAAATATTCGGTCCCGACAAACAGAAATTCAAGCAGGAAATTTCGGCCGTATTCGGCGATACGATCTCCACGCCTGTCGGCCAAATGATTATCCGGCCGACTCTCTATATGTCCCCCGATTACTACGAAAAGGCTCCGATCCGGGTCACCAAAGGCAACTTGGGCGTAGTAACGCAGTTCTACCAGCATGAAGTCAAAAGTTTCGTAGCCAACAAACAGGCCTCGATCATCACCATTTCTATGAAAAGTTCCGTTCCCAAAAAAGCGGAAGATGTCATCAATACGCTGATCGCGGTTTACGAAAAAGATGCGATCGACGACAAACGGGGGATCGCAGAAAGCACGGGACAATTCATCGACAATCGGTTGGAGATCATCTCCGAAGAACTGAGCGAAGTGGACCGCAACATCGAAAAATTCAAAAAAGACAACAAAATATACGATATCGTATCGGAAGCCGAGCAGACGATTACCGAAAGCGCCCAATATAAAACCGACGGCCTCTCGCTGGAAAACCAGATCCGAATGACGGAATTCCTCAAAGAATACCTGCTGGACCCGACCAAAACCAATGAACTGATTCCCGGAACGCTCTCGATCAACAGCCCCGCGATCAACTCCCAGATAGAGGGCTACAATACCGAGTTGCAACGCTATATGAAGCTCAACTCCGAGAGTTCGGAGAACAACCCGATCATTCAGAATCTCGGCAACGGACTGGCTTCCACACGCCGGTCGATCATCGCGACGCTCGATTCCTATATCTCCACGTTGCAGATCCAACTGGCCGCTTTACGAAAGGAAGAGGCGCTGACCAATCAACGAATATCCTCGGTACCGACGCAGGAAAAACAGATTCTGGACATCGTCCGTCAGCAGAAAATCAAGGAGGAACTTTACCTCTACCTGCTCAACAAACGCGAGGAGAACGCCATCACCATGGTCATCACGGAAAGCAACTCGCGCACGATCGACAGTGCATACGGTTCCCCGCGCCCCGTGTCGCCCAATACCGTGCTGATTGCGGGAATCGTCTTCCTGTTCGGACTGGGCATCCCCTTCCTGATCATCTACCTGATCCAGATACTCGACACCACGATCCGGGGGAGGAAGGACATCGAGGACAACCTTGCGGTTCCGTTCCTGGGGGATATTCCGCAATATTCGGGAGAAAAACAACGGGGCAGCTTCGTCGTACGCGAAAACGGCCGCGATCCGGTGTCGGAAGCTTTCCGCATGATCCGCTCGAACATGAACTTCATGAACCTGGGCAAGGGCGAGATAAAAGTCATTATGGTCACCTCGTCGAATCCCCACGCCGGAAAGACGTTCGTTTCGACCAACCTGGCCATGACGTTCGCCACGACGGGCAAGAAGGTCGTCATCATGGATCTGGACCTGCGGCGCCGCACCTTCTCCAAACAGATGGGGCACGGCGGAGATACCAACGGGGTTTCGAGCTACCTGTCCGGAAGCACGGAGCTTCAGGCAATCATCCGCAAATCCAAACTGTCGGAAAAACTCGACATCATCTACGCCGGCATCCAGCCGCCCAACCCGAGCGAAATGCTGTTGAGCCAGCGGATGGAAGAGTTGATCGCGGAACTGAAACTCCACTACGACTACATAATTATCGACAGCACCCCGGCGATGGCCGTAGCGGACGCCATCATCACCGACCGCCTGGCAGACCTCAGCATTTACGTAGTACGGGAAGGCCTGCTCGACCGTCGTCAGTTGCCGGATATCGAACGGCTGTACCGCGAAAAGAAATTCCATAACATGGCCATCATCCTCAACGGAGCCAGCTCGACAAAACGTCACGGGTACGGTTATGGCTACGGCTATGGTTACGGGTACGGCCTCGACGAAGAGGAAACCACGACAAAGAAGGGTTTCTGGGGCAAATTATGCGAATGGACACGTAATAAATTTCAAAAGAAATAACCGATATGGCCGTTAAAGGAGCAATCATAGCGATCGATTTCGACGGAACCGTCGTGACACACGCCTATCCGCATATGGGGATGGACGCAGGTGCGGTTCCCGTACTCAAGGAGCTCGTGGCGAACGACTGCAAACTCATCCTGTACACCATGCGCAGCGGACAACTACTCGAAAAAGCCGTCCAATGGTTCAAGGAACAGAAAATTCCGCTGTACGCCATCAATGAGAATCCCGGACAGAAGTCCTGGACTTCGTCGCCGAAAGTCCACGCCGACCTTTATATCGACGACAGTGCACTGGGATGTCCGATCCGCTTTATGGACGGCGTAGCCCGTCCGGTAGCCGACTGGGTGAAAATCCGCCAACAACTGGTAGAAGCCGGTTACCTGGATTAAGCCCGGGTATTTCACCTGTCCCGGAATCACGAATACCTCCGAATCGGAGCCGGCGGACAGGTGGTCGAGAGCCTAAACCTCGTTTTAGAGAGGCTGACAGGTGGCTGGTAACAACAACGAGCGGCCTTTCAGGGGCATCGGGCATAGAAAGCGAAAGACGAACGGAATAGCCTGGTCTTTCGATCAGGACATGGGACGACACCCAAACTTGTAAAAGCCTTCTACTCGCAAACCGACTTCGTCGAGTGCAGGAAAACCAATCAAAATCGCCGATCCGTTTGGATCGGCGATTTTCCATTACCGGACCGACGACGATTTGTCTATCGCCACAAGTATTCGGGATAAATCCCCGCCCGGATCATCTTCTTCAAATTGGCGACCAGCAACGGTTTATCCTCCTTATAGGTCACGCCGAACCACTGCGCCGGAGAACGGAGGACCCGAACGGAAGCCGTGCCGTCGGCGATCAACTTATTGACCATCGACGGGATATAGCACTCGGCTTTCAAATTCCCGGCACTCTCCTGCAGAAACGACCGAAAAAAAGCCTCGGAGTGGGCGAAGTAATCGGGAGTAAAGCCGAAAAGGTTCATCGACACGGGCGTATCTTCGGCCAACGGTTCATCCCCGTTCGCACCGTGATCGACGATCCCGGCCGCCGTGCGTTCGATCTGCGTATGCTCGACCATTCCCGTAAGGTCGCCGGCAGCGTTTACCGAACAGACGCCGCGCGACACCGTCCCGTTTTCGGAAAGCGTCCGGCTCAACTCGTACGCCACCATGCAATAGCGTCCCGACGCTCCATCCAATCCGCGAAGGTATTCGGCGATGGTACGGAACGCTTCCGCTCCATAAAAATCATCGGCATTGATTACGGCGAAAGGCTCGTGAACGGCATCCCTCGCCACCAGAATCGCATGGTTCGTTCCCCAGGGTTTCACACGCCCTTCGGGTACGGTGAACCCCTCGGGCAGACAATCCAGCTCCTGATAGACATACTCCACGCGGATCCTGCCACCGAAACGCTCTTCGGTGAAAACCTCCTGGAAGTCGGAAGCAAAACTGTGGCGGATCACGAATACCACCTTGCCGAAGCCAGCACGAATGGCGTCATATACGGAATAGTCGATGATGGCTTCGTTGCCGGGACCTACCCCGTCCATCTGCTTGAGCGATCCGTAACGGGATCCCATGCCGGCAGCCAACACCAATAATGTCGGTTTTATCATACTATATTCAGTTTTTACTCGTTTCAAAGAAACGTACAAAGGTAAGGAAACCGGCATTAAATTCAAAGATTTATTGTTACCTTTGTACAATTCAACTTTCCGGCGCGAAAAGGCAGGAATACCATCGGCCCCGTTCGATATGCCGGACCGGAAAGACGAAACGGACAGCCCCGGCTTTTCGACCGGCAGAAACCCCTGCGGATTTCGGTCCAATCGCAAACAACGATCAAAAACAGAACCATGAACGCATTTCATTCCATATCCTCGTGGTGGAAACGCTTCTCCCGCAAACGCCGCCTGAGCATGCTCAATGCGACCGACAACGTCGAGGAGTGGTACACCCACATCTCCCCGGCAGGTCTGCTCGCCGCGTTTCTGGCTTTCGCGCTGCTGCTTTTCATCCTCATTCTGTCGATCGTGGCCTATACGCCGGTGCTGGAACTCCTGCCCGGCTACCGCGTCGAAGCGGCCCGCTCGCGCGAAAATCTGATGCAAAGCGTCATCCGTCTGGATTCCATGGAGCGGATGATGAACGACATGATTACCTATAACAACAACATCGCCCTCATCATGGAGGGCAAGACTCCGGTGGTGCGAACCGTAGGCAAGGAAGACAGCATCCGCACGAACAAGACACTCGTGGTGCCCAGCCGCGAAGATTCGCTGCTGCGGGCCGAACTGGAGGGAGAAGGTCCTTACAGCCTCGGGCAGAGCACAGGCGGCGGTGCCGCACGCAAGCCCATCGAAATGGTCGCCCCGATCGAAGGCATCGTCATCGAGCGGTTCGACATCAAACGCGAGAATTTCGGCATCCGCATCGCCGCATCGCCCGACACCCAGATCGTCGCGGCGGACGACGGCGTGGTGGTGATGAATCTCTGGACCCCCGAAACGGGTTACCTGATCGAAATACAGCACTCCAACAACCTGATATCGATTTATAAAAACCTGTCCAAATCGTTAGTAGCCAAAGGACAGCGAATAAAACGGGGCGGTGTCATCGGATCCAATACGGAAGTGCTGGCCGACGGCGGCGACGCCAAAATTTTCGAATTCGAACTTTGGAGCAACGGCAAGCCCGTCGATCCGGAGAGTTATATCGTCTTCTGACCTTCGTTATGAAACAAAGAATCGCCTTGCTCGGATCGACCGGATCCATCGGAATACAGACCCTCGACATCGTTCGGGAAAATCCCGGACTGTTCGAGATCACGACCCTTACGGCCCATCGCAACTGGGAGCGGCTCGCCCGGCAGGCCGTGGAGTTCGACGCCGACAGCGTGGTGATCGCCGACGAACGGCAATACGACGCCCTGCGGCAGGCACTCGACGGCACGTCGATCAAGGTATATGCCGGCGAGGAAGCCCTGCGGCAAGTCGTACAGAGCGGGCAGGTCGATGTAGTCGTGAACGCCCTGGTGGGCTACGTCGGCCTAATGCCGACGATAGCGGCGGTCGAAGCGGGCAAAAAGGTGGCGCTGGCCAACAAAGAAACGCTGGTGGCGGGCGGCTGTTACGTGATGCCGCTGGCGGCCCGGCACAAAGCCCCGATCGTCCCGATCGACTCGGAACACTCGGCGATCTTCCAGTGCCTGGCGGGAGAAAAGTCGCCCGTGCGACGGCTGATCGTCACTTGCAGCGGCGGAGCTTTCCGCGACCGCAGCCGCGAGGAGCTGGCTCACGTAACGGTGGAACAGGCACTGAAGCATCCCCAATGGCGGATGGGCGACAAGATCACGATCGACAGCGCCACGCTGGTCAATAAAGGATTCGAGGTGATCGAGGCGCACTGGCTGTTCGGCGTACCGGCCGAACGGATATCGGTGCTGATACACCCCCAGTCGATCGTTCATTCGATGGTCGAATTCGGCGACGGAGCGATCAAGGCCCAGCTGGGATCGCCCGACATGCGGACACCGATCGCCTATGCGCTCAGTTTTCCGCAGCGCCTCGACCGTCCGGTGGCGCCTTTCAGCTTCGCAGAGCACCCCACCCTCACCTTCGCCGAGGTCGATCGGATCAAATACCCGGCCCTCGACCTCGCCTACGACTGTCTGCGGCGCGGCGGCACGGCCGGCTGTACGATGAACGGCGCCAACGAAGTGGCCGTGGCAGCCTTCCTCGCCCGCCGGTGCGGTTATCTGGAGATCGTGCGCAGCATCGAATACGCACTGGGCAAATCCTCGTTCGCAGCCGTGCCGTCCCTCGGGGACCTGGGCGAAACGAACGCCGAAGCCCGGTGTCTGGCCGCCGAATACCTGCGGCTCTGATTATCGGCAAAGAACATTCTTACAATAAATGTTTTCGACAGGTAAAGACAGAACGGGGTTACCGCCGTACCTGACATAGAAAACAAACTGAAAAACGAACGCTTAAGCAATGGATATTCTTATCAAAATCGCTCAACTTTTTCTCTGCTTCACGATCCTCGTGGGCATTCACGAACTCGGGCACTTCCTGATGGCCCGGGCTTTCAAGATCCGCGTCGAAAAATTCTACATCTTCTTCGACCCGTGGTTTTCGCTCTTCAAGTTCAAGCGGGGCGACACGGAGTACGGTCTGGGCTGGCTGCCGCTGGGCGGCTACGTCAAGATCGCCGGCATGATCGACGAATCGATGGACAAGGAACAGATGAAACAGCCGGTCAAACCCGACGAATTCCGGGCCAAACCCGCCTGGCAGCGGCTCCTGGTAATGGTGGCCGGCGTCATGATGAACGTCCTGCTGGCCATCGTCATCTACTGCGCCGTTTGCTACACCTGGGGCGACTCCTACTTTTCGAACCAGGACGCGAAATGGGGCTATAATTTCAACCCGACGGCTCACGAAATGGGCTTCCGGGACGGCGACCGTTTCGTGTCGATCGACGGCGAGGAGATCGACAACGTCATGCGGGTACAAAACGACCTGCTGATTACCGACGGCGGCCGCCGCGTGGTAGTCGAACGGGGCGGAGAGCCGGTAACGCTCGACATTCCCTTCGAATCCCTGCTCCGTATGCGGCAGGAAAAGGCTTACGAAGACCTCTTCACCCTGCGGCTCCCCTTCATCGTGGACAGCGTATCCTACACCTCGGCAGTCGAAGCGGGCCTCCAGTCCGGCGACGAAGTGGTAGCGATCGACGATCTGCGCGATGCGGACTACCCCCGATACCGCGACTACCTGCAAAAGCACAAGAACGACAAGGTTCTGCTGACCGTCCGCCGCGACGGTGCGCTCATCGATTCGCTCGCACTGCCCGTCGATGCCGAAGGACGGATCGGCGTGACGGTCACGAATCCCTATTCGCTCCGAACACAATATTACACATTCTGGGAGTCCATCCCGGCAGGCATCCACAAGGCCGGAAAGACGATTTCGAGCTACTGGGACCAACTGAAGCTGATCGTGCAGCCCAAAACCAAAATGTACGAGGAACTGGGCGGATTCGTGGCTATCGGCAGCATCTTCCCCGGTAGCTGGGACTGGCATGACTTCTGGCTCAAGACCGCCTTCCTGTCCATCATCCTCGCGGTGATGAACCTGCTCCCGATCCCGGGACTGGACGGCGGACACGCCCTGTTCACCCTGTGGGAGATCATCACGCGCCGCAAGCCGAGCGAAAAGTTCCTCGAGGTGGCCCAATACGTCGGCCTGATGATTATTCTGGCGCTGCTGGTCTATGCCAACGGAAACGACATTTACCGATTCTTCATCAAATAACGCCGCCATGAACGAAACATTGGAACGCTGCCGCCGGAATCTCGTCCGGCGCGGATTCGAAGCCCGGATCGCCGCAACGACCGAAGAGGCCCGGCAAATTCTGTGGGAAGAAATTCGGGCCGCCGCCCCGGAAACGATCTGTTTCGGGGATTCGATGACGATGAAAGCCACAGGTATCGTCGATGACCTGCACCGGGACGGCCACTACCGTCTGTTCGACGGTTTCGACCCTGCGATGCCTCGGCCGCAGAAGCTGGAAATCCGGCGCCAGGGCTTGCTGGCCGACCTCTTCATTACCGGTATAAACGCCGTCACGGAAGACGGCGCCCTGCTGTGGCTCGACATGATCGGCAACCGCATCGCCCCAATCGCCTTCGGGCCGCGCAAGGTACTGCTGGTCGTGGGACGCAACAAGATTACACCGACCCGCGAAGCGGCCGAAGAGCGGATCCGCACCATCGCGGCCCCGCAGAACATAGCCCGGCATCCGGGATTCCGCACGCCCTGCGCCGTAACGGGTGTCTGCGCCGACTGCTATTCGGAAGACCGTATCTGCAACACGCACCTGCGGATGGAACGCTGTTTTCCCCGCAAGCGGATTACCGTAGTGTTGATCGACGAAGACCTCGGCTTGTAAAGGCCCCTGAAGAGAACGAAACCGAAGATTACGATTTTCTACTGACGATATGAACGAAACATTCGAACAGTGCCGCAAGAACCTCCTCCGCAGAGGATTCGAAGTCCGGATCGCCGCAACGACCGAAGAGGCCCGGCAGATCCTGCGGGAGGAGATTCGGGCCGCCGCCCCGGAAACGATCTCTTTCGGAGGCTCCATGACGATGGAGGCGACGGGCATCGTCGATGAACTTCGCCGGAAGGGGCGTTACCGCCTGTTCGACGGAGTGGATTACACCTTACCGCCCGAAGAACGGATCGAGATCCGGCGACAGGGTTTGCTGGCCGATCTGTACATTTCGGGAATCAATGCCATCACGGAAGAGGGAGCGCTCTATTGGCTCGACGGGATCGGCAACCGGGTAGCGGCGATCGCCTTCGGCCCCCGCAAGGTGCTGCTGGTCGCAGGGCGCAACAAGATCGTGGCGACACGCGCTGCGGCCGAAGCACGCATCCGCGACATCGCGGCACCCCGAAACGTCGCCCGGCTGGGACAGAAAACCCCTTGTGCAGTGACGGGCGTTTGCGCCGACTGCGACTCGGAAGGGCGCATCTGCAACACGCATCTGCGGATGGAGCGCTGCTTTCCCCGCAAGCGGATTACCGTGATTCTGATCGACGAGGAAATGGGATTATAACAAGGAATGCGGATGCCCGTCGCGGCAGCATCGGCACTCCCCGGAAAAACGATACGACATGGCAAAGGTCAAGAAAGCATTCTTCTGCCGCAACTGCGGCTTCGAAGCCCCCAAATGGTTGGGACGCTGCCCCTCCTGCGGGGAATGGAACACATTCACCGAAGAGGTGATCGCCCGTGAAAGCGGCGGCGGACCTGCGACTGTCGCCAACCTGCCCAAAGCCCGTCCGCAGCGAATCGCCGACATCCACGAAAGCGAACACCGCCGCATCGACCTGGGAAACCGGGAGGTGAACCGCGTGTTGGGCGGAGGGCTCGTGCCCGGCTCCCTCGTGCTGCTCGGCGGCGAGCCGGGTATCGGCAAATCGACCCTCAGCCTGCAAATCGCCCTGGCGGACAACGGCCTGAAAACCCTCTATGTTTCGGGCGAAGAGTCGGCCGAGCAGATCAAGATGCGGGCCCTGCGTCTGGGCATCGGCAACGAAGGGTGTCTGATCTATGCCGAAACCCTGTTGGAAAATATTCTGGCCCAGATCGAAGAACAACGGCCCGACCTGGTGGTCATCGATTCGATCCAAACCATCTATACCGACGTGATCGAATCGTCGGCCGGGAGCGTTTCGCAGATCCGCGAATGCGCGGCATCGCTGCTCAAATACGCCAAAGCGACCGGAACGTCGATCTTCATCATCGGTCACATCACCAAGGACGGCACGATCGCCGGCCCGAAAATCCTGGAGCACATCGTCGATGTTGTACTCCAGTTCGAAGGGGATAACAACCTGATATACCGCATTCTGCGAGGAATCAAGAACCGTTTCGGAGCTACGTTCGAAATCGGCGTTTTCGAGATGCTCGACGCAGGGTTGCGCGAGGTGGACAATCCGTCGGAAATCCTGCTTTCGCACTACGAAACCCCGCTCAGCGGCATCGCCGTAGGAGCTTCGGTGGACGGCATCCGCCCCTACCTGATCGAAGTGCAGGCACTGGTAAGCAACGCGGCTTACGGCACTCCGCAGCGCACGGCGACCGGTTACGACAACAAACGTATGAACATGCTGCTCGCCGTGCTCGAAAAACGCGTGGGAATGAAGATGTTCTCGAAGGACGTATTCCTCAACTTCGCCGGCGGATTCAAGGTCGCCGATCCGGGACTGGACCTCGCGGTCACGGCAGCGGTGATCTCCTCCTACTACGATCGTCCGATCGGCGAAGGGATCTGCCTGGCGGGAGAAATCGGCTTGTCGGGCGAAGTGCGCCCCGCCCCCCGTACGGAACAGCGTATCAGCGAAGCTGCCCGGCTCGGGTTCAGACGGATCGTCGTGTCGGGCTACCTGGGCCGTTCGATCAAAAAACCCAAAGGTATCGAAATCGTCACGATCAACAGCATCGACCAACTGCCGCGTGCCCTGTTTGCAGAAGGATAGGCAGAATTCCCGGTATCTTTTGAAAACTTGCACGAGAAGCCCCGATGATAACTCATCGGGGCACTATTTTTGGTACTTCTATCGAAAAGGAAGAATCCTTCGAGAAACAGATGCGGGATCTGTCATTCGAAAAGGATTCAAAGATCGGCAAAAACAAAAAATACCGCTTAAATATGAAAGATTTCGATAAGATAATAGGTCGCAACGCGATCACGATGATCTATTTTTTCACCAGTCAATGCGTTCCGTGCGAAGCCATGGAGCCTGTGCTCGACCAATTCGAACGCCGCATGGCCGGACGCGTGGACATCTACCGGATCAACACCGATGCGGACGAAAATGCCTACCTGCTCTACCGTTATATGATCCGCACGACGCCGACGCTGATCTACTTCCGCAAAGGGGATGAGATCCGACGCTGCGAAGGCCCGCTGACCTATCAGGAATTGCTGGCGCTTCAGGAACAGGTCGAAACAGTCGAACACGTCTGCCTGAATTAGTACTCCAGCCGCCAGGTCATCTCCTCCTCGATGTAACGGGCCGTTTTTCCCGGCCCGAGCGAAGAGAGGAATATTTCGATGTCCCGCCGTTGTACGGCGGGATTCGTCATGATCGCCGCCAGCAGCGCCACGACACCCTGCGCGACCAAATTCGATTCGGGATACGTCACGACCAGCCGCCGGAGCACCGGGACCAAGGAACTGAAATCGGGATGCGGAATACGGGAAAGAGCCAACAAGCCGGCATACCCGAGCAATTCGTTCCCCGTATCGCACCAGGCTCTGCCCCACTCGTCGCCGCGCGGCGACCGGGACATCAGCGCGAAGGCGCACTCTTCGGCCATCTCCGAATTGGCAATACCTTCGCCCCAGTCGGAAAATTCGACGGAAGTCACCTGCACGGGATCGGCGATCCAGAAAGTGGCCAATTTCAGCTCCCGCACATCCTGCCGGTAGAGGAAACGGGCAAAGTCGGAATCGGGGCGCTCGGCTCGCGCGACAGCACGGATCGTCGGCAGGCTCACACCGTAATTTAGTCCATACGCTTTCCCCCGATACTGCATCGTATCGGCCACCACGCCGTTCCGCTCCCGGCGAAAACGCCCCAGCAGGGCAGCCATCCGCGACGTATAGTCCATAGTTTAGCGGTTTCTGGGAACTTGAAGGGCGATCGTACGGCCGAACTGGAAAACGGGCAGCACCTGCGCGGCCTGCTCCTGCCCGGCAGCGATGAGCGAACAGCGCGTGAGAGCGGCAATACGGTACGGAATCGTAGAGGAAGTGGGACGCACACCGGCTTCATCGACAGCCATACCCTGCGGCTCGTACTGCAACAGCACGATATCTCCCGTCAGGTCGTTGGCCGGCAACAACCCCGCATCGGGGCTGAAACGGCAGACGATCTGCTGCAATTTACCCTCGGCGGGCGTCACGCGGAAACGGCGGGTTTCGGTCGTCACTACACGTCGGCCGAGGAAGAGCTCCAGATACTCCTGCTCCAGCCGGTCGAGACGCTCCAACGCCACAGGAAGTCCCGCACCGAAGACATTCTCTCCAGCCTCGCCGCTAATCAGGTCAAGACGGTGTTTACGCAGCGAAAAAATCGCGGCGGCGGCATTCCGGGCAGCGGTTTGCAGATCGGTTTCGGTCATGTCGAGGCGGTCGGTCTGCAACCGGGCGAAATCGGCTCCCTGAGCCTCGTAACTCTCCACCCGACAGGTCGAAGCGGGCAATTCCCCGGCGGTCACGTATCGCTCGCCCGGCATCAACGCAATGGCGGCATCGGCGACCGTATAGACGGTCTTATCGGTAAGCGGCGCACGCAGACCGAGGAACTTCTGGGCATAGCGGGCATAAGGACCGCAGACGATCTTCTCGCAACGCACCGTAATATCGGCCGCAAGAACGGTTTCGGCCGTGCCGACCACGAATTCGCCGTTGCTCATATAGGTTCCCAATCGGGCCATATCCTGATTCTGGGCCGCAGCCGTCATCCCTGCGAAAAGCAGCGGAAGCATCCATAACAATCTCTTCATATTCACAGAAAATTTTAATTTATGCAAATTTATACGAATTGCCCGTATAATCAAAATTTAAGGTAGAAATCCCCCGTCAGACGGCGGTAATCCTCCGTATAGGAGTCCGGGCCGCCGAGTTCGATAATCAGACGTGCAGGCTCCGGAGCCGGTACGGGCGTCGTGCAGAACTCCGCAAGGATACGCCGCACCCCGCGCCGGGGCGTAGAATAAACCTCCGTCCAGCGAACGGGATAGAGCCGCCCGAGAGCCGCCGAACGAAATCGCTGCATCTCGACGGGCGGCAACACCAATGCAAAGCGTCCGCCGGGCGCAAGCAGACGAACGACAGCCGCCGCAAGCTCCCCGAACGGCAATCCCGCCGCATGGCGGGCGGTGTTGCGCCCTTCATCGGGCGAAAGCAGCGAATCGACGTAATAAGGCGGATTCGACACGATCAGATCGAATCTTTCAACCGGATCGTATCGCTGCACCGCGACGGCTACTGCATCCAAACGGTCTGCCCAGGGCGACGCGGCAAAATTTTCAGCCGCCTGCGTCGCACACTCCACATCGATATCCACCGCCGTAATCCAAGCAGCACTCCGTTGGGCCAGCATCAGGGCGATCAGGCCCGTACCCGTACCTACGTCGAGCATCCGCCGGTCCCCGGGACGCACTTCGGCCCAGGCACCGAGCAGCACCCCATCGGTTCCGACCTTCATCGGGCAGCGATCCTGCCGCACGGCAAACTGTTTGAACCGGAACATGGCTATCCTTTTAGAAAACCGTCCATACCGGCGCCGAACAGCGCGAAATCATAACGCACGGGATCCTCCGGGTCGAACGTGCGAAGCACGGCGGTAACCTCCTCGACGGCCCGCCAGTCGTTCTGCCGCCGGACAAGCAATCCCAAAGTCCGTGCCACGTCGCCCGAATGAAGGTCGAGCGGCAGATAGAGCGCCGACATGGGGATCGAGCGCCAGAGCCCGAAATCCACGCCCCGATCATCGCGGCGCACCATCCAGCGCAGAAACATATTCAGCCGCTTGCAAGCCGAGCCTTTGTCGATCGACGAAAGGTGCTTCTCCGAACGGGGCGGGTGCGGCTCGGCGAAAAACTCGCGGCGAAAATCGGAGAGAACGGACGGGATCGACCCCGTGGCCGCATAACGCCCCTCGAAGAACTCGCCCAGACTGCCGTAACGACGGAAAAGCGAACGCAGCGCCCGTACATAAGCGATCAGGTCCTCGCCGTTGAAGGTCCGATGCACGCAGACTGTCAGCTTGCGAAGCTCCTCCTCCGAAGCATTTTTCACGAAATCCGCAGGGGCGTTGTCCATATACGACATCATCCGGCAGGCATTGCCGACGATCGCACGACGGTTGCCCCAGGCGATAGTCGCCGAGAGAAAGCCCGCGATTTCACGGTCTTCACGCCCCTCGAAACGATGCGGCACGCTGATCGGATCGGGAGCGATGAACTCCGTCCGGTTGTAGCGGTCGTACAGGGTTTCGAGCAACTCGCGCAGCGGTTCGAACTCCATAAGAATCGTGTAAATGGGATCTACTAATTTCAGAACAGTCACTCCCGTCACTCAGGAAGGATCAGACCGTCGCTCATTACGATCCGACGGTCGGCCCGGAGAGCCAGCGACTCGTCGTGAGTCACCAGCACGATCGTCTGCCCCAAACGTTCACGCAGGTCAAAAAACAGGCGGTGCACCTCCTCCTTGTTGCGGGTATCGAGGTTGCCCGAAGGTTCGTCGGCCAACAGCACGGCGGGAGAATTCACCAGCGCCCGGGCAATGGCGACCCGCTGCTGCTCGCCGCCCGACAGCTCGCCGGGCTTATGATCGCGGCGTTGGGTCAGCCCCACGAGCGCCAGCAGCTCTCCGGCACGCCGCTCCACTTCGGCTTTCGGACGCCGTCCGATCAGGCCAGGGATACAGACATTCTCGAAAGCCGTAAATTCGGGCAGCAAATGGTGAAACTGGAAAACAAATCCGATCTTCTCGTTACGAAACCGCGACAAAGCCCGATCACCGAGCGATGAAACATCCTGTCCGTCGATCTCGACGCTGCCGCGATCCGCTTTGGAAAGCGTACCCAGTATCTGAAGCAAGGTCGTCTTGCCGGCGCCGCTGGCACCGACGATCGAAACCACCTCGCCGCGCGACACCTCGAGCGATACTCCCCGGAGCACCTCCAGCGCACCGTAACTCTTATGGATATCCGTAGCTTTTATCATGGGCGGAATGCTTTGAAAATACGTACCGTATCGACCGCTTCCTGCACATCGTGCACCCGCAGGATCGCGGCACCCTGCCTCAAACACTCCCAGCCCAGAGCGATCGTCCCGGCGAGCGCCCGGTCGGGCGTCGTATCGAGCACTTTATAGATCATGGACTTGCGCGACACTCCGGCCAGTACGGGATAGCCCAGCGAGCAAAGGTTGTGCAGCCCCCGAAGCAGATCGTAGTTCTGTTCGAGGGTTTTGGCGAACCCGAAGCCCGGATCGAGAATCAACCGACGCACGCCGCAGCGACGCAACTGCTCGGCACGGAGCCGGAAATAGGAAACGACCTCCTCCACCACATCGCGGTAAGAGGTCATCCCCTGCATCGTCGCAGGAGTACCCCGCATGTGCATAGCGATATAGGGAGCGTCGTACTCGGCGACCACATCGACGATGGCCGGATCCATCTCTCCGGCCGAGATGTCATTGACGATCACCGGGCCGAATGTTTCGAGCACCCGCCGGGCTACCTCGGCACGGAACGTATCGACCGAAACGGCCATGCCGGGAGCCAGCCGCCGCACGGCCTCCACGCCCAGCTCCACGCGCCGCCACTCCTCCCCGGGGGATACTTCGTCCGCCCCGGGACGCGACGAGTAGCCGCCGACGTCGATGATCGACGCCCCTTCGGCTACGGCCTCGCGCACGCGGCGCTCGACATGCGGCGCATCGGGCATACGGCTGCCGGCGAAAAACGAGTCGGGGGTGACGTTCAGGATCGCCATCACCCGGGGCTGTGAGAAATCGAACAAGGGGTTATTTGCTGCCATGGCTGAAAATCCGGTCGAGTTTAACAACTGCGGGTTCGAGGTCTTCCTCGAAGATATTGACCACCACATAGTCTGCGCGGGCGCTCAGCGCATCATCGTCGAGCTGAGCGGCAAACTCACCGGACTGGCCGAGGGCGATACCCCGGCGATGCCGTCTGCGGGCGGGGAATCGCTCGACGAGGCGCTTTCGGCGCTGGTCATGCTGGGATTCGCCAAGGCCCCCGCCGAGAAGGCCCTGCGCGGCATCTTGCGCGAGAATCCGGCTGTTTCGGTCGAGGATCTGGTGCGGATGGCCTTAAAAATCCTATGAAAAAGCTTTTTTAATCAATAAAAGTGTGAAAATTCCCCCCCCCACAATTTGGCCGGGCAGATTATTTGCTATACATTTGCGGCATCGTATTTTATACACCGCAATATTTTGTTAAACTTGCATGCTCTGTAAATGGAAGAGGCGCTCCCACTCGGATTTATTATCCTCTTGCTCTGCATCGTCTGTGGTGCCGTCGCCGTAGCGATAGGTATCTACGTGCTGAAGCAGCGGCGGCTCCAGCGGCTCAAAGACCCGCGGAAAGACTATTACCGCTGATGGCAGGAAGGGATTTAGACGGCTTCGGTCGTCTTTTTTTTGTCCCCGGCACGCTAACCGGGGCTTTTTTTGCGTTTCATGCTTTGAAATCGGATTGTTTTTGTAAATTTGCACGATAATACGACGATGAAAAGACTATTTGTCATATGCATATCCGCTGCGCTCGTGTCGCTGGCCGGCTGTTCCGACCACGAGGACGTCCAGCCCGCGCAGAAGGAGAGGTTAGTCTCTTTCCTGACCGGGACGCACGCACCCCGGCTCGTCGCCGAGGAGAACCTGGAGGAGGGCAGCAACCAGCCCTACTACACGGTTTCGGGCGATGCCGTATACCGCTACATTACCGACATCTACAATCCCGACCGGGTCAACTGGCCGGAGGTAACCCCGGCCTCGACCGTGAAGATCACGTTCCGCGCCTACGTCTTCACCTATGCGAATATCGTGACGACGGGCTCGGAAAACAACTGGACAGTACCTTATTATACGAACGATGCCGCCC
>OGHN01000345.1_pt1 | contig 24104 bp, 20 predicted proteins | sample 1571511 | NCBI WGS metagenome assembly OGHN01 (sample SAMEA2582024, study PRJEB24529) | metagenome | biome: Human gut stool | place: China | collected 2011 | reverse complement strand
AGATACAAAATCTTTAGGTAATAACAAAGCCTCGGCTTGGGAAAGTCGGGGCTTTGTCATAAAAAAAAGAGGGTATGCATTTTGACACACCCTCTTTCCTTATTTTACAGGGGAAAATCAGATCATTTCCACACTTCGTTTTACAAAGTTGGTCAGGGCTTCACCCTTCAGCATGTTGTTTTGCAACAAGGCCAGGTCGATAAGCTGGTGAACCACTTTGTTGCCGGTGGCATAACCGTTCAGAATGTTTTCCTTTTCAGTCTTTTGCGCTTCAATCTTCTTTTCTACATCGTTCAGTTCGTCTTTTTCGGCAGTCGGGATTTCTTCATCCTTCTTTCCTTCCTGCGCTTTCTGGAGCTCGTTACGACGGAGTGTCAGCATGGCGATTTCAGACTCTACCGGTACGAGTTTTTCCGCACAAGCCGTTTCGGCATCGCTCAATACCTGCTTAATCAGGCGGTGGTCGCTGTTTAATACCAGATTGAACATGTCGGGCATTTCACCATAGAAACTCATACCCGGCTGGATGCTGGCCATGTCTTTCATACGGCGCATGTATTCGGCCTGTGTGATGACAATCGGCGCATTGTTTTCGCCCAGTGCGTGTGCTTCTACGTGGAATTCCGTTTTCTTTACCTTCGGCATCTGTCCCTTGAACAGAGAACTGAGCACTTCCTGCTTGTCGTGAGGAAGTTCTTCGCCCTTTTGGTCTTCCTTCACAATCAGGCGGTCTACGATGTCGCTATCCACACGGGTGAAGTGACTCTTTTCGAACTTCTGTTCCAGCATGTTGATCATCGGTACGTCCAGCTGGCCGTCCATGAGCAATACGTTGTAGCCTTTGTTCTTGGCCGCATCGATGTAAGTGTACTGTTCGTCCAGGTTGTTGGCGTAGAGGTAAATCAGGCTACCGTTCTTGTCGGTCTGATTATCCTTAATCAATGTCTGGTATTCTTCGAAGGTGTAATACTTGTTGTCTGTATCCTTGAGCAAAGCAAACTTGGAAGCCTTTTCATAGAAATCTTCCTGAGTCAGCATACCGTAGTTGATGAAAATCTTCAGGTCGTCCCATTTCTCTTCAAATTCCTTACGGTCGTTCTTGAAGATAGATTGTAAGCGGTCGGATACCTTCTTCGTGATGTAAGTAGAAATCTTCTTCACGTTCGAATCGCTCTGCAAGTAAGAACGAGATACGTTCAACGGAATGTCCGGAGAATCGATGACACCGTGAAGCAGGGTCAGGAAGTCGGGTACGATACCTTCTACTGAGTCGGTCACGTATACCTGATTGCAATACAACTGAATCTTGTTACGTTGCAAATCGATGTTGCTCTTGATTTTCGGGAAGTAGAGCACACCGGTCAGGTTGAACGGATAGTCTACATTCAGGTGAATCCAGAACAACGGTTCGTCGGCCATCGGATACAGGTCGCGGTAGAATTTCTTGTAATCCTCTTCCTTCAGGTCCGACGGTTTCTTGGTCCAGATAGGACAAGTGTCGTTAATCAGGTTGTCTTCTTCCGTTTCTACCTGCTTGCCGTCTTTCCATTCTTTCTTTTTGCCAAAGGCTACCGGTACGGCCAGGAAGTGACAATACTTGGTGAGCAAGCCCTGCAAGCGAGATTCTTCCAGGAATTCCTTGCAATCTTCATCCACGTGCAGGATGATGTCGGTTCCACGGTCGCTACGTTCTGCTTCTTCAAGGGTAAACTCAGGACTTCCATCGCAGCTCCATTTTACAGCCTTGGCACCTTCCTTATAAGAAAGAGTTACGATGTCTACCGTCTGGGCTACCATGAAGGCTGAGTAGAATCCCAGACCGAAGTGACCGATGATGGCATTGGCATCGTCCTTGTATTTTTCCAGGAAGTCATTTGCTCCTGAGAAGGCAATCTGGTTGATGTACTTGTCGATTTCTTCGGCCGTCATACCCAGACCACGGTCGCTGATGGTGATGGTACCGTTTTCCTTGTCCACCTTTACACGTACCGTCAAATCGCCCAGCTCACCTTTAAAATCGCCCGTAGCGGCCAGCGTCTTCAATTTCTGAGTTGCATCCACCGCATTGGAAACCAATTCACGGAGGAAAATTTCATGGTCGCTATACAAGAACTTCTTTATGATGGGGAATATGTTTTCTGTTGTAACCCCGATATTACCTTTTTGCATATCTCTTTGTTTTTTATGATTGTTCGAATAAAATTTTTTCCAGTCCTTACACAAAAAAAATGCCAGATACGTTTGTACCTGACATTTTGTCTGTATGCCGAAATTCTGTCAGAATTCCGTTATGCTTTTTCTACTTTCACTTCCACTCCGTCACCTTGGACGTTCATGTACACATGCAAGGTATCGCCCGCCTGCGGTTCTTCGTTGATAATCAGCTCTGCTAGTCCGTCTTCCAGATGGTTCTGGATAGAACGTTTCAACGGGCGGGCACCGAACTGTACGTCGTAGCCCTTTTCTGCCACGAAACGCTTAGCTTCTTGGTCGAGCAGGAGATGGTAACCACAACCTTCGATACGCTTGTAGAGTCCCGCCAGCTCGATGTCGATGATTTTCTCCAGTGAAGCAATATCCAGCTGGTCGAAGGTCACGATTTCATCCAGGCGGTTGATGAACTCAGGAGCAAACGATTTGTTCAAGGCCTTGCGAATCACGCTGTTGGCATGCTCTTTTTCGTTTTCTCCGGTCTGTGCCGTGAAGCCGATGCCCTTGCCGAATTCCTTCAGCTGGCGCGTACCGATGTTGGACGTCATGATGATAATGGTATTCTTGAAATCCACGGTCCGTCCCAGGCTATCCGTCAACCGGCCTTCGTCCATCACCTGCAACAACATGTTGAACACGTCGGAATGAGCCTTCTCGATTTCATCCAGCAGTACGATAGAGTAGGGATGACGGCGCACCTTCTCTGTCAGTTGTCCGCCTTCTTCGTAGCCCACGTATCCCGGAGGAGCTCCAACCAGACGTGACACGGTGAATTTCTCCATGTATTCGCTCATGTCGATACGGATAATGGCATCGGTAGTGCCGAACATGTTCTTGGCCAGCTCTTTTGCCAGGTGCGTCTTTCCTACACCTGTCGGTCCTAAGAAAAGGAACGTACCGATAGGCTTGTTCGGGTCCTTCAGTCCTACACGGCTCCGCTGGATACTTCTTACCAGTGTCTCTACCGCTTTGTCTTGTCCGATGACCTTCGAGAGCAATGCCTGTTTCATCCCCTTCAACCGTACGCCTTCCGCTTGCGCCATGCGTTGCACGGGCACACCCGAAATCATGGAAACCACTTCTTCTATCTGCGGTGCATCCACCGTTTCCCGGTTGTCCTTCAACTTCTCTTTCCATTCATTTTTCAGACGTTCCAATTGTTCCGTGTACTGGTTCTCACGGTCACGGAAACTGGCGGCCAACTCGAAGTTCTGCAAACGAATAGCTTCATTCTTATGCTGTTGCGCTTCCTCAATCAATCGTTCCTGCTCCTCAATTTCCCGAGGTACGGAGATGTGGGTGAGGTGGATGCGAGAACCCGCTTCGTCCATGGCATCGATGGCCTTGTCGGGGAAGTAGCGGTCGGTCACATAACGGTCGGTCAGGCGTACGCAAGCCTCCAGCGCCTCGTCCGTGTAAGTCACGTTATGATGCTCCTCGTATTTATCCTTGATGTTCCGGAGAATCTGCAAAGTCTCTTCCGGTGAGGTCGGTTCCACCAGCACCTTTTGGAAGCGGCGTTCCAGTGCCCCGTCTTTTTCGATATTCTTGCGGTACTCATCGAGGGTGGTGGCTCCGATGCATTGGATTTCTCCACGTGCCAGTGCCGGCTTCAACATGTTGGCCGCATCCATGGAACCAGCTGCCGAGCCGGCTCCCACGATGGTATGTATCTCATCAATGAACAGAATGACATCAGGATGTTTCTTTACTTCTGTCAGAATGGCACGAATGCGTTCTTCAAATTGTCCTCGATATTTGGTTCCAGCTACTACCGCCGTCATGTCGAGCGAAACGATGCGCTTGCCGAACAAGGCACGCGAAACTCGCTTCTCCACGATGCGGAGTGCCAGACCTTCGGCGATGGCCGATTTTCCCACGCCCGGCTCACCAATCAGAATCGGATTGTTCTTCTTGCGGCGGCTCAGAATCTGTGCGATACGCTCAATTTCTTTCTCACGGCCTACCACGGGGTCGAGTTTTCCACCTTCGGCTGCCTTGGTCAGGTCGATGCCGTAATTGTCGAGGTAGGGGGTGTCTCCCTCTGCTTGTTTCTGTTCGGTCTGCGTGGTCTGGCGGTTAGCGGAAGAGCCGAAGCCATCGTTGCTCTTGTCTGCGTTTCCGCGGCGTCCGATACCTTCCTCTTCTTCGTCGTCATTGAAATCCAGTCCGTCAAAAGGAGCTTCCTTCTGCTTCAGGCGGTCTATTATTTTTTCGTAAGTTACGTCGTTCTTATCCAATATCTTATATGCGTTATTCTGGTTGTCTCTCATAATGGCTAATAAAATATGAGGGGTGTCTACTTTCTCGTTATTCATCAGCTTGGCTTCCAGCTTGCTTAGTGTCAGTATCTTGGATGCCTCCTCGCTGAATGTGATGTCTTGTGAATAGTTTTCCTGTATGGATTTCTCCCGTAATTGTATTTCCAGTTCGTTCTTGATACCTTTCAAGTCCAGGTAGAACGATTTCAATATTTCGGCGGCTTTACACTCTCCATCGCGCAAGATGCCCAATAGCAGATGTTCCGGTTCGATATGGTCGTTCTGAAGGCGGTTGGCCTCCTCTTTCCCGTAAACGACGATATCGGACACTTGTTGTGTAAATTCGTTGCTCATCAAATTCATATCTTCTCCAATCGTTTATATTCAAAATAGGCTTGCAAATATACATTATTATAAAGACTCTTCATCAAGTCTTTCTTTCTATTTAACAAAATGCGTGCCACATTTCCTGTAAGTATCTCCAAATGCAGTCTTATACGTATTTTTTGGTGGAAAAGTTTTTGTATATCCGCTAAAAGTCGTACTTTAGCATGGTTTTTCACAAGCCTTGAAAGGAAGTATAATTAATAATGTATTAAATGCAAGAACAAGACAGAATTATAAAAATCAACATCGAAGAGGAAATGAAGTCGTCGTACATTGATTACTCCATGTCAGTAATCGTGGCACGCGCCCTCCCTGATGTAAGAGACGGATTCAAGCCCGTTCACCGCCGTATCCTTTACGGAATGATGGAACTGGGAAATACATCCGACAAACCGTATAAAAAAGCAGCCAGAATCGTAGGTGAAGTATTGGGTAAGTATCACCCTCACGGCGACGCGTCTGTGTATGGTGCTCTGGTGCGTATGGCACAGGACTGGGCGATGCGTTATCCGCTGGTTGACGGTCAGGGTAACTTCGGCTCTATCGACGGAGATAGTGCCGCCGCTATGCGATATACGGAGGCTCGTCTGAAAAAGATTGGTGAGGAAATGATGCAGGATCTTTATAAGGAGACTGTAGACTTTACCAACAACTTTGACGATACGTTGCAGGAACCTACCGTCATGCCGACCCGCATCCCGAACCTGCTGGTGAACGGTGCTTCGGGTATCGCCGTAGGTATGGCTACCAATATGCCGACACACAACCTGCGTGAAGTCATTGACGCTTGCGTGGCATACATCGATAACAATGAAATCGACGTAGACGGCTTGATGCAGTACATTAAGGCGCCTGACTTCCCGACCGGAGGATATATTTATGGTATCAGCGGTGTGCGCGATGCCTACGAAACCGGACGCGGGCGTGTGGTAATGCGTGCCAAGGCCGAAATCGAATCGCATCCTACACACGACAAGATTGTTGTGACTGAGATTCCGTACGGTGTGAACAAGGCTGAGTTGATCAAGAGCATTGCTGATTTGTCAAACGACAAGAAAATCGAAGGCATTTCAAATGTGAACGACGAAACCGACCGCGAAGGTATGCGTATCGTCATCGACATCAAGCGTGACGCCAACGCCAGCGTAGTGCTCAACAAGCTTTACAAGATGACCATGCTTCAGACTTCTTTCGGCGTGAACAACGTGGCCCTGGTTCATGGCCGTCCGCGTCTGCTCAACCTGAAGGAACTGATCAAATATTTCGTGGAACACCGTCACGAGGTGGTAATCCGTCGTACACGTTACGACTTGCGCAAGGCCAAGGAACGTGCGCACATCCTGGAAGGATTGATTATCGCTTCAGACAACATTGACGAGGTAATCCGCATTATCCGTGCCGCCAAGACTCCAAACGAAGCTATCACGAACTTGATGGCCCGCTTCAACCTGAGCGAAATCCAGGCACGTGCTATCGTAGAAATGCGCTTGCGCCAGCTCACCGGACTGATGCAGGATCAGCTCCATGCCGAATACGAAGACCTGATGAAGCAAATCGCTTACTTCGAAGAAATTCTGAGCAACGAGGAACTTTGCAAGAAGGTCATCAAGGACGAGTTGCTTGAAGTGAAAGAAAAATACGGCGACAACCGTCGTTCGGAAATCGTATATGCTTCGGAAGAGTTCAATCCGGAAGATTTCTATGCTGATGACGAAATGGTCATCACTATTTCGCACATGGGATACATCAAGCGTACACCGCTTTCTGAGTTCCGTGCGCAGAACCGTGGCGGCGTAGGCTCGAAGGGAAGTGAAACCCGTAATGAAGACTTCATCGAACATATCTATCCGGCTACTATGCACAACACGCTTCTGTTCTTCACGCAGAAGGGTAAGTGCTACTGGCTCAAGGTATATGAAATTCCGGAAGGCAACAAGACTTCGAAGGGACGTGCCATCCAGAACCTGCTGAACATTGAGGCAGACGATGTGGTAACGGCTTACCTGCGTGTGAAGAATCTGAACGACACGGAATTCATCAATAGTCACTATGTACTCTTCTGTACGAAGAACGGTGTCATCAAGAAGACGTTGCTCGAACAGTATTCTCGTCCGCGTCAGAATGGTGTGAACGCCATCACCATCCGCGAAGACGATCGTGTGATTGAAGTACGTATGACCAACGGAAACAATGAAATCGTGATTGCCAACCGTAACGGTCGTGCCATCCGTTTCCATGAAAGCGCGGTGCGTGAAATGGGACGTACGGCTACCGGTGTACGCGGTATCACACTCGATGAGGACGGTCAGGATGAAGTAATCGGAATGATTTGTATCAAAGACCCTGAAACAGAAACCATCATGGTGGTATCTGAAAACGGTTACGGTAAGCGTTCGGACATTGAAGACTACCGTAAGACTAACCGTGGTGGAAAGGGTGTGAAGACACTGAACATTACGGATAAGACCGGAAGCTTGGTAGCTATCAAGTCTGTAACCGATGAAAACGACCTGATGATTATCAACAAGTCGGGTATCACTATCCGTTTGAAGGTAGCCGATGTGCGCATCATGGGACGTGCTACACAGGGTGTGCGCCTGATTGACCTTGAAAAGCGCAACGACCAGATTGGTTCCGTATGTAAGGTAGCTTCTGAAAACGAAGAAGAGGAAGTGCAGGACGAAGCAACTCCGGCAACGGACATCCAGCCCGCCGACGGAGAAACCATTCAGCCCGCTACGGACGAACCGAATGAATAATCCGGACAAAAACTAACTTGAATATTTGTATTACTAAATTTAAACCTTATGAAAAAAGTATTATTCTCAGCTGCTTTGTTCTTTACCGCATGCGCTGTTTCTGCTCAGGAAAGCGTGGTAAAGGAGGCTAAATCTGCCAAGAGCGATCCTGTGAAGGCAGCACAAATCATCGAACCTGCTTTGACAGATCCTTCTACTGCCAATGATCCTGAAACATGGAAGCTGGCTGGTGATTTCCAGAAGTCTATCTATGACGATGAAAACATGAAATTGTATTTGCCGGGTGGTCAGGCTGATACCGCTAAATTGTATAACAGCTTGGCTAAAATGTTCGAATATTACACAAAGTGTGACGAAGTAGAACAGGCTAAGGTAAAGAGCGGTGAACTGAAAAAACCGAAACTGAGAAAGAAACTGGCTAAGGCTCTGGTTACTGTACGTCCTCAGTTGACTAACGCCGGTTCTGACGCTTACAATGCAGGTAACTATGCCAACGCATTGAAATTCTTCGGTCTGTATGTAGACGCTCCGCAGAACCCGTTGTTCGCTGACGAAGATGCTGTGAAGAACGACACGCTGACTCCGTTGATTGCCAACTATGCTGCTCTTGCCGCTAATTCATTGAAAGACAATGCAGCCGTAATTAAATACGCTACTATCGGTAAGGAACACAAAGAAGAAGGTTACCGTTCACTGATGTGCTTGGCAGAAGCTTACGGAAAAGGTGAAACTCCTGATTCGGCAAAATGGTTGACTACTATCCAGGAAGGTGTAGAAAAATTCCCGTCACAGGAATACTTCATCGGTAACCTGATGGACTATTACATTCAGAAAGGTAAGATTGACGAAGGTCTGGCTCAGATGGATGCCGTATTGGCTAAGAATTCTACTCCGTACTTCATGTACGTGAAGGGTGTACTTCAGTATGAAAAGAAAGACTACGAAGGTGCGATCGCTACATTCAACCAGATTATTGCAGAAGGTAAGGATTTCGTAGCTGAAGCTTATTCTAAGATTGGTGACTGCTCATTCTTCCCGGCTCAGGAAATCGTAGAAGAAAACTCTAAGCTTTCTATGGACGATCCGAAGTATGCAGCTAACGAAGCTAAGATTAAGGAACTGTACGAAAAAGCACTTCCTTTCTATGAAAAAGCAAAAGAAGCTAAACCAGACAACCGTCAGTTGTGGGGCCAGTACTTGCTGAACATCTACTGGAAGCTTGACAAGGAAAAATACAACGCTCTTGAAAAAGAACTGGGTTACTAATATATAATGAGGTGTACAGACTGCCCGTCTGAGACGAGTGGTTTGTAGACTTTTGATACCCTGAAAAGACTCCTTTGTGTTTTGGATGAAACGCCTTGACGTTTTGCTCAAAACGCAAAGGAGTTTTTCTTTAAACGCCTTTGCGTTTGTTTTCAAATGCACTTGTGTTTTTGAGGATAGATTTTTGGCTTTAGAAATGTGCCGGAAACTATAATAGATTGAGAAAATCATATCTCTTAATCCGTTGAATAGTAGGATGAAAGCAAGGGGATTAGCTTTTTATTCGTATCTTTGCGATATATTCGATTTTTCCCATTAGGGATAGAGTTCATTTATTACGTGCATGGAACTCTACTAGAAAGAGAATCTCTGTATCGCTAAAACTAAAAAATAAGATGACAGCAGAACCTACAACCTCACGCCATAACCCCATGAAAGTCATATTCAATTACCAGAATGTGTTCTTCAGCTTTTTTTATGATGATGCTGATGCGTGCGTGCACCGTTCCAGAGAATACGCCATGAACTATGTCTTGTCGGGCGAGATGGTGCTCGACGACGGGCACCGGCAGATATACGTGGGAAAAGGAGAGTGTGTGTTCATTCCGCGCGACCATCGTGTGACCATGTACAAGAAAGCCTCGGGCGGGGAGCAGTATTGCGGGATTTATATGTGCTTTACCCGTTCTTTCCTTCGGGAGATGTACGGAAAGTATGCCCGCCACACGGACAAGGCAGAACCCGTGGAGAAGTTCGTGCCCAGCGTGATGAAACTCCCTCCTTCGGCTGAGATTGAGAGCCTGTTTGCTTCGATGACTCCTTACTTCAATCCGGAAGTGAAACTTCAAGCGCGACTTCAAGAAGGTGAGCGAGCTGACACCCGAGAAATGGCTGATGCGCAAGCGCCTGGAAGTGGCCTATCACCTGCTGAAGGAAGAACGGCGGAAGGTGGTCGACGTCTATGCGGAGGTGGGCTTTAAGAACCCCTCGCACTTCTCTACGGCCTTCAAGAAACGCTACGGTATTCCGCCCACGGCATTGGGTGCCCCTTCGTGCATTTGAACTTTTCAGAAACGATATTTGAGCCTCACAGAAATGTCTCTGTGGGCATGCCCGAGGTAAGCTGGATTTTCTCTTCGTAGTAATCACGCAGGAGCTGGTCGAACTTCATGAGCATGTCCGAATTGACCAGCTTGCGGGTGATGAACTGGCGGTTGTAGAAACGCTGGCAGAAGTTCAGCATCAGTTCGATGTAGCCCACGAGGATGGCATCCTGAAGCGCATCGTGCTTTTTCTGTAGCTCATCTTTTATCTGGCGCATCAGCGATACGAGGATGTCGTGCTCCTTCGTTGGTCATGTGCAGGGCTTCATTCACGCGGTAGTCAAAAAATGAATACTCCCTGATGTGCTTCTCCAGTGCCGTGCCCTGCAACAAATCGGGATGGAAGAGCAAGGCCCATCCCGTCAGGTTGACCACCTCGCCGTTATCTTCCTTTCCTCCTATCTGTCCGGGAGCCACACAAATGACGGTTCCTTCCTTGTAGTCGTATTTGCCGCAACCATAGGCCAGGTCGATGTTCGCCTCGTCGTGAAAGAAGATGCCATACACGCTATAGTTGTTCAGGCAATGGCGCACGGGAGACACTTCTGCATAGTCGATGACGCTGACCAGCGGATGCGTGTCCGTGTGTCCCACCCACTGGCTATAGTCGCCTACGTTCCTTATTTTCAAAATCTTGCTCATAACCATTCTTTTGTTTTCGTCGGGATGTCCCTTCACAAAAATACATTATCTCAGCCAATTGGCCGCACGTGAGCAGGTAAAATCGTAAAAACGGTACGACCTTCCGTGGTATTGTTACGGCCTTCTGCCCGTGTCGGGGTAATTTTGCCGTATCAAGAAAACAAGAAAGATGGATAAAGCAATGGACATTCCCGCCAATTTATACGAGGATGAAGTGGTTTGCTTCATGGCAGACCGTTATCGCACGACTACGGAAAGAGTGATGCAATGTTTTTTAGTGCAGGAAGCCGAGGTTTCCGCGTCTGAAAAGGAAAGCTTCCCTTTCCGCCTGACGGATAACGAAATGGAAATATTACGAGGGTTGTTGAGCCGTAGTGGCTCGTAAAAATCAGATTATGGATAGAAGAGATTTTTCCCATGGTAGGCTACTATGGTGGACGGTATGAAAAGAAGGATATGATTGCCTTGATTCGTCGGGCACATGCCGTTTGTCCGCTTTCGGCCGTACAGAGCGAGTATGCCATCTGGTGGCGCGAACCGGAGACCAAAATATTCCCTACGCTGGAAGAACTGGGAATCGGTTTTGTACCTTATTGTCCGTTGGGACGGGCCTTTCTTACGGGAGTGATTCATGAAGAAAGTCGTTTTGAGAAACCTGACCGGCGGGCTACATTGCCACAATTCACTCCTGAAGCCTTGAAACATAATATGCCGCTTGTGTCACTTGTGCGTAAATGGGCAGAGCGAAAGAACATTACTCCTGCCCAGTTTGCCTTGGTGTGGATGCTTTCGCGTAAGTCATGGATTGCTCCCATCCCCAGCACAACGAATCCGAACCACCTCGATGATTTCCTGGGAGCAGCTCATGTGCGGCTTACGGCTTACGAGATGGAGGAATTTGACAAGGAGTATTCACAAATAGACCTTATGGGGCATCGTGCAGACCCGTTTGCCGAGAGTCAGATTGATAAGTAACAGAAATAATAAGAATGCTATGCTAAAATTTATTCAGTATGTATGTTTGTTGTTCCTTGTGTGCTCCTGTAGCACGAGGAATGAAGAAAGTGTGATATTGCGAAATGAAACGGATATGGAAAAGAAAAATTTAGGTTCGGTACTGGCGCTTTATCCCAAACCGATGACGGTGGTTGGGGCGGTAGTCAATGAAAAAGTAAACTGGCTTGTAGTGGGACATACCGGAATTATTGGGCATGACCGTATTCTTCTGAGTATGAGTAATCATCATTATACCAATCAGGGAATAAGGAGGTCAAAGAAATTGTCTGTAAACCTTGTGAGCCGTGAAATGTTGCCTGCGGCTGATTATGTGGGAAGTGTAAGTGGAAATTCGGTGGATAAATCGACGGTGTTTGACTATCATTTTGGAGAGAATGGTACTCCAGTTATTGACAAATCACCATTAACCATGGAATGTGATGTGGTGGATATTTATGAAACCGAGGGATTTGACAATTTTATTTGTTCCATAGCTAATACCTATGCAGCTCCAGAAGTGCTCGGTCAAGACGGGAAACTGGATTATACCCGATTGAAACCAGTGTTGTTTGAGTTTCCGACGTACTCGTATCTTGCTACGGGAGAAATAATCGGCAAGTGTTTGAACTTAGACAAGAAGCCCGGCATGTGTGCCAAACTTCCGATGTCGCCCGATGGCATTGTGAGGTTATCGAAAATAGAAGTGTATCCGGAGTTTATAAAGGAATATATGCAATATGCGGTGGAAGTGGGTGAGATTTCGTTACACACTGAACCGGGAGTATTGACCATGTATGCCGTTGCCGAAAAGGAAAATCCGTGTAAGGTTACGATTCTTGAAACCTATGCAAGTGAGCAGGCTTATAAATCACATATTGCGTCGGAGCATTTTCAGAAATATAAACAAGGAACAAAGCACATAATTAAAACGTTGGTTTTATCGGATCAGACTCCTCTTAATCCGCAGAGTCAGGTAAATAATTTCATTCAATAGAAGCGATTGAATCGTTATAATACAGAATCTCCTCACAAATCCATGCATCATGGTGATTTGTGAGGAGATTTTCTTTTTATTTCGGTGCCTTGCGGTAGAGATAAATCGCGATAAACAGATATAGAATGTTCGGAATCCACACGGCCAGATTCGGATGCGCGTTTCCGTTGATGGCGAAGGTGGACGAGATGGTCTGGAACAGGATGTAGGAGAAACTCAGTCCGATACCGATTCCCAAGTGAAGTCCCATACCTCCTTTCCGTTTTTGTGACGAAAGCGAGAGCCCGATGACCGTCAGGATGAAGGCTGCAAACGAGGTGGCGATGCGCCGGTAGTATTCCACTTCGAACACCTTGATGTTGGCGAAGCCTCGTTGCTTCTGCTTGTCGATGTACTCCCGTAGCTGGGGACTGGTCATCGTTTCCTGCTGGCCGCGCGTGATGAGGAAGTCCTGCGGCTCCATGTTGATGATGGAGTCCATACGCTCTCCTCGGGTGATAGCCTCACGCATGCCCTTCATCTCACGAATCATGTAGTCCTTGATAATCCAGCGGTGCACGGTGGTAGTGTCGTACGTAATGCGGCGGGCCGTGAGGTGTGATACTAGCTTGTGGTCTTCAAACTTGTCGAGCGAGAAGCGGTAAGCCGTCTTGTTGTAGTCCTCGTAGCGCTCCATGTAGGCAATTACACCCGTATCTACCTCCAGCTGGATATTGCGCACGTAGTCAGCCCGCTTCTTGTTCTTGTACACTTGCTCAAACTTCAGTCGGGTGACGCTTCCGGTAGGAATCACCTCGGTACTCAGCACGTAGGTGACCAGTGCAATGATAGCGGCCGAAATCATGTAGGGCACCATCAGGCGCTTGAAGCTCATTCCGGTGGAGAACATGGCGATGATTTCGGAGTTCTCTGCCAGCTTCGACGTGAAGAAAATCACGGCAATGAATACGAACAACGGACTGAAGAGGTTCGTGTAATAAGGAATGAAGTTCAGGTAATAGTCGAAGACAATGGCACTGATGGGCGCCTTGTTGTTGATGAAGTCGTCAATGTTTTCATTGATGTCGAACACCACGGCAATGGAGATAATCAGGGCGATGGCAAAAAAGTAGGTGCCCAGGAACTTCACGATGATGTACCTGTCCAGCCGTTTCAGCCATTTCTTCTTGAACGGGTTTCCTTTTAAATTTTTCAGTTGTTCCTTTCCGGCTTGCAGGTAGGAACGGAACAACTGGAACACATTGTGTTTCATATTTATCGTCGTAAACTACAATTACAATCGGGTAGATAAACGTTTCACCATGGCCGGTTTCCAGGTAGAGAAGTCGCCGGCGATGATGTGCTTGCGGGCTTCACCTACGAGCCAGAGGTAGAAGGCCAGGTTGTGGATGGAGGCAATCTGCATGGCCAGTAGCTCCTGTGCGTGGAACAGGTGGCGCAGGTAGGCACGGCTGTACATCGTGTCTACGTAAGATGCTCCGTCAGCTTCAATGGGCGAGTAGTCGTTCTCCCATTTCTTGTTGCGCATGTTCATGATACCGTCTTTGGTAAAGAGCATGCCGTTTCGTCCGTTACGGGTTGGCATCACACAATCGAACATATCCACACCGCGTTCGATGCCTTCCAGGATGTTGACCGGAGTACCTACACCCATCAGGTAGCGGGGCTTGTCCTTAGGCAGAATCTCGTTGACCACCTCAATCATCTCGTACATCTTCTCGGTAGGCTCACCCACGGCCAGTCCGCCGATGGCGTTACCGTCGGCATTCTTCGAGGCGATGTATTCGGCCGACTGGCGGCGCAAGTCGGGATATACGCATCCCTGCACGATGGGGAAGAGCGACTGGTTGTAGCCGTACTTGGGCTCCGTTTCGTTGAAGCGGGCACAACATCTGTCCAACCAGCGGTGAGTCAGCTCCATGGACTTCTTGGCATAGTTGTAGTCGGAAGTACCGGGAGCGCACTCGTCGAAGGCCATCATGATGTCGGCACCGATGGTACGCTCGATGTCCATCACCCGTTCGGGAGTGAACAAGTGCTTCGAGCCGTCAATGTGCGAGCGGAATTCCACGCCCTCTTCGCGCAACTTGCGGATGCCGGAAAGAGAGAATACCTGGAAGCCGCCGCTATCGGTCAGCATCGGACGGTCGAATCCGTTGAACTTATGGAGTCCACCAGCCCCCTCGATGATGTCCAGTCCGGGGCGCAGGTAGAGGTGGTACGTGTTTCCCAGGATAATCTGAGCCTTGATGTCGTTCTTCAGTTCGTGAAGATGCACGCCTTTCACCGTACCCAGTGTGCCCACCGGCATGAAGATAGGGGTCTCAATCTGCCCGTGGTCTGTTGTAATCAGACCGGCACGGGCATTCGATTTGGGGTCCGTATATTGTAATTCAAATTTCATTGTGCAGGGTTTTCTTTGTTTTTATCTTCTTTGATGGTAAAGTCGATGGCATCGGCCACTTTCTCATCGGTCAGCGCCAGGCGGAGCACCTCCTTGATGTCCTTCACGTAGTGGAAAGTCATTCCGGTGAGGTACATCGGCTGGATTTCATTGATGTCCTTGCGGTTTTCCTCGCACAGGATGATGTCCTTGATGCCGGCACGTTTGGCCGCCAGGATTTTCTCCCGGATACCGCCTACGGGAAGCACCTTTCCACGAAGGGTGATTTCACCTGTCATGGCCAGGTTGGCTTTCACCTTGCGCTGGGTAAGCGCAGAAGCCAATGAAGTAACCATGGTGATACCGGCAGAAGGTCCGTCTTTCGGAATAGCTCCTTCCGGCACGTGGATATGGATGTTCCAGTTGTCGAAGATACCTTCGGGCAAATCCAGCAGGTGGCTATGTGCTTTCAGGTACTCCAGTGCCAGCATGGCCGATTCCTTCATTACCGAGCCCAGGTTACCGGTCAGGGTCAGTTGTCCCTTACCACGGCTCAGACTGGTTTCTACGAACAGAATCTCACCGCCTACGGCCGTCCAGGCCAGTCCCGTCACTACGCCGGCATATTCGTTGCCCTGGTATTTGTCGCGGGAATATTCTTGTGCGCCGAGGAACTTTTCAATATCTTTCGGCTTCAGCTCATGTGTGCCGGTAAACTCATCGCTGGCAATTTCCAGTGCGATTTTACGCATCACCTTGCTGATCTTCTTTTCCAGCTCACGCACACCGCTTTCACGGGTATAGTTCTCGATGATGTATTCAGTGGCCGCCTTGCTGAACTTTACGTGTTCCTTCTTCAGGCCGTTCTTCTCCATCTCTTTCGGGATGAGGTGACGGCGGGCGATTTCAATCTTCTCTTCGGTGATGTAACCGCTCACTTCAATCAGCTCCATACGGTCGAGCAACGGAGATGGGATGGTGCCTAGGTTGTTGGCCGTAGCGATGAACATGATGTTCGACAAGTCGTAGTCAATGTCAACGTAATTGTCGTGGAACGTGTTGTTCTGTTCCGGGTCGAGCACTTCCAGCATGGCTGAGCTTGGGTCACCATGGCTATCGCTGCTCAACTTATCAATCTCATCCAGAATGATGACCGGATTAGACGTTTCCGCTTTGATCAGGCTCTTGATGATACGTCCCGGCATGGCACCGATGTACGTCTTGCGGTGACCGCGGATTTCGGCTTCATCGTGCACGCCACCCAGCGACATACGTACGTATTTCCGTTTCAGGGCCGTGGCGATGGAACGTCCCAGAGAAGTCTTTCCTACTCCCGGAGGGCCGTAGAGACAGATAATCGGCGACTTCAGGTCACCTTTCAGCTTCAGTACGGCCAGATGCTCCAGAATACGTTCTTTCACCTTCTCCAGTCCGTAGTGCTCCTTGTCGAGTATCTTCTTGGCATTCGGAATGTCGATGACATCCTGTGTATACACACCCCACGGAAGTGAGAGCAATGTCTGAAGATAAGTCAGTTGCACGTTATAGTCGGGCGATTGCGGGTTGATACGTTCCAGTTTGGACAGCTCACGCTCGAAAGTCTCTTTTACTTCCGGTTTCCAGCGTTTCTTTTCTCCCTTCTTGTGCAGTTCGTCAATCTCGTCATCCTGTCCGTTGCCCAGCTCATCTTGAATGTTCTTGATTTGTTGCTGGAGGAAGTACTCACGTTGCTGGCGGTCGAGTTCCTCGCGCGTACGCATCTGGATGCTCTGTTTCAGGGTGGCCAGCTGGATGTATTTGTTCAGCAACTGGATAAGGCGGTACAATCGGTCTTTCAGGTTGTTCGTTTGAAGCAATTCGTACTTCTCGTTGATAGGGAAGGGGAAATTGCCGGAAATAAAGTTGACCAGCACCTCGTTGTTATCCAGGTTCTTCAAGGCGAAAGAAGTATCGGGCGAAATTTCATCGGACAGTTCAATTACCTTGGCACTCAACTCCTTGCAAGTGTCAATCAGTGTCTTGAATTCATCGGATTTCTCGTCCTTCATGTCCTCTTCAATCACTGAAACCTTACCCTTCAGGAAGGGACGGGTAGAAGTGATTTCCTCCAGTTGCACCTTCGGACCCGTAGCCTGAAGGATGGCCGTAATGGTTCCTCCCGGCATCTCAAACACCCGGAGCACCTTACCGATTACCGCAATGGGGAACAAATCCTTCTGCTTGGGCGAGTCTACCTCACTCACCTTCTGCGTGGTAATGATGATAGGCTCTTTGCTCTGAAGTGCCTGGTTGACTAATTTCAATGTGGGTTGCCGGCCTACGCTGACGGGCATGACAATAGAGGGAAATATCATAAGGTTGCGCAGGGGCATGACGGGCAGTTCTCCCGTGAGGTCATCCGTTGCATTGTCCACCGGAAGCGTTTCAATTTCTGCCATCATCGGAATGTCATTACCTTCTGCACTTACCAGAATCTCGTTGTTTTTTGTCTTTTTTACCATACTTGTTTTCTCTTCTGAATTAAGAAGCTTTTTTATTACTCAAAAACGGCACAAAGTTAATCATTCCGCATGTAATTTGGAAACTATTTATGTCAAATACCTCTTTTATTATGTAAAATAATGGCAGGCTGAAGCGTTTTCTGGGTAGATTTCACTAATTTTGGCGTAAAATTTTAGAAGGAAGTTATGCCAAATCCATATTTTCAATTCAAGCAATTTGTAGTTTTTCATGATAAGTGTGCCATGAAGGTCGGCACTGACGGGGTGCTGGTCGGCGCATGGGCGCAAGTGGACGGGGCAGGGAGGATGCTTGACATTGGTACCGGAAGCGGACTGATTGCTCTGATGCTGGCCCAGCGGAATCCGGATGCCTTTGTAACCGCCGTCGATATTGACGAAGCGGCCGTGGAGCAGGCTCGTGAAAACGTGGCCCGTACGCCCTGGTCTGACCGGATGGAGGTGGAACGGCTTGATATCCGGAAGGCACCGGAAGAATGGAACGGATGTTTTGACACCATCGTGTCGAATCCTCCGTACTTTGTGGAGTCCGTGAAATGCCCTCAGGCGCAGAGGAACATGGCACGGCATACCGATGAACTGGACTTTGACGCCTTGTTGTCGAAAGTATCGGTTTTGTTGTCCGAAAAAGGTAGCTTTTCGGTGGTGCTTCCGGCTACGGCCTCGGCCGATTTTGTGGCCTTAGCCCTCGGAAAAGGCTTGCATCTTTCACGCCAGACCTGGGTACATCCCCGTCAGGAATTGCCCGCCAAGCGTGTGCTGATGGCGTTCGTGAAGCATCCTTGTGCACAGACGGAAATCACGCACCTTTCCATCGAGACGGAACGTCATGTCTATACACCGGAGTTTAGTGAACTGGCCAGAGATTTCTATCTGGCCTTGTAAGATGAAATGATTATTTCTTCGACAAGCGTCTCAGGATGTGATGGTTCAGCATCAGGAGTTGCTTGTGTTTCTGGGCAATGGCCGAAGTGATGGGACGTCGGCCGATAAAGTCGGTAAAGTGCTGGAGAATGTTCAGCGGGGGAGAAGGCATTTGCTTGGGACGTATCGGTGCGATGACGTGTAGCCCTTGGTGAATGATTTCCACCTTCAGGTCTTTTCCGCCCATCATCGGGTCTCCGTCAAAATGGAGCACTCCCTCCTGCGCACGGTGTATGATGATGCTCTTGTCCTTCATCGTTTTAATACGGCTGTTCTGGTCGAGTGTCCGGTTGAACAACTGGAAAGAAAGAGAAGGCACATCCAGCACAGTAAACGGCTCCAGTACCGTGATATCCATCATACCGTCGGTCAGCGAGGCTTGCGGGGCGATGTAGGCATTGTTGCCATATTGCGATGCATTGGCACAGGCTATCAGGAATGCTTTGTAGCGGACGGTACCCGTAGAGTTCTCTATTTCGTACGTTTCCGGTTCATACGTCAGACTTTCGTGCAGTGTATTTTCCAGATAGGTCAGCAGACCTCTTTTCCCAGAATCGGCAAATTTCAGGCTCACGAAGGCATCGAATCCCACTCCGCATGTACAGAAGAAGGGGTGATTGTCAATGATACCGTAGTCTATTGTCTTCACATTTCCGGCATTGAGTACATTGATGGCTCCCTTTGGTTCCATAGGGATATGAAGATGACGTGCCAGTCCGTTGCCCGATCCGCATGGAATAATTCCCATCGCAGTATTGGTATGGATAAGTGCCCGTCCTATCTCATTGATGGTACCGTCTCCGCCGATGGCCACTACAATGTCCGTATGTTCAGCGGCGGCTTGTGCGGCTATCTCGGAAGCATGACCTGCATATTCCGTTTTCTGGATAGAATAGTCATATATAGAATGGTCCAGTTCTTTTTCAATAAGTCGTAGGATGAATTCCTTTCCGTGAGTGCCGGATATGGGGTTTACCACAAAGGTGATTCGCTTTTTTGTCTCCATAAACCTGTTTCCTTAAAATTTGGGAGTACAAAAATAATATTATCTTTCATAGTTTAGGGCAAATTGCCCCTATAATTGATACTCTTGTTATTTTTTTCAGGGATTCGTATCAGATTTTTGAGTTTTTTGTATCTTTGCACGTTCTTAATGAAAATGATGTAACGAAACGGTTGCACAAGTAATGAAGTTTAATGTAAGCTGGGATGCTTACCAGATATTAGAATATGGGATTATTACAAGAAAAATTAAGTAAATTCAGAGTACCTCAGATGTACATGGAAAGAGGTGTCTATCCGTACTTTCGTGAAATAGACAGTGCCCAGGATACAGAGGTAATGATGGACGGAAAGAAAGTATTGATGTTCGGCTCAAATTCCTATATGGGTCTGACTCATGATCAGAGAATCATCGACGCGGCTATTGCTGCTACTCGTAAATATGGTACAGGATGCGCGGGTTCTCGTCTGTTGAATGGAACGCTGGATATTCATGTAGAACTTGAAAAAGAACTTGCAGAATTCGTCGGTAAAGATGAAGCACTGTGTTTCTCTACCGGATTTACGGTTAATGAAGGTGTGATTCCTCAGTTGGCCGGACGTGGCGATTACATCATTTGTGATGACCGTGACCATGCTTCTATCGTGGACGGACGTCGTCTTTCTTTTGCTACCCAGCTGAAGTATAAACACAACGACATGGATGCCCTGGAAAAAGAGCTCCAGAAGTGTGAACCGGATGCTATCAAACTGATTGTGGTGGATAGCGTGTTCTCTATGGAAGGTGATTTGGCCAACTTGCCGGAAATCGTCCGCCTGAAGAAGAAATACAATGCCAGCATCTACGTGGATGAAGCACATGGTCTGGGTGTATTCGGAAGACAGGGACGAGGCGTGTGCGACCATTTCGGCGTAACGGAAGACATCGACCTGATTATGGGTACATTCAGTAAATCACTCGCTTCTATCGGTGGTTTCGTGGCAGGTGACAAGGACGTAATCAACTGGTTGCGCCACAATGCCCGCTCTTATATATTCCAGGCAAGTAACACGCCGGCTGCTACGGCTGCGGCTAGAGAAGCCATCCACATTTTCAAGACAGAACCGGAACGTCAGCAGCGTTTGTGGGAAATCACGAACTACTCTCTGAAGCGTTTCCGTGAATCAGGCTTTGAAATCGGTGAAACAGAAAGTCCGATTATCCCTCTGTACGTACGCGATACGGACAAGACTTTCGAAGTAACCAAGCTGGCTTTCGACGAAGGAGTGTTCATCAATCCGGTAATTCCTCCAGCTTGTGCTCCTCAGGACACACTGGTGCGTTTTGCATTGATGGCTACTCACACCAAAGAACAGGTGGACTTCGCTATTGAAAAATTGATTAAGTGTTTCAAACAGTTGGATATACTTAAATAATCACATTTTTACATTGACCTTTTTAAGGAATTGAAAGGAGGTATTTACTATGGGAGCTGCCGGTAATAAAAAACCGAAGGGTATGCATAAAAAACATGCTCCGGCTTATCAAGTAGAAGAGGCCATTCATGAAAATGACCTGAAAAAAGGAAAAAAGAAATAAATCCGTAGCGGATTTATCGAGAAAGGGTTATATTTAGAGCATCTGACGCCTTATGGCAAAAGCTCGGATATAACCCTTTTTGTGTATGTATGATTTTAACTTTAATGGAATATGATACTGAATGAAAGAGACAGCCGTCACGAACAGGTGTTGCAGGTGGCGCAACAAATGATGACGGCGGCACGTACGGCTCCCAAAGGAAAGGGGGTAGACATTATTGAAGTGGCCATGGTGACGGAAAGTAACATCCGTATCCTTTCTGATACGATGAAGCAGATGTACGAAGATAATGGCTTTAAGTTTTTCCTGCGCGATGCGGATAACATTCTCCAGGCAGAGTGTGTGGTGCTGATAGGTACGCGCTCGCTTCCGCAGGGGTTGGATTGCGGACATTGCGGATATGAGCATTGCGGAGACCGCAAAAAAGGAGTGCCCTGTGCCATCAATAGTGTGGATGTAGGAATTGCCATCGGTTCGGCTTGTTCGGTAGCAGCCGACCATCGGGTAGATACGCGTGTGATGTTTTCGGCCGGTCTGGCGGCCCAGCAGCTGGACTGGCTGGATGGGTGCACCCAGGTGTACGCCATACCCGTGAGTGCATCATCCAAGAATCCGTTCTTCGACCGGAAGCCTAAGACAGAATAAATTTCTCAGCCGCGTAGGCCACGCCGTCTTCTTCATTGGACAAAGTGATGAAGTCGGCGTTTTCTTTTACTACCTCCTGTGCATTGGCCATGGCGATACCCAGTCCGGCGTATTGAATCATGGACAGGTCGTTGAATCCGTCACCGATGGCAATCATTTCCTCACGGGTAAGTCCGATTTCCTTCAGGAGTACGGCCAGCGACTGGGCCTTGTCGATGCCCTTGGGAACCAGCTCCAGGAAGTAAGGCTCTGAGCGGAAAACCCCCATGCGGTCTTTCAGATGTTCGTACATCTCTTTTTCCAGCTCGGCCAGGCGAGTCGGTTCGCCCACAATCAGGCATTTGGCAATCGGATGTTTCACGGCATCCAGAAAATTGTCTACCTTCTTTATTTTCATGACATTGAGCAAGGCCTCTTTGAGTACATACTCATCGTCCGGTTTCTCGGTCAGCACGTATTCCCCGTCGTAAGTCACAATGGCAAAATCGTTCTTTTTGGCACATTCGTAAAGATAGGGAAGCACATCATGGTCGAGCAGGTTCTTGTACATCAGCTCCTTGGTTTTCCAGTCGATGATTTCTCCACCGTTGTAAGCCAGAATGTAGCCTTCATACTTTTGCAGTTCCAGTTGCTCGGCCAGTGGGGCAATGCCGTACGTAGGTCTTCCCGAGGCCAGTACAATTTTCACTCCTTGCTCCTGAATCTTGAACAGTGTTTCCTTGGTGTGAGGGGTAATTTTTTTCTGCTTGTTGGTAAGCGTTCCGTCAAGGTCTAATACTAATAATTTATATTTCATAAAGTTATGCTGTAAAATCGAGCGTAAAATTACGGAAAAAAACGAAACTACGGAAATGTAGGAGCGGAAAGATAAAGCATGTAAAGGATGCCGTTCTCGTGAAGACGCAGGTGAGGTATGAGAGAAATGTCTTTCGGCTTTCTATGTTTCCCAAGGCCGAAACTTATGTTCTCCCAAGGGAAGATATAGGTTTTCGCTTCGGAAAACATACGTTTTCGGTTGGAGAAACATACAATAGTCAAGCACGTGCTTTCGTTGATGTGCTTGAGTTTCGGCTTCTTGTGCTCTGAAGAAAATACGTTAATGCTTGAATAAGTGATGAACTGGAGGATATTTTTATTTATTTTTGCAAAGGCAGTTATACACTAACTTACACTAATTCTATAAAATAATCTACATTTAATTTGTATCTTGTGTTTAAGTACATGACAAAAATTTGAATACATCGAATTTGGGTGTGTATGTCGGTCGGAAAAGCACGTTTGAGATTTCCTCAAGACCATACTTGACCAATGACTTAGCCCTTCTCCCATGCTTCAGAATTTTTATCGGTTTAACGTATATATCTTTATGTTCACCAACGAGATACGCCCATACAAGAGCTATGCAGACCATCGCAAACAGACGTGCGATACGCACTCTGTCACGCAGGTGAGTGTCCTCGATGTTGAAGCCCGAAGATTTCATGGCACGGAATGCCGTTTCAATCTCCCAGCGTTTTTTATAGGTCGCTACTCCATCTTCAGGTCGGTTGAAACAGATCAGAATCTGAAGTTCGGGTATCCCGTCAGAGTTTTTGATTCGACTTCCGACAAGATAGACATACTGCCCTTTATGCAAAAAGAGCTTGTAGTAGAATTTCTCCTGTCCGACTTTAAGGGAATTGAAGAGCCACCACGCTCTGATTCTTTCTCCTGTTGTCGTTAAGCCATCCAATCCACTCCTTGCCGATGAACTCGCGGTCGGCCACAAGGCAGTCGATACAGTCATGTCCAAAAAGTCGGATGAACCGCTCCATGATATCCTTGCGTTCTTCCCAATTGGAATTGCCCCGTTTGTTCAAAAGACTGAACAGCAATGGAAAGGCAACACCTTTGTAGGTAATGCCGAGGGTGAGTATATTGATGTTGAACTCTCCAAACTTCCAGTTGGTGCGGTCCATGCTCAAAACCAAACCATTCTTAACAGGAAGCAACGAGAAGATCATCATTGCCACCAGGTCGAGGTTCAAGGCATAGTTGGCGATGAATCGCTGAATGCGGCGCAGATTGGAATCACGCTCAACCGACGTAGGCATTGCCGAAGCCAGTTTGTGAAGGCTCACAGTCTGCACCACACAAAGTGCATGCAGCATATAAGCCATAAGCTTAATGCGTGCCGGATTCATCGATTTTCCAAAATACTCTTGCATAATCGGGAGGATTTGGTTAACTTTGGCCAAGTCCTTGGAATCAGTAGTCTTCATAGAGAAAGCGGCTAACTTTTCTTTAAAGCTACTGATTTTCAGGGACTTTTACAAATGCAATCTATTGATAATTAAATGTTTAACAATAGAATTTTATTTTTTGTCATCTACTAAAATCAATACTTCGGTAAATTTTTACCGAAAGATTAAAAGTTAAACAATAGAACCGGCA